>Ga0209751_10003035_pt1 | contig 16429 bp, 18 predicted proteins | sample RifCSP13_1_FD_184019 | JGI IMG/M metagenome (GOLD analysis project Ga0209751, IMG submission 184019) | Soil microbial communities from Rifle, Colorado - Rifle CSP2_sed 13_1 (SPAdes) (version 2) | ecosystem: Environmental > Terrestrial > Deep subsurface > Rock core/Sediment | place: Rifle... | reverse complement strand
CGGAACCGGAACAGGTCCTTGCCCGCGAGGCGCATGAGGCCCTCCGTCTTCACGCGGTGGACCTCGAATCCGTCCCACGTCGTGCGGGCAGGCCCGGCGCCCGACCGGTCCCAACCGATGAGTGTGACCGTGTGCCCCGCCGTGCGGAGGGCCCGCGCCTCCTTGAGGACCCGGGAGTCGTGCACGACGTCGTTCGAGACGACCATGAGGATCCGCATCGCCCCGTCACCCGAGAAACTCGTCCACGATCCGTGCGATCCGCGCGCCCGTCGTCCCATCCCCGTAGGGATTCGTCCACCCCTTCGTCGCGCCGAGCTGGCCCCGCACGGCCTTGAGGACCTCGTCGGGTTCCGTCCCCGCGAGGACGTTCGCGCCGATGTCTAGGGTCTCTGGACGCTCCGTGTTCGCCCGCAAGGTGACGCATGGGACCTGGAAGAAGCAGCTTTCCTCCTGCAGGCCTCCCGAGTCCGTCATCACGAGGGCCGCGTGCTTCTCGAGGACGAGCATGTCGAGGTAGCCCGTCGGCTCGATGCGCCGCATTCGAGGGATCGAGGCCGCGCGCGGCTCGAGCCCGTGCGACCGCAGGCCCTTCGCGGTGCGCGGGTGGACCGGGAAGACGATTGGGAGGCCCGTCGCGTCCGCGACGGCGGCGAACGCGTCGAGGGCCTTCGCGAGGCGCGACTTCGAGTCGACGTTCTCCGCCCGATGGAAGGTCAACAGGAGGTAGCCTCGTGGCGTGAGCCCGAGGCGCGCGAGGACGTCGGACCGCTGCTCCGCCCGCGCGATGTTCTGGGTGAGCGCGTCGACCACGCTGTTGCCCACCACATGCACGCCGCGCACGACGTTCTCCCGCTTCAGGTTCGTCCGCGACACATCCGTGGGCGCGAACAGGAGATCCGACAGCTGGTCCGCGACGACCCGGTTCGTCTCCTCGGGCATCGTCCGGTCGAAGGACCGGATGCCCGCCTCGACGTGCGCGAGAGGCCGTCCGAGCTTGCTCGCGAGGAGCGCGCCCGCGAGGGTCGTGTTCGTGTCTCCATGGACGACGACGAGGTCCGCGTCCTTGGCGACGTCCGCGACCTGGCGGATCGTGCCCGCGACCTGGAGATGAGGGGGCTGCTCTTTGAGTTCGAATCGATGGTCCGGATCCCGGAGGGCCATGTCCCGGAAGAACACCTCGTCCATCTCGAGGTCATAGTGCTGGCCCGAGTGCACGAGCACATGCTCGTGCGAGAGCCCGTCGAGCGCCTCCACGACCGGAGCCATCTTGATGATCTCGGGCCGGGTCCCGACGATCGTGACGATCCGGGCCATGGCGGGACGCGCGCATATCCTGGGGTGCGTATTAAAGATGCTCGCGCTCCCGCGCGGGAGCCCGAAACCATCATAACGGGTCGGACCCTACGCGCCCGCCGTTGCTCCTGTCCGTCGTGATCACGGTGCGCGACGAGGCGCGAAACATCGCGGCCCTCCTCGACAGCCTCGTGATCCAGGAGCCGCCCATCGAGGTGATCCTCGTGGACGCCGGGAGCACGGACGCGACGCGGGACATCGTCCGGGCGTACGAGAAGCGGTACGAGTTCGTGCACCTGTACAACCGCGGAGGGACCCGCGCGGCGGGCCGCAACTTCGGGATCGGGAAGGCGCGCGGCGCGGCGATCGCGTTCATCGACGGGGACGGGATCGCGAGCCCGTTCTGGCTCAAGGAGCTGCGCGAGGGCCTCGCGTCCGCGGGCGTCGTCGCGGGGAGGACGATCCAGATCGGGTACCGCCCGTTCGAGGATCTCGAGCGCGTCGAGCTCGTCGTGCGGGGGTCCGACGTCACGTTCCCGTCCGCGAACCTCGCGTACCGGACGACGGTCCTGAAGGAAATCGGCGGATTCGACGAGTGGTTCGTCACCGCGGAGGACATCGACCTGAACCTGCGTGCGGTGAAGGCGGGCCAGCGGATCGGGTACCGCGCGAACGCGATCGTGTACCACCGCACGAGGGATTCCGTGCACGACTTCCTCAAGCAGGCGTTCTGGAACGGCGCGGGTCGGAAGCAGCTCACCCTGAAGCACGGCGCCCTCTGGCGGTCGTACCGTCCGTTCGCGATGTTCCGTCAGAAGACGACCGCGTGGTCCGTCCTCCGGCTGAGCACCGCGCTCCTCGGGTACGTCGGGTACAAGATGTTCGGACGGCCGCGTCCGACGTGAAGGGCGCGCAACGCTTATACGCGGACCCCCCATCGCGCGGCGGATGCCCGAGGTCTCCGTCGTGATCCCCACGATGAACGAGGGGGCCTCGATCGGGGCCGTGATCGACGAGGTGCGGGCCGCCCTCGCGGGCCGGGACCTCGAGATCCTCACGGTGGACACGGACTCGCGGGACCGCACGAACGAGATCGCGGCGTCCAAAGGGGCCCGCGTGGTCCACGAGCCGCGCCGCGGGTACGGCCGGGCGTACAAGACGGGATTCGCGGCCTCGCGCGGAGCGTTCGTCCTCACGCTCGACGCGGACCTGACGTATCCCGCGGACCGGCTTCCTGACCTGCTTCGGCCGCTCGAGGAAGGCCGCGCGGACTTCGTCTCCGCCGACCGGCTGACCCGCCTGCGCGACGAGGCGATGTCTGGGATGCACCGGATCGGGAACCGGATGTTGAACGCCGCGTTCCACGCCCTGTATGGCCATCCGATCCGCGACTGCCAGTCCGGGATGTGGGCGTTCCGCCGCGACATCCTGGACCGCCTGGACCTCCTCCACGACGGGATGGCGTTCTCCGAGGAACTCAAGCTCGAGGTGATTCGTATGGGCCTCCGGTTCCTTGAGGTGCCCATCGACTACCGTCCGCGCATCGGGGACCGGAAGATCCGGAGCGTCCCGGACGCGACGGAAAACCTCGTGTGGCTGTTCCGGAAGCGGTTCGGCTGGCTGCCGCGGCGCGCGTGATCAGGTCGCGAGGTCCGCCGCGAGCTTCTCCCACTCCCGCAGGATCCGCTTCGCGTCGAACCGTCCGCCGACGTAGCGCGCGAGGACCTTGTGGAACCCCGGATCCTGGTCCGCGCACAGGAGCTGCCACGCGTCCCAGTGCTCCATGGACTTCCAGGACCACCCGCCGTCCAGGTCCAGGTGGTGGTCCTGCCCGTCGTTCCACGACACCCGCACGATCCCGAACTCGACCGCGAGCTCGTACAGCACGCGGGCGAGGAGGACGGACTCGTCCCGCGGCATCGCGATGTGGTCCCCCTTCCGCAGGCGTCGCGGGTGGCGGACGAGGAGGGCCGCGAGCCCCTCCGCGGTCGCGAGGGACGCGTTCGTCTTGTCGAGGGTCAGGAAGAACACGCCTTTGCGGAACTCGATCCCCCGGAGGAACGTCTTGAACTGGTCCCGGATCAGGGAGTCCGCGTTCAGGATCGTCATCCCGTCCGGGGACATGCGGAGCTGCTCCGGGTTCGTGTGCCCCACGACGAGGACGCTGAGGCCCTGGAACCCCTCCGTGCGGTTCAGGTTCGTGATCTCCTGGAGCGCCCGGTAGCCTCGCCGCCCGACGTGGATGAGGTGTCCGCCCTTCTTCTGGTTCGCCGCGTTCTCGATCTCCTTCATGACGACCCCGGGGATGATCAGGAGGATCCAGTTCACGCTCTCCCGGTACGGCCGCGGATGGATCCGGGCGAACTCGTCGAGCAGGTGCTCGCTCAGGATGCAAGCGTACAGGACGTTCGTGTCCACGCCGAGGATGATGTCCTCGTGCTCCGCGAGGCGTCGCGCGATGGACGTGAGGCCGTCCGGCACGACGAGCCCGGAGCACAGGAGGGCCGAGTTGAGCCAGTCCAGGTATTCGGGATCCTCGTTGAGGACGCGCAGGCCGAACCGGGACGGCGGACCCGTGATCTCGAGGAGCGGCTCGTCCTCCCTCTCCCCGCCCCCGAAGCCGAGCGCGCGGACCGTGAGCCGCTCCACCCGGCCCTTGATCGCGGCGAGGGCGAGCTGGAGGATCGGGAGGTCCACGACCTCGCCCTTCTCGACGAGGCCGCGGAACGCCACGTCAGTCCTCCTGGAACAGCCGGTCGACCATCCACGATGCGTCGAACGCCTTCAGGTCCTCGTATCCCTGCCCGACCGTCACGAACAGGACGGGCTTCCCGATCGTGTGGGCGATCGACAGGGCCGCCCCGCCCTTCGCATCCGCGTCGATCTTCGTGAGGATGACCCCGTCGAGCCCGACGGCCGCGTGGAACTGCTTCGCCTGCTCGACCGCGTCGTTCCCCGCGAGGGCGTCCCCCACGTACACGACGAGGCTCGGCTCCGCGACCCGCCTGATCTTCTTCATCTGATCCATCAGGTTCGTGTTCGTCTGCATCCGGCCCGCCGTGTCGATCAGGACGACGTCCCGCCCGCGAGCCCGCGCGTGTTCGACCGCGTCGAACGCGACGGCCGCGGGGTCCGCGCCCGCGTTGTGCTTGATGAGCTTGAACCCGACCGTCTCGGAGTGCCGCTCGAGCTGTTCGATGGCTCCGGCCCGGAACGTGTCCGCGGCCGCGACGACGCACGTGAGCCCCCGCTTCTGAAGGTGGTACGCGAGCTTCGCGATCGTGGTCGTCTTCCCCGTGCCGTTCACGCCGACGAACATCACGACGGCGGGCTTCGTGGCCTCCGTGACGACCTTGAAGAAGTCTAGGGGCGGGACCGCGAGAGCCTTCCCGATCGCGGCCCGCAGGGCGATCTCGACCCCCTTCTCGAACGAGACGTCTTTCGTGATCCGGCGGCCCTGGATCTCGTCCGCGAGGTGGTCCACGATCTCCTTCGTGACGGCGAACGCCACATCGCTCTCGAGGAGCGCGATCTCGAGGTCGTACAGGACCTCGTCGAGCTTCTTCGAGTCGATCTTGCGGCCCTTCTCCCCGATCACGTCCCCGGGAGCGGCGACCTCCGCCTCCGCCTTCTCGCGCCACCCCTTGAGTCGCTCGCGGAGCGCCTTGAACATCTACGTCCGCTCGTCCTGGCCCGTCTGGAGCTGGCCGTACATGTCCTCCACGAACGCGCCCTGCGCGTCCGCGCGGCGATGGAGTTCCGCGAGGCGCTGACCGACCGCGTTCGCCGCGTCCGTGATCGACTTGATCCGCGCGTCGAGCCGCTCGATCTGCGTCGGGATCTCATCGTACACGACGAGGTCCGAGCCGATCCCGACGAATGCCTTGTCCGCGTCGCGGACCTCCGCGACGACGAACGACTGCGCGCCGACGGGCATGAGGACCTCCTTGCCCTTCCCGGCCTCCCGGGTCCGCGAGAGGGTCTCCCGGGCCCGCATGTGCTCTTCGAGGGACACCCGGATGATCTCCTGCTGCTGGGCCAGCGCGTCGATCTGGGCGCGGTACTGTTCGAGGACCGCGATCCCCCGGCGCAGGTCTTGCTCGGACGCGCTCACGGCTTCCCCTCCACGGCGTATCGGACCGCGGGGTCCCGCAGCTCGTTCGCGGGGACGGCCGCGACCGCGGCGATCTCGATGTACCTCCGCTCGACCCCGTGCTGGCTCCCGAGGACTGAGAGCAGCTTCTCCCGCGCGGCCACCTCGTCCGCCGCGGCAATCTCCTTCGAGAAACCCTGCCAGTCGCGGCCCATCCGGAACCGTCCCTGGATGCGGTACGCGTTCATCGGAACGATTGGCAAAGGGGCGTCTTACTTAAAAGCTTCCGTGAGCGGGCCCGTCAGCGGACCTGGACGTTCTCCTTGCGGAAGTGGCGGAGCAGGTCCTGCGCGATCTTCCGGGTGATCCCCTTCACCGCGACGAGCTGGTCGACGTCCGCGAGGGCGAAGCCGTCCGCCGTGTTGAATCCCGCGTCGAGGAGGGCCTTCGCCTTCGAGGGGCCGATCCCCTTCACCTTGTACAGCTCGTCCAGGATGTCCGACTGGACCGTGCGGGCCTCCTCGAGCTCGCGGACCTTCGCCCGGATCAGTTCGTCCCCGGGGTTCAGCTTGAGGGCCTCCGCGTACGCCCGCAGCGCGTCGTCGTCCCGTCCCATCTTCGTGAGGATGTCCCCCTGGGCGGCCCACGCCTCGTCGTCCAGGCTCGAGACGCTCACGAGCCGGTCGTACGTCTCGAGCGCTTCCTCGAGGTCTCCGCTCGTCTCGAGGAGCTGGCCGCGGTTGTAGAGGGCCGCCGCGTTCTCCGGCTGGATCGAGAGGACGAGGTCCAGGCAGTTGATCGCCTCTCGGGACTTCCCGCTGCGGCGGTACGCGACCGCCTTCCCGATCAGCGCGTTCACGTTCCCGGGGTCGATCTCGAGGATCTCGTCGAACAGGCCGAGGGCCTGCGCGTAGTTGCCCGACGCGGAGGCGATGAGGGCCCGGCTCAGGATCCCGGGCACGTCGACCCGGACCTCCTCGATCTTCTGCTTCAGGTTCTCGTCGGTCGGGTCCAGCGCGAACGCCCCGTTGTACGCGGTGAGCGCCTCGGTCCGCCGGCCCAGGTTCGTCAGGATGTCTCCGCGGAGGTGGAGGCTCGCCGCGTCGTTGGGTCGCTGCCGGAGGAACGCGTCGACCGCCTCGAGGGCCTCGCGCCATCGGCGCTCCCCGGTGAGGATCGATGCGATGGCCCTCTGGGCCTCTTCGTTTCGACGGTCCGCGGTCACGACGCGGCGGTACGCCTCGAGGGCGTCGGCCCTGCGTCCCATCCCCGCGAGGGACTTCGCGCGTCCCAAGAGGCCGGGGAGGTGGCTCGGGTTCAGGCGCAGGGCTTCGTCGTACGCGACGAGAGCCGAGTCGTGCTGGCCCGCGGAGCCGAGGACGTCCGCCTTCGCGACGAACGTCTCGGGCGTGTCGGGCTTCGGCTTCGCGGTCCTTGGGACGCTCGCGGGCGCGGGCGGCTCCGCGGGTGGGAGGGACGGGGCGACGACGGGCGACGGCATCGGATTCGAGAGCCGCACCTCGGGCGCCGGAGGAGGGGGCGGGGGCTCCATCGGGATCATGTCCTGGACGGGGTTCGCCGCGTACTCGGCGTAGAACCGCTCGTCCTGCTCCTGGGTCGTCGAGACGCCGCCCGCATACACGGCGGCCGCGCGGGTGCGCTCGCGGATCGGGCGGACCCCGACCCAGAAGCCGACGTTCGCGGCGGCGTTCAGGACGAGGAGGAACGGGACGAACGCGAAGAGGGCGGGCATGACGGCCTCCTCGAGGACGAGGTTGAGGGCCGCGGAGCCGCTCGCCACGTTCTGGAAGCTGACCGTCCACGTGCCGAACGTGAGGCGCGAGGTCGCATCGAGCGGCAGCTCGGCCCGCCCCGAGGCGTTCACCCAACCGGAGCCCATCACGCGCCCGCCGAACAACACGGTGACCTGGACGTCTCCCGCGGACCACGAGGCGCCGACCACGACGACCCGCCTCACGAAGCTCAGGCCGAGTCCGTCCGGGCTCGTGAAGTTCAGCTCGCCGGAGCCGAAGCCTGCAACGGTCACGGGGGTCGGAGGATCCGTGAGGAGGCCCCCCGAGACGCCCGGGGACATCGGGAGGAACAGGAGGACCGCGAACACGACGGACGCGATCGCGAGCCCCGTGGAACGGGCCATGCTCTCCTTCGCCATGAGGAACCGCTGGCTGTCCCCCGCGGCGTGCTTGAACTCGAGGTTCCGGAAGTACATCGCGAGGACGGTCGCGACGAGGACCATGATCAGGCCGATCTCGACGGCCTCCCCGAGGGGCAGGTAGAGAGGCTTCAGGCTCGCGCCCTCCGCGGCGAAGCCGCTGAGGATGAACACGGCGGTCACGCCTCCGAGAGCGAGGAGCGCCATGTTCCGGATCCGGCGGATCCGGGAGAGGCGGACCTTGCCCTGGAGCCTCTGCTGATACCCCGACATGGGATGACTAGCCCTCTTGGACGACGCTCGCCTTTCGACTGGCCGCCAGGAAGATGGCCAGGTACTGCGGAACGTCGTTTAGCCCAGGGGCCAACTTGAACGTTTCGTCCTTCATCTCCGAAGTGATACCAGACGCGAGACGTACCTGGACGGGCTCGTCCGTCCACGTCGCGGGGATCGCGTCCCGGAGCGGGCGAAAGCCGTCGAGCTGATCCCGCGTGAGCGGCACGACCTGGAACCCCGTCTTCCCATGGAGGGACGAAGGCATCCGGATGAGCCGCTTGATGTCCGACGTGACGGGCTCGTCCGTCTCGCCCCGGGGCGTGATCCCTCCCAGCGGCACGCCCCGGTATTCGTTGAGGCGCACGTGCTGGAGCTGGGAGACGATCGCCACGATGAGCTTCACGTTCCGATCCGACAGGGTCTCGATCTTGCGCGTCTCGATCAGGCGGTCGATCCCTCGGATCCTCGGACCGCTCTTGGACCGGTTCGCGAAGAGGTTTTCCCAGAGGCCCTCGGCCTCCTTCCTCTCGACGCCCTCGAAGCTCGCGAGGAACCCGACGGCCGATTCGCGGTCCATCGGCTCGAGCTGCCTGGCGAGCTGGATGAGGCCTCGCACGATCTTGCGGGGCCAGCCGACATCCTTCGTCGGATCCGCCATGACGACCTGGCGCTTCGCGTACAGCCGCCCCTTGAACTCCCGCGCGTCGAACACGGGCTCCTTGAACACGGTCCCGAGGTCGAGCCCCTTCGCGGTAATCCAGTCCACGATCTCCCGTCGTTCGTGGCTCCCGAGGGACCACACGGCCTCGTCCGCGACGTGGATGTGGTACCCGCGGCCCCCGGAGAACACGAGCCGCAGCTCGTCCCCGCCGAATCCGAAGTCCTCGACGAGGAACTCATCGTACAGCTGGGTGATGCGGAGGCGGACCGCCTCGAGCATCTCCGAATAGGACATCTTGTTCGCCCCGGGGATGTGGTCCGCGTCGAGGTCGAAGATGAGGTCCGCCCCGAGCCAGCCTTTCTCCTCCATGGTCGGGGCGTCGGGTTTCTCGTAGTACGCGCTCGAGTAGTACACGTGCGCGGGGACGCGGGTCTGGAGGAATCCGCGGAGCTGGTCCTCCCGCGAGAAGCCGATGTGTCGCTGGACCATCCCGGGGGACCAGAACATGAATCCGAACTCGCGCCGGCCGAACCGGTCCGGCAGGGTCGGCTTCCGGGATGCGTAGTGCCGCCGGAACTGGTCGCGGAGCCATGCGACGGTCGCTTCCTTCGAAGGGTCGGGCTCCCCCATGCACCGACGCGAACGCGACCCGCGACCTTAAGGCTACGGGGGGATGCGCGAACGCTCGCATCGCACAAATAGCTCGGAGGGCATCGACCCTCCCTTGCGCCGGATCGTCCTCGCCTGGATCGAGACCGCGTGCCTGTTCGCGGTCCTGTACGTGGGCCTGCCCCTGGGCGGGCGACTCGCGGATGACGCGCTGCGGGTCGTTCCGCTGGCGGACCCCGTGCGGTGGCTCGGGATCGGGCCGTTCCTCCTAGGGGCCTCGGTCCTCGGCTGGTCCCTCGCCGCGTTCGCCCGGCACGGCGGCACCCCGAATCCGGTCGCCCCGCCGACGTCCCTCGTGACGTCGGGCCCGTTCGCGCGGATCCGGAACCCGATCATCGTGTCTCATTTCTTCGGCCTCCTCGGGGCGTCCCTCCTCGTGGGCTCGATCAGCGCGGCGGTCCTCGTGTTCCTGCTCGGGCTTCCCGCGCAGGCGCTCGTCCGCCATGAGGAGCGAGTCCTCGAGGCCCGGTTCGGGGACGCGTTCCGAGTGTACCGGCGGGCCGTCCCGAGGTGGATCCCGCGGCGGCCCCGGCGTCACAGCTGATATGTGACGGTCGCGCTGGTGCCCGGCGGTTCGGACCGCGCGCGGAGCTGCTTGAGGCGCACGACCTGGACCGCCTCGTCCGAGAGCCGCGCCCGGAGCCCGTCGATGTGGCCGTCTCCGACGACCGCGAGGACGTCCCCCTTCGCCCGGTGCAGGTCCCTCAGGGTGTTCGCCATGTGCTCGTCCCTCTCGTCGATGAGGATGCGCTTCGCGGTCGGGAGCTGCGCGGCGAACTCCTCCATGACGGCCCGCTCGTCGGCCTCGTACCGCGCGAGCTCCTCCTCGACCTTCGTGCGGGCGATGAACAGGCTCCCGAGGACGGACGTCACGAGCCGCACGCGTTCGCGGAGTGGCATGAGCCGCCACGCGCGGAGCAGGGTCTGCCGAGACTCGCGATCGATCAGGGCGATCTCGCTCCCGACCTCCTGGGCCGCACGGGCCGCGGCGAGCATCTCGTCCCCGACCTGCACCCCGTACTGGGACGCGATCCGGGACTGGAACCGACCCAGGACGGCGAGGAAGGAGGGCCGTGCGGGTCCCTGGGCCCGGGCCACGAGGGCCGCGAACCGGGGGTGGTCCAGCTCGAGGGCGACGACCCGGGGTCGACGCGCTTGGATCTCCGCGCGGATCGATCGGCCGAGGTCGAAGACGTGACCCACGCCGAGGAGCGTGATCATCTCGCTCCCGCCGAAGGTCCCTTCCGGCTTAACCCTTCCGCGGGCGTCGCGGCCGAAGGTTCATCGAAGAGGAGTCCCGTCCCGTCGCCGGGAGCGAACTTCGCGGGGAGCGGGTCCGCCTGACGCCAGGCTTGGAGCCCCGCAACCGGTTCTTGGCCCTGTCGAGGACGGTCTTCGTCGTCGCGGTCCTCTCACATCCGCCGTGATGGCGATCAACTGGCGAGGGGTCCCGGGGCGGCCGGCGTTCGACGCCAGCCTGCTCCTCGTCGGGTCCATCCTGGGCGGGCTCCTGTTCATCGCCCTGAGGGCCCTCGCGAACGGGCCGTTCCGCGTCCGATTCGGCAGCGCGTGCGGCCGCGCGATCCCGATCGACTCGGCCTTGTGCCCGTCCTGCGGCCATCGAATCGCGTGACCGCGCGGGCGGTCAGCGGCTCGTGCGCTCCCGCACGACCCGGCCGTACATCCGGACGATCTCGTCCGCGCGGACGCTGCCCTCATGGACCGTGCGGTGCGCGGTCCGGACGTGGTGGACGATGGCCCGCTCCCTCCCGAGGTCCACGATGTCCCCGACCGCGAACTCCTCGTCCGGCGTCGCGATCACGTCGTGCGCGACCGAGCGGTTTCCCTTGTTCACGGAGAACTTGACGCGGACCCGGTCCGCCCGCTTGGCCCAGATCGTCGCGAGATCCCTCGCCTTCGCAACGGGCACGCGGGCCCCGCCCGCCTCGAGGGCCGTGATCTCGACCCGCTTGTCGTCCAGGTCGATCTCGTCCCCCACGCGGACGTCCTCGTCGGGTCCGAACTCGAGGGACGTGCGCTCGGACGCCTCGAGCCAGGACACGACCAGGGGCACCGCGACGGGCCGGGGTTCCCGCGTCACGACGTTCCGGACGGTCCCGCACTTCGTGCACTTCACGACGCCCTCGAAGATGAGCTCCGCCTTCCCGCCGACCTTCCCGCGGAGGACGCGGTGCGGCGTGTCGCCGCACGTCTCGCATCGGAGGACGAGGGCGCTCGGGGCGGCCATCGAGGTTCCCATCCCTCGCGGGACCAAAAGGATTGCGCCCGGTGGGCCTAGAGGCGGGTCCGCCAGCCGCAGTCGCTCGCGAGGCGACCGAGTCGCATCCGCACCGGGCCGCCGCACCGCGGGCAGGGAGCCCCGCGGACGAACTTCTCGACCCACGCCGCGCGGAGCTCGGGCCGGTCCGCCCTCTCAGCTTCCGCGAGGATGTCCTGGAGCTCCCGCGTCGTCGCGAGAGGCCGCAGGGCGTCCAGCCCGACGGGCCGGGCCGTCCGGTGGCGGACGGTCGGCAGGCGGGCGAGGAGGGGGGCGACCGCGAAGCCGAACGCGATCCCGGCCACGTGGGCCTCCCATGCGATCCCCGCCGGGCCGACGAGGCTCAGGACCATCTCGAGGACGAGGAAGACGACCACGAGGGTCGCGGCGGGGATCGCGGGCATGCCCGGGATCGGGAGGAACAGGCGGATCCGCTCGCGAGGGTAGAGGCGGCCCAGGGCTCCGAACACGGCGAGGATCCCTGCGGACGCACCGACGACCGCCACGCCGCCCGCGTGGATCAGGACGAACGCGAGGGCGCCGAACGCGCCGCCCGCGAGGAAGAGGACGGCCCATGCGGTCGTCCCGACGCGTTCCTCCACGACGGGAGAGATGAACACGAGGGCCATCAGGTTGAACAGGAGGTGCGTCTCGGATGCGTGGACGAACTGGAAGGTGATCCACGTCCACGGGGCGGACGACCCGAGCGGCGTCACGAGGAGGGCAAGGTCGAACGTGACGGGTGAGAGGAGCGCGATCGGCACGCCCGTCGCCATCGCCGCGCCGACGACCTGGATCGCGAACACGACGAGGAGGGCGATTCCGAACGCGAGGGAGAGGAGCCCCTTCCGGGCCACCGCGTAGGCGGCGCTCGCCACGACGACCCCGATCGCGGCGAGGGACAGCGGGTCCACGGGCCGACGAAAGGCTCCCCCGGCTTAAGGGATGCGCCCGGGCCTACGCGATCTTCTCGAGGATCCGCGTGATCCGCTCCGCGGCATGTCCGTCCCCGAATGACTTCGCCTTCGTGCCGGAGGGATTGAAGTGAGCGATCGCGTGGAGGACGTCCGCCGTCTCCGTCCCCACGACCGCGTTCCAGCCGTCCTCGACCGTCTCGATCCACTCCGTCTCGTCGCGGAGCGTGACGCACGGCACGCCGAAGAAGTACGCCTCCTTCTGGACGCCCCCGCTGTCCGTGACGACCTTCGCCGCGCGCAGGAGGAGGGCGATGAAATCGAGGTAGTCGACGGGCTCGATCGCCTTCACCTTGGACCGGAGGCCGTCCCACAAGCCCGCCTCCTCGAGGCGCTTCCGGGTCCGCGGATGGACGGGGAACACGACGGTCCGCCCGCACGTCTCGAGGGCCGTCACGATCGTCCCGAGGGTCTCCCGGTCGTCCACGTTCTGAGGCCGGTGGAGGGTCGCGAGGAGGAAGTCTCCCGGGCGCAGGCCCAGGTCCGCGACGATCGAGCGGGACCGGGCGGCCTGAGCGCTCTGGAGCGCGACGTCGTACATCACGTCGCCCACGAGATGGACGCCCGACGTGAGGCCCTCCCGATGGAGGTTGTCGACGGCCGTCTGGGTCGGGCAGAACAGGACAGTCGAGAGGTGGTCCGCGACGACCCGGTTCACCTCCTCGGGCATCGCGCGGTTGTACGAGCGGAGGCCCGCCTCCACGTGGGCGAGCGGGACGTGCAGCTTCGCGGCGACGAGGGCCCCCGCGAGGGTCGAGTTCGTGTCCCCGTAGATCAGGACCAGGTCGGGCGACTCCTTCTCGAACACGGCCTCGAGGCCCTTCATCATCTCCGCGGTCTGGTTCGCGTGGCTCCCCGAGCCGACCCCCAGGTTGTAGTCGGGGCGCGGGATCTCGAGGGTCTCGAAGAACACCTCGGACATGCTCTCGTCGTAGTGCTGGCCCGTGTGGACGAGGATCTCCTCGTTGTGCAGGCGGATCTCCCGGCTCACGGGGGCCGCCTTGATGAACTGGGGCCGAGCGCCCACGACGCTCGCGACCTTCACGAGGGCGCACAGGACGGGCTCCCCATTTAACGGTTCTCCCCCGTCGCGCGGTCCCGCGCGTCCGACGCGGATTCGTTCGTCCCCGCGCGTCCACATTGAAACCTTTAAGCGAAGGGCCTCCATGGTCGCGGTCCGTGAGAGTCGCCGTCGTGGGCCTCGGGTACGTCGGCGTGCCGGTCGCCGCATCCGTGGCCGCGACGGGCGCGCGCGTCGCCGGGATCGACATCGACCCGAAGAAGGTCCAGGCGATCAACGCGGGGAGGAACCCGCTGCGCGGCCGGGAGCCGGGGCTCGCGGAGCTGATCCGGACCCAGGTCTCGCGGAAGCGGCTCGTCGCGACGTCGGACATGTCCGCGGCCCGGACCGCGGACGTCGTCGTGGTCGCCGTGGAGACCCCGATCGACCCGTCCACGCACGACCCCTCGTACCGGGCCCTGAAGGCCGCGCTCGCGTCCCTCGGTCCGAACCTGCGCCGCGGCGCGCTCGTGTCCATCGAGTCGACGCTGGCGCCGGGGACGATGGAGAAGCTCGTGCGACCCGTCCTCGAGCGGTCCTCGGGGATGCGTTCGGGCCGGGACTTCGGCCTCGTCCACTGTCCCGAGCGAGTCACGGCGGGGAAGCTCCTGTACAACCTCACGAACCTCCACCGGGTCCTCGGAGCCCGCGACCCCCGCGCGGCGCGGAAGGGGACCGCGTTCTACCGGCGATTCGTGAAAGGCGACGTCCACGCGACGGACTGGACGACCGCGGAGGTCGTCAAGACGGCCGAGAACGCGTACTGGGACGTGCAGATCGCGTTCGCGAACGAGGTCGCCCTGATCTCCGAGGAGCTCGGGGTGGACGCGTTCCGCGTCCGGGAGCTCGTGAACACGTGCCCGTTCCGCGCGATGCTCTACCCGGGCGCGGGCGTGGGCGGCCACTGCATCCCGAAGGACCCGTGGCTCCTCGTCTCGCCGAGCCTCCATCACAAGCCGGAGCTCATCCCGACGGCGCGCTGGGTGAACGAGTTCATGCCCAAGCGGATGGCCCGCCTCGTCGAGGAGGCCCTCCACGCGTCGGGCCGTCGGATCAAAGGCGCGCGGGTCGCGGTCCTCGGCTTCGCGTACCGGGAGGACACGGAGGACACGCGGAACACGCCCGCGATCCCGTTCATCCGCGAGCTGCGGCGCCGCGGGGCCGAGGTGACGATCCACGATCCGTACGCCCGATCGGAGCGGGGCTTCAAGGTGTCGCGGGACCTGAAGGCCGCGACGGACGGCGCGGACTGCCTCGCCCTCGTCACGGCCCACGACGCGTACCGGCGACTCGACGTACGCGCCGCGAAGCGACGGATGCGCCGCGCGGTCCTCGTGGACGGGCGGAACGCCCTGGACGGCCCCGCCCTCGTGAAGGCCGGCTTCGTGTACCGCGGGATCGGGAAAGGGCAATTCTAGGGACGCGCACGCCTCGAAGGCGCTCGGCGGTCTTGTTAACCTTGAACCAGGTTAACAACGACATCGGGCTCCTCGATGGTCGAGTCCGTGGATCCCGTCCGGTCGCCCGACGGCGGATCGGGCCTACAGGAGCTGGACGAGCTTCCCCTTCCGGTGGCTCTCGTTCGCGGCCTCCGCGACCCGCAGGGTCTCCGTCGCGTCCCGGCCCGTGACGAGCGGATCGCGATCCTTCTTCACCGCGTCGAGGAAATCCTCGAGCTCCCGCTTGAGGGGCTCCTCCTTGCGGACGTGGATCTGCTGGGAGTGGTGCTCGAGGGGGATCTGGTACAGGTTGTACGGGTCCAGGGTCCCGAGCGTGCTCGCGCTCACCGTGATGGACTGGTCCGTGTAGTCCACCTCGACGAAGTTCTTCAGGCACGTGAGGGCGAGCCGCCGCACCTTCATGGGGGTGAGCCAGTTCACCTCGACGAACCCGTGCACCCCGTTCTGGAACCGCAGGAGGACGTTCGCGTGGTCCTCGAACTGCGCGTGGACCTTCCGGCCCCCGAGTGCGAACACGCTCTCGACCGGGGAGCCGACGAGGTACCGCAGGATGTCGATGTCGTGGACCCCGAGGTCCAGGACGACCCCCACGTCCCGGATCCGCCCCGGGAACGAGGACACGCGCCGCGTCGTCGCGGTCACGAGGTCCCCGTACTGCCCCTCCGCGAGGTGACGCTTCACGACCCCGATCGCGGGGTTGTGCCGTTCGATGTGGCCCACCGCGAGGACGATCTCCGCGGCATCCGCGGCCTCCACGATCCGCTGTGCCGGTCCGACGGAGTCCGCGAGCGGCTTCTCGACGAGGACGCCGACCCCCCGGCCGATTGCGTCGAGGGCGACTTTCTCGTGGAGCTCGGTCGGCACGCACACGCTCACGGCCTCGAGCTTCTCCTTGAGGAGGGCCTTGTAATCCGTGAAATACGACACGTTGAACCGGTTCGAGACCGCGCCGCCGACCTTCACGTCCGGATCGGCGATCCCGACGACGTCCGCGATCTCCGTGAGGACGCGCACGTGGTTCTGGCCCATCGAGCCGACGCCGATCACGCCGACCTTCATCGCCACGGGACGCGCGAATGGGCCGGCGGGATATAAACGCGCGGCGCTCTGCACCGGGAGGGCGAAGCCTTCATATCGCGGCGCGCCTTCGTCGGCGGGTCCATGGCCGTCGACCCCGTGTGCCAGGAGCCCGTGAACCCGCACAACGCGTTCTGGATGATCTGGTACAAGGGCATCCCGTACTACTTCTGCAGCGAAACATGCCAGATGGATTTCGACCGGAAACCGGAGCACTTCCGGCAGCTCGTCCTGGACCGGCGGGCCAACGAAGCGATATACTGAACGTCAGAGGCGGAAGTTCGCCGCGAGGCGCGTGACGCCCCACAGGCCCAGGGCCCCCATCCCGATCACGTAGCCCGCGAGGACCCCCGCGAGGGCCGCGCCCCCGAGTCCGGCGAACAGACCGACCGCACGGACGATCCCCTCTCCGAGA
>Ga0209751_10003034_pt1 | contig 16433 bp, 18 predicted proteins | sample RifCSP13_1_FD_184019 | JGI IMG/M metagenome (GOLD analysis project Ga0209751, IMG submission 184019) | Soil microbial communities from Rifle, Colorado - Rifle CSP2_sed 13_1 (SPAdes) (version 2) | ecosystem: Environmental > Terrestrial > Deep subsurface > Rock core/Sediment | place: Rifle... | reverse complement strand
GGTGAGCAGGTCGCCGCTCGTCCCGATCACGCCGGGAACATCGTTCATGTAGACGAGCTTCTCGGCATCCAGGCCGACGGCGAGCTCGGCCGCCATCACGTCGGCGTTCACGTTGTAGGTGGCGCCGTCGAGGCCCGCCGCGATCGACGCGATCACCGGCACGAAACCCCTCGCGATCAGCGTGCGGAGCAGTCCCCCGTCGACGCGGACGATCTCGCCGACGAGCCCGAGGTCCGGTTCGGTGCGCCGCTCGGCGATAGTGAGCCCGCCGTCCACACCGGACAGGCCGACCGCCGGGACGTCGCCCGCAACGAGCCTCGAGACGATCCGCGTGTTGACGCTGCCGGCCAGGACCATCGTGGCGACCTCTAGAGTGGCCTCGTCGGTCACGCGCACACCGTCCACGAACCGGGGCTCGAGGCCCAGGCGCTGCGAGACCTCGCTCACCTGTGGTCCGCCGCCGTGCACGATCACCGGGTGGATCCCCGCGTGCTGCAGCAGCGACACGTCCTGGGCGAACGAGCGCGACAGCGGCGCCCGCTCCATCGCGGCGCCGCCGTACTTGATCACGACGACCTTGCCATGGTGCTCCTGCATGAACGGCAGGGCCTCGATCAGCGTTCGGGCCTTCGCGACGGTGCGCTCGCGGATCTGCGGCGGGAGCTCGGACGGCGTCACGTCGTGTACTCCCCGTTGATCCGCACGTACTCGTAGGACAGGTCGCACCCCACGGCGCGGCTCCGGCCGGGCCCGTGGCCCAGCGAGACGCGGATCCGGATCTCGGGCTCCTTCATCTCTGCGCGCGCGGTCTCGCCGTCGCCGTCGAAGTACGAGCGCGCGATGTGCCCGGCCTCGATCACCCGGACGTCGCCGATCCACGCGGTCACGTCGTCCGGCGCGAACGGCGCGCCCGACGAGCCGACGGCCTGCAGGATCCGGCCTGGGTTCGGGTCGCCACCGAACGCGGCCGTCTTCACGAGCGGCGACTCGGCCACCGCCTTCGCGACGACGCGGGCGTCCGCGGTGGAGGCAGCGCCCTCGACCTCGATCAGCAGGACGTGGGTCACGCCCTCGGCGTCGTGCGCGAGCTGGGACAGGAGCGACTCGGCCACCTCGGCGAGGGCGCCCGACAGATCCGCCCACGCCGGCGAGCTCGGCGTCACGCGGTCCCCGCCCGCCGCGCCGCTCGCGAGCAGCAGGACGGTGTCGTTCGTGCTGGTGCTCGCGTCCACCGTGAGCGACTCGAAAGGTTCCTCGAGCGTGGACAGCGCGAGCTCGTGCAGCGCGGCCGGCGGCACCGGCGCGTCGGTGGTGAGGAAGACGAGCATCGTGGCCAGGTTGGGCGAGATCATCCCGACGCCCTTGGCCGCGCCTCCCACACGGAAGCCCCCGCGCTCGGCGCTCGCCTGCTTGTCGACGGTGTCGGTCGTCATGATCGCGCGGGCGAACGCGTCTCCGCCGTCGGCCGAGAGTCCTTCCACTAGTCCCGGCAACGCGGCCCGGAGCTCGTCGAGGTGGATCCTCTCGCCGATCACGCCGGTCGAGCAGCCGAGGACCTCCGCCGGATCCAAACTCAAGAGCCCGGCCGCGGCGTCGGTCTCCGCGAGCGCGTCGCCTTCGCCCTCGGGGCCGGTGCCGGCGTTGGCCTGCCCGCTGTTGACGATCACCGCGCGCGCCGAACCGTCGGCCACGCGTTCGCGGCACAGACGCACCGGCCAAGCCGCGAACGCGTTCGTGGTGAACAGCCCGGCGACACTCGCCGGAGCATCCGCCACGAGCAGCGCGAGGTCGGGGTTGCCCGAGGGCTTCAGCCCGGCGGTCACCCCGTTCGCCCGGAACCCCCGCGGGAAGGTCACGCTCACGGGTACACCGCCGTGGTCGGCAGCGCCGTCGTCTCGTCGACGCCGAGCATCAGGTTCAGGTTCTGGATCGCCTGGCCGGCGGCGCCCTTCACGAGGTTGTCGAGCGCGCCCGCGACGACCGCCGTCCCGGTCCGCGGGTCCACGACGGCCTGGAGCTCGACGACGTTCGTGCCCCGCGTGCGTTTGGTGTCGACCATGCCGCCGGCAGGCAGGACGCGCACGAACGGCTCCGCGGCGTAAGCGGCCGCGAGCGCGTCGGTGAGCGTCGCGGTCGTGGAGCCCGCGGCCGCCCGTGCGTAAGCCGTGATCAGCACCCCCCGGACCGACGGCACGAGGTGCGGCACGAACGACACGTTCGACGCCGACCCCGTGGCGAGCTCCAGCGAGCGCTCCATCTCCGGCGTGTGCTGGTGGGCGGGGAACCGGTACGGGCGCACGCTCTCTTCGGTGGCCGAATAGGACAGCGCCTCGGTCGCGGCTCGGCCGGCACCGGAGAGCCCCGTCTTGCCGTCGACGATGATCGGACCCGGCCCGAGCAGGCCCGCGAGCATCAGCGGCGAGAGCCCCAGCGCCACCGGGGTCGGGTAGCAGCCCGGGTTCGCGACGAGCTCGGCGCCGGAGACCTGGTCGCGGAAGAGCTCTGGCAGGCCGTAGACGGCCTTTCCGAGCCATGCCGGCGCAGGGTGCTCGAACCCGTACCACTCGGGGTATGCGGACGCTGGCAGCCGGAAGTCGCCTGCGAGGTCGATCACCCGTGTCCCGGCGTCCAGCAGCATCGGCGCGAGCTCGGCGCTTCTACCGTGCGGCAACGCCAGGAACGCCACGTCCACACCTTCGATCTCCTCTGCCGGTTCAAGCACGAGTTCGGCGGCGGGGCTGCCCAGCAGGTGAGGGTGGACCTCACCGAGCTTCGAGCCGGCCGACGACGCCCCGCCGACGCGGGTCACGGCCGCGGAGGGATGGCCGAGGAGCAGGCGTACGAGCTCGCCCCCTGAGTACCCGGATGCGCCTATCACGGCCACGCTCGTCCGTGCCTGCATGACGGGTAATCATGCAGGAAGTGCATGGACATCGACAACCGCCGGTCGGGCAGGGTTCGGAGCCGGAGGTCGTAGGCCGGGGGCGGGCCGGGGTCGCGCTTACGGGACGGCGCGCAGGATGCCCTCGCCGGGCTCGGCGTCGACCTGAGGGTTCCGGCCCCGGGCCACGGACGCCCGCGCCTTGCCGAGGGACGAGCGCATCTCCTCGGTGCCGTTGGAGATCATCGTGCCGGCCTTGGCGATCTTGTTCTCGAGCACGCCCTCGATCGCGTCGACCAGGACGGCCACCTCGGCCAGGCAGGCCTGGGCGTCCCCCGCGTCGCCGAAGCGGCCGGCGAGGCTGTAGAGGAACAGCAGGACCGGCAGCGCCGTTGAGTAGGGCACTATCACCACGCCCCGACCGAACGCATCCGCGTGCGCCCGTCGGAGGACGGCGTACGCCGCGTCGGGGATCGCCGCGACCGCGACGGGTGCGGTTAGCGAGGGGTCGAGGTACTGCGCCACCTCCCGCGCTCGAAGCGCCACCTGTTTCTCGACCTCGCGGGCCAGCACATCGCGCTGCGCAGGATCGGTGGTCGCCTCGAGCGCCTCGAGCTCCGCGAGCGCCGACCACTTGGAGTCCACGGGGAGGCGGCGCCCGTCCGGAAGCAGCAGGCCGAACTCGACGACGCGGCCGTTGACCCTGAAGTCGGTGACGAGCATGCCGGGCGGAAGCTCGGCCAGATGCTCGCGTAGGACGTTCTCCCCCGCGCGGCCCTTGGACGGGCCGCCGGCCAGCACGACGGACAGGCGACGGACCACCTCACCGTGCTCGCGCTCGCGCCCGCGCCTCTCCTCCTCGCGGACGGCCAGGGACTCGAGCGCGCGACGTGCCCCCGCGAGGTCAACGCGCACGGACTCCGCCGACCCCTCTCTCGTGGCCGCCGCATCCGCGAGCCGGCGCAGCTCGGCCGACTGGACCTCAAGGCGCGCCTCGAGCCGCTCCGAGGCAATCGGCGTCCTGCGGCGCCAGGCAGCAACCGCGACCGCGCCGAGCGCGACGCCCAGCGCCAGGCCGAGCACCGCGTATCCGAGCTGTGTCATGGGGACCTCCTCCTGTCGAACCCAGGCTAGGCAGGGGGTACGACACGACCGGCGGGGCTAGGTAGGTAGGCGGTCCCGCGCGAGGTCCTCGAGGATCGAGATCAGATCCTGCTCGGGGAGCGGGCCTAGGACCCGGACCGCCTCCCCGGACGAGTCCACGAAGACCCAGGCGGGCTGATACGGCACGCCGAAGCGCTCCCACAGGACCGCGTCGGGGTCGGCGGCGTGCGGCAGGTGACCCACGCCGAACCGGTCGACGAAGTTCGCCATCGCCTCGACCGAGTCGTGGGCGGCGACGCCCAGGAACCCGATCCGGTCTCCGTAGTCTCGCGCCACCTGCGCGACCAGGGGGGTCTCCGCCTGGCACGTCCTTCACCAGGGCGCCCAGAACCACAGCGCGACCGGCGCGCCAGCTAGCTCCGCGCCGCGGAGCGTGCCGCCGCCGACCAGGGGCGTCTCGAATCGAATGATCTCGGGGACGCGCGTAGGTCCCTCGAGTGCGGTCACCCCCGCGGGCCCGGTCGCCCCCGCGGTGGGCGGGTCGGCGGGGCTCGCAAGGTCCGGCGTCGATCCGGGTCCGGTCGCGCTCGAGGCGGGCTCCGACGTCGCGCAGGCAACCGCCGCGAGGGCGAGGATCAGGACGGCGCCGAGGATCGGGGGCGGGCGACGCATGGATCGAGTGTAGGGGCGGCGGCGCGAACGGTCCGACCCAACCGGCCCCCCGGCCTGTGGACCCCCGGCACCAGCGCGGTCTCTCGCGTGGGGTCATCGTGGGCCGGAGAGCCAGGAGGGGAGACATGGACGGTGAACGGATCCTGGTGGCGACCGCGAGCAAGATGGGCTCGACGGCCGAGATCGGAGAGGCGATCGCCGAACGCCTTCGGCAGGCGGAGTTGCTCGTGGACACGGCCCCAGCCCGCGACGTGCGTTCGCTGGTGCCGTACCGCGCGGTGGTACTCGGCAGCGCGACCTACATTATGCGCTGGCGGCGCGACGCACTGGCCTTCATCCGTCGGTTCCGGCGCGAGCTGGCCGAGCGCGACCTGTGGTTGTTCCAGAGCGGGCCGCTGGACCACAGCGCCGAGGAGAAGACCTACCCGCTGCCGAGGAAGGTCGAGTCGTGGATCGGCGATCTACGGTTCCGAGGCCACGCGACCTTCGGCGGCCGGATCGACCCGGAGCGAGCGAAGGGATCCATCGCGTCCTCGATGGTCAAGCAGGGCCGGGGGCAGGACTTCCGGGATCTCGAACTGATACGCGTCTGGGCAGACTCGATCGCCCACGAGCTGCAGGCACCTACGCAGGTGCCTGACCATCACTGAGGGTCTAACACTGAGGGTCTAGCTCGGGGCGATGGAGGCCCAGCGCACGCGGGACTCGACTAGCATCGGGGGGATGACACCCGAACCGATCCCGGTCCTGCGGGTACGCGGCACCCATCGGGAGGTGGGCGAGCAGATAGGCCTGGCCCGCGCTCCGACGATCCGTCGAGCGGCCGCGTTCTCGGACGAGAAGATCCCGCTCGGCCGAACCCGCTCCGAGCAGCTCGCGTTCGCGGACGAGTACCTGGAAGTGACCGCCGCGGCCTACCCGTGGTTCGCCGACGAGCTCGAGGGCGCGGCCGACTCCGCCGAGGTCGACCCCCTCGCGTTGTTCGCCGCCATGGTCGAGGAGATCTGGTACGAGCCCTACGCACGTCAGCTGCAGGGAATGTGCACCGACCTGGTGGCCGTCCCACCGGCAACGGCGGACGGCAGGGTCCTCGCGGCGCACAACAACGACATGAGCCGCGCCTTCCAGGAGGGCCTGGTCGCGATCGAGTGGGCGATCGCCGGCGAGCCGACCGCGTTCACCCTAGGCAACGACCTGTGGCTCTCGTGCGGGTGGAACGACGCCGGCATCACGATGGCCGGGAACGAGCTCGCGCCGCTGGACGAGAAGGTGGGCATCCCCCGTGCCGTGCAGTACCGCTCGATGCTCCGGCAGCCGACGATGGAGATGGCCGTCGGCGAGGCGCTCCGCCACGACCGCGCCTCGAGCTACAACCAGGTGCTCGTGGCCTCGAGCGGCGAGGTCGTGAACGTCGAGGGCTCGGCCACCGACGCCGAGCTAACCTCGGTCGACGAACGCGGCCACCTCGTCCACACGAACCACTACGTGTGCGAGCGGATGCTGCGATACGAGGGCGACCCCGACTACGTGCCGCATTCGTCGACGCGGTACGCGCGCGCGGCCGAGCTCCTCGCCGCGACCGAGCCCGGGACCATCACCGCCGATACGATGCGAACGTTCCTCTCGGACCACGAGACGGAGCCCGACAGCCTGTGCCGCCACCCGGAGCGATCGGCCACACGCTCCGCCACGTGCTTCTGGTGGGTGTCGGACCTGACCGAGATGCGGGTGCATTTCGGGCGCGGGAACCCGTGCGACTCTGTGGAGCAGGTGTACGCGTTCCCCGAGGCCGCGGAGTCGGCGGCTTAGCCCGCCGCGCCTGCGACCAGCTCGCCCGCCTTCCAGACCGCCGCAGGCTTGCGCACCGTATCGATCTCCTCGAGCGGGTTCGCGTCGAACAGGACCATGTCCGCAGCCGAGCCGGGCGCGACCACACCCACCTGGGGGAGCCGCAGCAGCTCGGCAGCGTTGGAGGTCGCCGAGCGCATGGCCTGGAGGGGCGTCATCCCCCACTCGACCATCCGGACGAGCTCCTCGGTCGTGTTCCCGTGCGGGTTGAACGGCGTCCCGGCGTCCGTGCCGCACGCGACCCGAACACCGGTCCGCACCGATCGCCTGAACGCCTCCCGCGCTGTCGCGGTCACCTCTCGCGCCTTCTCGACCGCGTAGCCGGGCACCTCGTCGGCGTGCTCGACGATCCCGACCAGAGCCGAGATCGTCGGCACCTGGAACGTCCCTCGTTCCTTCATGAGCCGGGCACCCGCCGCGTCCATCAGCGAGCCGTGCTCGATCGAATCGACGCCGGCACGCACGGCTTGAAGGATGCCAGTCGACCCGATCGCGTGGGCGGCGACGACACGTCCCCACTTCCGTGCCTCGTCGACCGCGGCGTCGAGCTCTTCCTGCGTGAACGCTGTGAAGTCGGCGGAGATACCGGGCGTGAGCACCCCGCCCGTCGCGATGAGCTTGATGGCGGTGGCTCCGGCGCGGATCTCCTCACGTACGGCCCGCCGCACGGCGTCGGGACCATCGACCTCGCGTGCGAGGCCGATGCTGTGACCGTGGCCGCCTGTGATCGTGAGGGCTCGCCCGGCCGCGAGGATCCTGGGGCCGGCGATCAGCCCGAGCTCTACCCCCCGAGCGACCTGGAGGTCGCGCACCGTCGTGACGCCGTGCTCGAGCGTTCGCGCAGCGTTCCGCACCGCCTTGACGGTCGCGAGCGCGTCGCTCGTGAGCTCCCGCGCTTCGGCAGCGAAGTCCGCACTGCCGTCGAAGCACAGGTGGACGTGGCAGTCGATCAGCCCTGGCGTGAGCGTCTTGCCCCGGCCCTCGACCGCGTCGGCCGAGCGCGCAGCTTTCGGAGCGCGCGCGTGGGCGCCCACCCACTCGATGGCGCCGCCCGAGAACAGGACGCCCGCCTTCGCCCTCGACCTGTGGCCGTCGAACAGCGTGACGTTCGCGACGTAGGTCGCCATCACACGCCCCACGGTGGCGGGACGACCTCGCCATCGGGCCGGATCATCACGGTGCCGACCGGCATCATCGAAAGGATCTCTGCAGCGTCCTCACCGGTGTAGGAGAAGTGCGAGACCCCCTGCGGGATCATCACGGTGTCGCCCTGCTCGACGACGGTCTCCGAGCCGTCGAGCCACGCGGTGAGTCGGCCCGACAGGACGTGGAACACCTCTTCGTGATCGTGAGTGTGCTGGGGCAGGCGCTGTCCCGGCGACAACGCGGTGCGGTAGCACATCGTCTCCAGCGCGCCGCGGCCGGGCGAGGCGAGCCCCCGGACGAGGGCACCGGCCAGGTCGAACTCTGGCGCGTCGTCGAACCTCAGGATCGGCACGGCAGCACCTCCGGGGTTAGGAGCCGCCGCATCATCTCAGAACGGCTTGTAGACCATGAGCCACAGGATGATCGCGACGCCGATCGTCTCGATCCCGAAGATCGCCCACGGGATGCTCGCGTCCAGCGCGGCCTCGAGCCCCGCCGCGTCGCCCGACGCGATCGCGGCCCGGATCCGCCGGAAGTAGGGCGCCGCGACCGCGACCCCCACGCTGGCGAGGACGACCACGAGCCCCACGGAGGCCCAGAGCCATCCCTGCGGCGAGTAGTCGACTCTCAGCCAATTCGCGACGCCGCCGACCACGAGCACGAAGAGGCCGACGTTGGACCACACGATCGTCGAGCGGGAGAGCGCGAGCAGGGGCTCGAGCCGGGCAGGGTCCCGCTCCTTCGGCAGGCGAAGAGTTACCGAGGCCGAGACGCCATGCCCGCCGACGAACAACAAGATGCCGGCGAAGTGGATGAAGTTCCAGAACAGGTACCAGTTCACGTTCGGCAGGCTACCGCTCGAGCTCGGCCAGGAACGCGCTCGCTCGGGCTGCCTCGACGACGTTCTCCTTGCGCTCGTACAGGGCGAGCGCCTCGCGTGCCGCGGCCGCAGCGTCCTCGGGCTCGCCTGCAGCTCGTAGGACCCCCGCCAGGTCCAGCAGGGCTTCCCAGTGATCCACGGGGCATCGGTCGCCGCAACCTTCCCCCGGGGCAGCGGCCGCCGTCCGGGGAACCGCCGCAAGGCTCACGGCCCTGCAGCCGAGCGCTCGGGTAGTCTGTGCGCCGGCCCGGGCTCGGGCCGCGTTCTTCGGGGGAGGTTCCAAGGTGCTCGGCGTCGCGAGGCAGGCCGTCGAGGCGGCGAAGGCCGCCGGGGCCGACTACGCCGACGGCCGCGTCGTGGCCGAGGAGTCCGAGTCGATCACGGTCCGCAACCAGCAGATGGAGGGCATCGACCGCTCCTCTTCCGAAGGGATCGGGATCCGCGTTCTGGTGAACGGCTACTGGGGCTTCGCCGGCACCGCCCGAACGGAACCCGAGGAGATCGACCGCACCGCTCACCTGGCCGTCGAGATCGCACGCGCCGCCTCCCGTCTGCCGATGGAGCCGGTGCACCTGGCCGAGGTCGAACCGGCCACGGGGACATGGCACTCGCCGATGCTCGAGGACCCTTTCAACGTCCCGCTTGAGGAGAAGGTCGCCCTTCTGATGGAGGCGACCCGGCGGATGCAGACCGTCGACGGGCTCGCGTTCGCCGAGGGCGGGATCGACCTGCACAAGACCCGGATCCACCTCGCGACCAGCGAGGGCACGGCGATCGAGCAGACCTCCGTGCACTCCGGGGCGGGCATCGAGGCCACCGCGATCGGCGAGGGCGAGCTGCAGCGCCGCTCGTTCCCGAACTCGTTCCGAGGGCACATCTCAGCTGCGGGGTGGGAGCACATCGCCAAGCTCGGGCTGATCGAGGAGGCCGAGCGCACCGCCACCGAGGCGGTCCAGCTCCTGAAGGCCAAGGAGTGCCCGAGCGAGGTGACCACGCTCGTGCTGGACTCGGGCCAGGTCGAGCTCCAGATCCACGAATCGATAGGGCACCCGGTCGAGCTCGACCGCGTCCTCGGGATGGAGGAGGCTTACGCGGGCTCCTCGTTCGTCCGGCCCGAGGACCGCGGCTCGCTGCGCTACGCGAGCCCGCTCGTCTCGATCACAGCGGACGCCACCTTGCCGGGCGGGCTCGGCTCGTTCGGTTGGGATGACGAGGGTGTCCCGGCGCAGAGCGTCCCGATCATCGTCGACGGCTTGTTCGAGAACTTCATCTCCAGCCGAGAGACCGCCAGCGTCCTCGGCTTGCCCAGCAGCGGGGCGATGCGCGCAGATGGGTGGGCGAACTTCCCGCTGATCCGCATGACGAACATCTCGATCGAGCCGCGCGAGGGCTCGCTCGCCGACCTCATCGGCGACACGAAGGACGGCGTCTTCATGGCCACCAACACCTCGTGGTCGATCGACGACCATCGCGTGAACTTCCAGTTCGGCTGCGAGATCGCGTGGCGCATCAAGGACGGCCGCCTGGCCGAGATGTACCGCAACCCCAACTACACGGGGATCACCACCGAGTTCTGGGGCTCGTGCGACGCCGTCGGCGGCCGCGAGGACTGGACCCTGTGGGGAACGCCCAACTGCGGCAAGGGCCAGCCCGGGCAGACCGCCCGCGTGGGGCACGGGGCGGCGCCCGCGCGTTTCCGGGGAGTGCAGCTCGGGGTCCGCGGCTGATGCCCGGCATCATCGGCCCCGACGAGGTCCGCCGGGTGTCGGCGTCCGCCCTGGAGCTCAAGGGCGCCGACGGCGTCGAGGTGCTCTTCATGCACGAGTGGGGCGGGCTCACGCGGTTCGCGTCCAGCTCGATCCACCAGAGCACGTTCCGCGAGGACACCGGCATCCGCGTCCGCGCGATCGCCGGCGACCGGATCGGCGTGGCGGCGTCCAACGACTTCTCGCCCGATGGGGCGCGACGGGCCGCCGATAGCGCGCTCGAGATGGCCAACGTCGTCGCGCCCGACCCCATGTTCCCGGGCCTCGCACCGCCGGCCCAGGTGCCGGACACGCAGGCGTTCGACGAGGCCACGTCCTCGACCACCCCCCATGCGCGCGCCGAGGCCGTGGCCCAGCTCGTCGCGCAGAGCCCCGAAGGGTTCACGGCCGCGGGCGCGTTCGAGACCCTGGCGAGCGAGGTGGCCGTGGCCAACTCCGAGGGCCAGTTCCTGTGGGCGCCGGCCACGCAGGCCTCGATCTCGACGGTGATGACCGGACCCGACCACGCAAGCGGCTTCGCCGAGGTGTTCGCCCGGAGCGCGGCCGAGATCGACCCGGCCGCGGTCGGAGCGCGGGCCGGGACCAAGGCCTCGGCCTCGCGGGCGCCGCGCGACCTGGACGCGGGCCGGTTCACGGTGGTGCTCGAACCCAGCGCCGTCTCGACGATCGTGGGGTTCCTCGCCTGGATCGGGTTCGGCGGCCGGGTCCTCGCCGAGGGCCGCTCCTGCTTCTCCGGCAAGGAGGGGCAACGGGTCGGCGCGGAGGCCGTGACGATCTATGACGACGCGACCGCGGCGGGGACGCTCGGCCTGCCGTTCGACTTCGAGGGCGTTCCCCGTTCGCGCGTGGACCTGATACGCGACGGCGTGTTCGTGGACGGCGTGTACGACCTGCGGACCGCGAAGCAGGCGGGCAAGGCCACCACGGGCCATGCGCTCCCGCCCCCGAACCCCGAGGGCCCGTTCCCGCTCAACCTGTTCATGGAGCCTGGGAAGGCCACCCTCGAGGAGATGATCGCCTCCACCGAGCGTGGGCTGCTAGTGACCCGCTTCCATTACTCGAACATCGTTCACCCGGTCGAGTCGACGATCACCGGCATGACCCGCGACGGCACGTTCTGGATCGAAGGCGGCGAGGTCGCCTACCCCGTGAAGAACTTCCGGTTCACGCAGTCGATCATCGAGGCGCTGACCAACACCGAGTCGATCGGGCGCGACACGGAGCTCGCCAGCGAGTTCTTCTTCTCGGCCTCGCGGGTGCCCGCGCTGAAGATCGCCTCCTTCAAGTTCAGCGGCCGCTCCGACCATTGACCGCGGCTACGCTCACTCCGTGAGCGAGCGGTTCGACATCGCGATCATCGGGGGCGGCATCATCGGCCTCGCGACGGCGTACCGGCTGCTCGAGGCGCGCCCTGGTCTGAGCGTGGTGGTGATCGAGAAGGAGGACGGACTCGCCCGACACCAGACCGGGCGGAACTCAGGTGTGATCCACGCGGGCCTGTACTACGCGCCCGGATCGCTGAAGGCGCGCCTCTGTCGCGAGGGCAAGGAGGCGCTCGAGCGGTTCTGCGAGGAGCACGACGTGCCGTTCGAGCGGTGCGGCAAGCTCGTCGTGGCGGTGGACCGCTCCGAGCTGGGCCGGCTCGCAGACCTGCGCGAGCGGGGGACGGCGAACGGGATCACCGGCTTGAGGGAGCTCGAGCCCGCGGCCTGCCGCGAGATAGAGCCGCACGCGGCCGGGATCCGGGCGCTCCACGTCGCCGAGACTGGGATCGTCGACTTCGGACGGGTGGCCCGGGCCTACGCCGACGAGATCCGAACGCTGGGCGCAACGATCGCTCTCGGCCGGCACGTCACGGCGATCCGGCCGGGACCGCGCGAGGTGGTGCTCGAGACGACCCGCGGACGCGTGCTGGCCTCGAACGTGATCGCGTGCGCGGGACTACAGTCGGACCGCGTCGCCGCGATGACCGGCGAAGCGCCCGGCGCACGGATCGTCCCGTTCCGAGGCGACTACGCGGTCCTGCGGCGGCACGCCCGAGGCTTGGTGCGCGGCCTGATCTACCCCGTGCCGGATCCCGCGTTCCCCTTCCTGGGTGTCCACCTCACCCGGCGGATCGGCGGCGAGCTCTGGGCGGGCCCGAACGCGGTCCTTTCCTTCGCGCGCGAACGGTACGGGCGCTTCTCTATCGACGCGCGCGACCTGGCGGACACGCTGCGGTTCCCGGGCTTCCGGCGGCTCGCCCGCCGTCACTGGCGATCCGGGTTACGCGAGCTCGGCCGGGACTGGTGGCGACCTACCTTCGTCGCGGCGTGCCGCCGGCTCGTCCCGGCCCTTGGGCCGGAGGACGTGGAGTGGGGGCCGAGCGGGATACGCGCGCAGGCCGTGCTGCCCGACGGCTCGCTAGCCGATGACTTCGACCTCGCGGACGGCGACCGCGTCCTCCACGTCCGCAACGCGCCCTCCCCCGCCGCCACGGCGAGCCTGGCGATCGGCCGGGTGCTCGCCGAGCGCGCCGCCGAGCGCTTCCAACTGCCCTGACGTGCGGTCCAAGCCGGGGCTGGCGGGTTTGAACGGCCGTGCAATACACTTGCCTCACGCTTCCCCGACTCGGAGGTACCCAGATGCAGGTCCGGGACATCATGCACACCGACGTGAAGGTCACTTCTCCCGAGGACACGTTCGAGCAGGTCGCCCGGGCGCTCCACGAGCACGAGATCTCCTCGGTCGTGGTCATGGACGGCGCGAACCTCGCCGGCATCGTCACCGAGCGCGACCTGGTGAACCTCGTGTCCGAGGGCGGCGACCCCAAGGCCACGAAGATCGGCGAGCGGATGACCCGGGATCTCGAAACGGTCGGACCCCGGACCGACATCGCGGAGGCGGCCGACCACATGGCGCGCCTGAAGATCCGTCACCTGCCGGTGCTGGAGGAGGGCGAGCTCGTCGGGATCATCTCGATCCGCGACCTCACGAACTGGGCGGTGCAAGAGCTCACGGCCGGTCACGAGCTGCCCGACCTCGAGCGGAGTCACGCCGCCCTGCGTTCGGCCGTCGAGATCAACAAGTAGGGTCAACCGCCGCCCGCGTCCCGCCGGACGTCACAGACACGACCCCTGGGGTCAGCGGCCGGCGAGCGCACTCAGGGCGGTGAAGGCCTCGGGGTCGCACAGGGACGAGCCCAGGCGAACGGGGTCGTATCGGTCGCCGTGGCAGTCCGAGCCCCCGGTGGGGACCACGCCGAGGCGCTCGGCGAGCGCTCGGTAGTGCCCCCGCTTGTCTTCGTCATGGTCGGGGTGGTCCGCCTCGAGGCCCCCCATGCCCGCGGCGGTCATGCGCTCGATCAGCACCTCGGGGACCGAGGACTCGTCGCCCCACATGCCCGGGTGCGCCAGCACGCACACCCCGCCCGCGGAGCGGATCAGCCCGACGGCGTCGACGGGGTCGAGCGCGTGCTTGGCGACGTGCGCGGGGCGCCCGTCGGCGATCCACAGGTCGAACGCCTCCTTCTCGGTCGCTACAACGCCGGCCTCGACCATCGCCTGGGCGACGTGCGGCCGGACGATGTTCTCCCCACCCGCGATGTCGCGCACGCGCTGGAATGAGATGTCGAATCCAAGGTCCTGAAGCTTCTCGACCATCAGCTCGCCACGGCGGAAGCGGTCGTCGCGTAGGCGCTGGAGCTCGGCCTGGAGCTCGGCGCTCTCGACATCCATCCAGTAGCAGAGGACGTGGATACTCGTGCGCTCGTACTCGGCCGAGAACTCGACGCCGGGCACCACTTCGACGCCGACCTCGACGCCGGTCGCGAGCGCCTCGGCCAGCCCGTCGGTCGTGTCGTGGTCCGTCAGGGCGACCACGTCCAATCCGCGCTCGGCGGCCAGGCGCACGACCTCGGCGGGCTCGAACGTCCCGTCCGAGCGGTTCGAATGCGTGTGGAGGTCGATCCCGGGCATGCCGCTCATGCTCGCAGACGCCGCCGACGCCCGTCAGGCGCGGTCGACGAGCGTGGGGATGATGTCGGCCACCGTCCGGGTGCCGGCGAGAGCCATCGCGTTCTCCAGCTCCATGCGCAAGATCCGGAGCACGTCCGCCACGCCCTCCTCCCCCGCCACCGCGAGCCCCCAACACACCGGCCGGGCCACCATCGCCGCGTTCGCGCCGAGCGCGAGCGCCTTGAACACGTCCGTCCCGCGCCGGAACCCGCCGTCGACGAGCACCGGCACCCGCCCGGCTACTGCCTCGACGACCTCGGGGAACACGGTGATCGGGGCGTGGACCGAGTCGAGCTGGCGGCCCCCGTGGTTGGACACCACGATGCCGTCGACGCCGACCTCCACGGCGATGCGCGCGTCCTCCGCGGTCATGATCCCCTTCAGCAGGAGCGGCACGGGTGCTGCCTCACGGATCCAGGCGAGGTCGTCCCAGGTCAGGTCCGGCGCGTAGGCGAGCTCGTCCCAGGGCAGGCCGATCGGCATCTCGAACCCGTTGCGCGTGTCGCGGTGGCGAAGGCCGTTCTCGGGGAAGTCCACCGTGAGCATCACAGCACCGAATCCGGCGGCGTGGACCCGGTGGAGCATCGCCACGGTCGCTCCGCGGTCGGTGAAGACGTACAGCTGCCACCACTTCGCGCCGTCCGACGCGGCCGCGACGTCTTCGAGGTAGCCAACCGTCGTGGTCGAGACCACCATGATCGTCCCCACGCTCGCCGCCGCCCGGGCGGTCGCGAGCTCGCCGTCGGGATGCGCCATCTTCTGGTACGCCCACGGCGCGACGAGCACTGGGAACGCGACCGGCGTCCCCAGGATCTCCGTCGAGGGATCTACGGGCGACGCGCCCGTGAGCATCCGCGGACGGATCACCCAGTCCTGGAACGCCCGACGGTTCTCGGCCAGCGTCCATTCGTCCCCCGCGCCGCCCGCGTAGTAGTCGTACACGTCCTTCGGCAGGCGCTCGCGCGCGAGCGGCTCGTAGTCATCGACGGTGAGGACCTTCGGCTCGTCCACCGTCGGCAGACTAGCCTCAGAGCTGCGAGGGGGGGACCGCCGCCGCCACGACCGTCTCCTGGCCCACCACGCGGAAGAACCCGTCGCTGTAAGCGATCTGGCGCCGAAGGTAGGAGGGCGGGCAGCAGATCGGCTCCCCGCTAGGGTACTGCGCCCCGTACTCCTGGACCTGGCCGGCCGAGACCACCACGACGCCCTTGGTCGTGGGGTCGGGGTGCGCGAGAACCTCGGGCAGGTTCTGCTGCGTGTAGCCGACGATGTCGTAGTCGAGCGTCGCCTCCTCGCCGATCGCTCGGAACCCCACCAGGAGTTCGGTGACCCCGTCGCCGGTCAGGTCGGACTCGAGCACGTTCACGTCGGCCCACCGCTCGCCCGTCGGATCCGAGGCTTGCAGCCACTCGACCCAGCCTGCTTCCTCGGGCACGAACGTGAATATCCGCACCGTGAACGCCGGAGTTCCCGTCGGCGTGGCGCCCTGCTGCGCGACCCAGATCACACGCTGGCCGCCCACCGACACCTCGCCGCACTCGCCGAGCGTCCCCGGCTCGAGCAGAGCGTTGCACGCCACCGCCGCCCCGGCGAGGAAGACCGGCCGGATGCCCTCGAGCAGGATCTGTCCCTCGTTCGAGATCGCGGGCGCCTCACCCGGCGCGGGGGTGGTGACCACCGGCGGCTGGGTGACCGCGACGCCGGGGCTCGGGCTCACCGACGGCGAGGGCGCTGCGGCGGCGGCGGCCTGGTCACCCTCGCCCGTGCGTCCCAGCATGAACCCGATCAGGAACCCCATGCCGAACAGCACGATGCCGCCCGCCACCACGAGCTTGCGGACGTCGCCATTCACGGACGCGACGCTACGACCCGGACGCCCCAGGCACAAGGAAGACCGCTGCTACGATGCGGCCGAGCCCGTGACGACCGCCGCCGACCTCCGAGCCGCCGCGTTCCTGAAGGTCGTGACCTGGGCACGCGTGGCCCTGGTCCCGGCGATCCTGGCGCTGATCCTGGCCGGCCCGGACAACCCCGACGCGTTCACTGCGGCGGCGATCCTGTTCGCCATCGCCGCCCTCACCGACTTCTTCGACGGCCTCCTCGCCAGGCGGTGGGCGCAGGTGAGCGTATTCGGCAACTTC
>Ga0209751_10003033_pt1 | contig 16434 bp, 12 predicted proteins | sample RifCSP13_1_FD_184019 | JGI IMG/M metagenome (GOLD analysis project Ga0209751, IMG submission 184019) | Soil microbial communities from Rifle, Colorado - Rifle CSP2_sed 13_1 (SPAdes) (version 2) | ecosystem: Environmental > Terrestrial > Deep subsurface > Rock core/Sediment | place: Rifle... | reverse complement strand
CATCCGTGGAATTGCCCTCACAGGGATGAAATAAGGCTTACGTGCTGCAAGCTAAAGAAGCGACAATGGAAAATGCTCGCTTGAACCGTCGAGACTTTTTACGTTTGTGTGTGGTCGCTGCCGGGGGAACTGTCATAACTGCTTGTGAACAGGCATTGCGAGAAATTGCTGTTGTGACCGACGCCGTGTCATCCTTAACACCTGCTCCAACAACAAGGATAAATCTGACTGGCGCAGATCAGGACGTATGGACATGGATGAAATCTGTAAAAGTCACCGTATCGGGCGCTTGCGAGAATGTAAAAGTGTTTGCCAATGGACAAGATGTTGAGGCTCAGCCAGAAGGCGACACTTTTATCGCTGATGTCAAATTTTCTGCGGGAGAAAATCATGTCAATGCCACTTGCAGTCAACCCGATGGAGCAAAGATAATGTCAAATATGTTGAACTATACGGAACGTCTCAGACAGGTCCCCACGGCCCTGATCGATATCGCGTTGGATGGAGAAAAGATCATCCTCGACGGCGGCATGAGTCGGCCGGCCGAAGCGGATGGAAGCAAGATCATCGATCACATCTGGTCAGCGCGCTCCGGAAACCCGACCGTTCTTTCGATGGAAAACAAACCATTGCCCGATGAAGTCAGCGCACAAACGCTGATCCTGCAGTCACCAACAACTGACGGTGAATACTATCTGCAGCTACAGGTGAGAGACAGTGGGGGTTGCGAAGACCGAGCAGGCATCTATTTTGTCGTCGAGCAGGGCAAGGCACGTATCCCGGATTACGACCACGAAAATCCTGCCTGGGTAGAGAGGGCAGTTGTCTATGGAGTGATTCCTGGCAAATTCGGTCAGCCTGCCTTCCAGGCGATCACCAAACGATTAGATGACCTGGCCGACCTGGGTATCAACGCGATATGGCTGGCGCCGATTAATGTCTCTCCGCCAGGCGATTACGGTTATGCTGTGGTTGACTATTTTGACTTGAACCCTGGCTACGGGACGAAGGAAGATTTCCATCGGATGGTGCAGGAAGCTCACACGCGCGGGATCAGGGTGCTGATGGACTTTGTCCCAAACCACTCTTCTGCACAGCATCCATATTTCCTATCCGCCAAGGAAGGTGGACCTGGTTCCCCGTATTGGGATTTCTATGACCGGGACGAGACTGGAGAGCCCACACATTATTTTGATTGGACACATCTACCGAACCTGAACTACGAAAACCCGGAAGTTCGGAATATGATGATCGAGGCTTTTGCCTACTGGATTAGGGAATTTGATGTGGATGGATTTCGTGTGGATGCCTGCTGGGGGGTCAAGCAACGCCGCCCGGACTTTTGGCCTCTCTGGCGCAAGGAACTTAAACGCATCAAGCCTGATTTGCTCTTGCTGGCTGAGGCCAGCGCACGCGACCCTTACTACTTCGATAATGGATTCGATGTTGCGTACGATTGGACTGAGGCGCTTGGTGTGTGGGCATGGAAGATCACATGGGATGCAAATAAACTCCGCCTGCTCAACTATAACCTGACCGATGCACTGACCAACGGTGGCGACGGATTCCATCCCGATGCGTTGATCTTTCGTTTCTTGAACAACAATGATACCGGCGAACGATTCATCACCCGCCATGGAGAGGGCGTCACGCGAGTGGCGACCGCGCTTTTGTTGACTTTGCCAGGCGTGCCCTGTATCTACACCGGCGATGAGTTGGGCGAAGAGTTTAAGCCCTACGAAGACTCCGGACCGCTGCCCTGGATGGAGCGCGTGCCTGGACTGCGTGAATATCATAAACAATTCATCAACCTGCGAAGTACGCTACCAAGTTTGCACTCGCGCGACTGGTCGCCTTTGAATCTTGAAGCCGCTCGCGATCAGGTCGCCTATGGTTATGTGCGCTATCACCACGAGTTTCAGGATCCAGTACTGGTTTTGCTGAACTTCAGCGAGGATCCCGCCGAGCTAAGGTTTTCGCTACCTGATAGCTTTGAAACTATGGCTGGAAAATCAACGCTGAACGATCTTTTGAGCGGAGAAAGTGTTGCCATGAAAAAAGCCGGTAAAGGATGGCAAGTGGCCGTCCCCGCTTATAGCGTTCGCCTCTTGGTCGAAACCACTGCTTGAAGAAAGGGAATAGACAATGAAAATTGCGGCCTTACAAGGTCCACGCCAGTTTGAAGTCCTTGAGATACCGAAGCCTGAAATTGCATCCGATGAAGTTCTGCTGCGCGTGGCAGCCTGCGGCGTGTGCACATCCGAACTGGATCAGTGGGAAGGAAAAGCCCACATTAACTATCCACACTATCCAGGACACGAGGTCAGCGGAATTGTGGAAAACGTTGGCTCGAAAGTTCAGTCGTTTCATCCAGGTGACAAAGTCGGCGCGTGGGTAACCAGTCGCGGTTTTGTCGAGTATGTGGCAGTGAAGGCAGAGTATTGTTTCCCTGCCAACGATGTTCCGCTTGATCTGGCGTTAGCGGAGCCGCTGGCGTGCGCGGTCAACGCCGTTGAACTGGCGAACCTCTCGCTCAGCGACGATGTGGTCATCATCGGCGCTGGTTTTATGGGCAACCTGGTACAGAAGCTTGTCCAGTTGAAGGGACCGCGCCACGTCATTGTGGCCGATACTCGTCCGGATGCCCTTGAGCGAGCCAAAAAATGGGTGCAACGCGTGTCGTGGATGTCAGAAACGAATCACTCGTGGATGTAGTGAAAGAAATAACTGGTGGATTGGGCGCAGACGTAAGTTTTGAAGCGACTGGCGCGCAGGCACCGCTTCATATACTGGGAGATGTAACACGGATGAGCGGCAAGGTGGTAATCGTCGGCTTCCACCAGGGCGGGCTGCGTGAAATCCCTCTAGCTTACTGGAACTGGATGGCCTTCCAAATTATCAATGCCCACTTTCGCGAGGTCTCCACAATTATGCGCGGCATGCGCATCGGCATGCGCCTGTTGACCTCAGGACGCTTATCCCTGGAAGATTTGGTGACACATCGCTTCCATCTGAGCGAAATTGGTCAGGCATTCCAGGCTGCACACGAAAAACCAGAAGGATTTGTGAAGTCGACCATTGTGATGGGATAAACAGGAGCGACCCGTCAGAGTCGTTCAGGTATTGGAGTACGCTGGCTGGATCGCCCCTACCCTCTACCCCGCGTAAGTCAAAATCAATCTTCAAGGAGTGCAATTCATGCAGCCAAAACCCTGGCCCGTGATCCCGATTGACAGGGAGAATTTCAGTAAGCCGCCGCGCGATTATGGCATCCTTCCTTTTTGGTTCTTGAACGGCGAACTAAACCAGAAGGAAATGCTTTATCAACTTCGCGAGTTTCGCGACAAAGGCATGCCTGGCATCATCTTGCACGGACGTTACGGGTTGGAAACGAGCTACATTGGCGAAACCTACCTCGACCGAATTCAATTCGCAGTCGAGGAGGCAGAAAAGCTCGGGCTCAAGACTTGGATTTACGATGAAATGAACTGGCCCAGCGGCACCGCGGACAAACGCGTGCTGCAAGCCCGACCCGACCTCGCCGAGCGCTACATTGAGTGTATCAACATGACCGTGCGCGGCCCCTGGTTCACCTACCTGACTGGCGCCGACAGCCGCTATCTCGATTTCGAAAAGTCGCGGCCTGTCGCAGCGTTTGCAATCCCGCTCGATAAGCCGGGCGAGGTGATTGACCTGACACCAAACTTGTCATTCGAAAATGTCATCCCTTGGGAAGCACCTGCAGGTAATTGGCGCCTGTTGTACATTGTCGAGAAGGTCGCCGATTACTATATTGACGCTCTGAACCCGGAAGCCACGACTGAATTTTTACGTCACGGTTACGATCCGTATGCGAGCGCGGTCGATGGCAAGATGACTTCGCAGATGCTTGGTTTCTATACCGACGAGCCCGCCATGCACTATTACCTGAGCGGCGGTGATACCCCGATCGTTCCCTGGACCAAGGATATGTTCCGCCGTTTCCAGCAGCGCAATGGCTATAACTTGCGCCCGCGCCTGCCAGACCTGTTCTTCGATGTTCGCCCGGATAGTGCCCGCGTGCGATATGATTTTTATAACACGCTCACCGATTTCTATAGCGACGCTTTTTACAAGCAAATCCATGAGTGGTGCCAGCAGCACAATGTTTTGTTTACCGGACACCTGCTCTATGAAGAAGGACTACGGCGTCTGATCCGGGTGGAAGGCAACCTGTTCAAGCACTACCAGCACATGGACGTGGTGGGAGTCGATCACCTTTATCCCATCATCGGCAACCGTGATCGGCCGGATGAGCACGTAGCGATGAAGGTGGGTAGTTCGGCCGCCCATCAATTGGGCAGTCCGCGCCTGCTTTGTGAATCATTCGGCGGCATCTTCATGGATGCAACCATGCAGCGTATGAAGTGGATCGCCGATTGGGAATATGTTCTTGGCGTAAACCTGCTCAACCCGCATGGCTTCCATTACACACTGGAGGGTCCGCGCAAACGCGACTGGCCACCTTCCATGTTCTATCAATATCCGTGGTGGCAGTACTATGGCGAGTTCTCAAATTACATGAGCCGCCTGAGCCACCTGCTTTCGGGCGGAAAACATATTGCCAAGGTAGCTGTGCTCTGGCCAATGAACGCCATGTTCGCCACATATACTCCGCAGACTCATAACGTCTTGGGCGACCGCATCGAACGCGATTTCAACACCCTCACCGATCTGCTCCTGCGACTGCACTACGACTACGACTATCTCGACGAGGATGTGCTGGCAAATGCTGCGCTGGACGGCAATACCGTACGTGTACGCGACGAGGCGTACGAGTTGCTGGTCCTGCCGCCGATGGCTCACATGAAGTTGAGCACGCTCGAACATCTGGAGAAGTTCGTAGCTCAGGGTGGGCGCGTGTTGGGGATGATCTTCCTGCCGGATAAGGCGTTTACTCAGACGAACAATCTCACCGAGTTGGTAGACATCTCAGACCGCGTCCGCACCTTGTTTGGCATCGATCCCGTTGAGACACAGCAAACCTTCCAAAAACATACTGGGCTAGAACTGCAAGAGCAAGAACGCCCAGGCGGCGGGAAAACAGCTTTCTTACGCAGTTATGCTCTCAACCGCCAACTCCCCATGCGGATTCAAAAGGAGATGGATACTCCAGGAAGAACCGAGAGTCCATCCTTTGTGATTGAATCTGAAGAGCGCACAAGCCACTATTTTTATGCACCCGAGCAAGGCAAGCGCCAGGAAATCACCGACGAGGTGACTGCCGAACGCGAGTCCGTCACTGACATGCTGGGACAGGCGCTGTCCAAACTCATCGAAGCGGATATCGTGATCGACAATCGCGAAGTCTTCTATCTTCACCGACAGAATGATGGACAGGATATTTACTTCATCATCAATCCCACATATACGGTTCAAAAGGCGCAGGTCCACCTCCCTGGTGCGGTCCAGCCTATCTATTGGGATCCATCGACGGGGGTCGAGCGGTTGATCGCTCCTTCGCAAGTCGTGGAGACTCACACCCGCTTTGGTCTGGAACTGCCCCCGGTTGGTTCGGCATTTATCCTGGTCAAACCGGATTCAGAATGGCGTGTTCTCGAAACGAACGTAAACGTTGAATCTTTGGATGGAAACCAAATCAGTGGATTTGGTCGCACAAGTGAAGCCGTTGCAGTTCTCGAGAAGGAAGGCAGGCAGACGCGCCTGATCGCCAAAGCAGGAGAAAGCATTGCTCCCTTGACCTTGGATGGAGAATGGGAATTTCAACTAGAAAGCGAAAACGCTTTGGTTCTTGGAAAATGGCTGGCAACGCATGAAACTGTCGGGACGTTATTTATTACTTATACGAAGAACGATATCGATACCAAAGACTGGTTACCAATGGTTCCGGGTGCCTGGTCCTATCAACTCCCCGCCGAGCCGGAATCTGAATATCCGATGGCAGTTTGGTATCGCATACCCTTCCAGGCAAATTACCTGCCTCCCAAGCTCAGCATGATCGTGGATGGCTTTGCTGGTTCGGACTGGTCGTTCTATGTCAATGGCGAACGAGCCACGGCAGAAGCCATCCGTAGTCAGATCGATGGACAGATGAAAGCCGTGGACATAACCCCGTACTTGCACCAAGGCGAGAATCTGATCGCACTGCGTTTAGTAGTTACAAATGCCACGGATGGCTTGCTCGACCTGTTGAAGTTGACTGGCGACTTCGGCCTGGCCCCTCAGGGTGATGGCACGTATAGTATTGAAGCACCTCGCACATTGCTTCAGCCTCAATCCTGGACAAATCAAGGCTATCCTCATTTCTCCGGCCAGGCCATATACCGCAAGAGCTTTGAGCTACCCGAGTCCTTTACAGGTCAGCGCGTGTTCATGGAGCCAGAGATGCAGGATGATGTGTTGGAAGTCATGGTCAATGGGGAGTCTGCGGGTGTGCGTTTATGGGCGCCGTACCAGATCGAAATCACGGATTTGTTGAAGTCTGGCGAGAACACGATCGAGCTGCGCGCTGCCAATACCCTGGTGAACTTGCTCCAGGCAGTCGAGCGCCCGTCCGGGTTGGCTGGCGCACCGAAGCTGGTCCCATACCAGACGTTCATATTCGATGTGACGAAGGAGTGACGATGAAACTCAAAATCGAAGACCTGACTGTTGAATCCTTCGCGCCCTTTGGCGAAGTGATTACGCAACCCGCGCGCGAACGCGATGCGCAAGGGCCAGGCTGGACGTGGTGGGGTGAAAACCACACGATGGCAGGCGGTAACCGGAATTACGCCATTGGCTATCTGGATCTGCAGCCTGCCGAATTAAGTTTTAATTGGGCCGAACGCCACATGCACAGCGACGAATTGTTAATCCCGATGGGTGGCGACTGCCTCGTGTATGTTGGTCCGCCCGATCATTCTGATGAGCCCACACGTTTGCCAGAATTGGAACGCTTCCGAGTCTTTCGCCTGCGCCCGGGGCAGGGCGTACTGTTGAACAAAGGTGTGTGGCATGGTGCGCCGATGGCGTTGGACAAACCTCTAAATGTAGCCGTCCTGCTGCTCAAGGATACGGGCAAGATCGATGGTCACGTGGTGAGATTCGAAGAGACACCCGTGCAAATTGAGAGATAGAAGGAGTTTACGATGCCTGTTGTAGATCGTCGTCAGTTTGGCGGACGTTTTACCGTTCGAGAGAACTCGCAACGCCTGGCCAATTATCGGTATTTGGAAATCCAATTGATGGAGATGATCGCGGGTTGGTGTCACACCACGCCTCAGATCGCTTTTAAGGCAACCTTTGGCTATCACGTCTACGATCATGCCCAGGCCGCAGACCTGTTGGGCGAGCGCCTGGAACAATTACGCTCGACGCGTGACAGCCAGGAACCGGGCACCGATGAATTCGCCCGCCTGTGTGAAACCGTCTGGAAACTGGATGATACCGTCGGGCGCTTGGCGGCTGTCTATCGGGTGCTTGAGCCGCACCTCGTCAGCAGCTACGTTTACCACGCCGATGCAACCGACCCTATGGCAGATACGCCCACGGTTCGGTTGCTTCGTCAACTGGCGGCGATGGGACAATCGCACGTCGCCTGGGGGCAAGCCGTCTTGGATACGCTCACGCGCGATCCCGAGCAACGGCGACACGCATTGGAAGTCCAGTCGGATATTGAGGCAAAGCTTGTCGAGTCAGGGGGGGTCACCGGGCAGGGGATCGAGTCCCATTGGCTGACCTTCCACAGTGCCCGCGAGGCCGATAAGCCCAAGCCCCGCAGCCGGCGCGGCGGGCGAGTCTACCGCTTCACCAAGAGTTGTCCACCGCTGGAGCACTCCATTGTCGAGGAGCCTTTCTGGTTTTCTGCTGACCCCAAGGATTTTGAAAAAGCGTATACATCCGAGGACGAGTGGTCGATCGAGGGCTATCGGCACAAATTCCATCAGCTGCTCTATGGCGAAGTGGAAACCACCGACCGGATGGGCAAGATGATCGCGGAATTCCCAGACCTGCCTTGGGAGATGCGGATGGAGCTCGCCCACCAGATGTGGGATGAAGCGCGTCATATCGAAGTGGTGGCCAAGGTCTGTGAGGAGGAGCTTGGTGCGACACTTGGGTATGGTCCCTGGCCGTTGGCTTGGTGGTGGATGCAAAATGAAACCGACCCGCTGCGCCGTATCTCGGTCACCAATAGCTGGGCTGAGCGAAACCTGATGCAGACCTTGCGCGAATGGCGTGAGCAGGCCGAGGCACATGGCTATACACGCATCGCTGAGCTTTGCGATTATCTGCAGGCCGATGAGCTGACCCATGTCCGTTTGGCAACAGATTGGATCCGCAAGATGACAGATGACAAGCCTGCATACCGGGACGAACTGGTAGCCTGGAGTCGAAAAGCTGTGGACATCGTCCAGGGTTTCTACAACAGCGCCTATAGTGCATCCGAAAGCTCTGAGCCGCGCTTCTCCTTCCTGCGCGGTGGTGATAACCAGGATGATCGTACTGGTCTCCCCAGCAACGTGATTGGTGAATAGAAATCAACAAGGAGTGATATGCCCCACGCTATGACGGGTCGCGCACGAATGCTCGCCGCCTTTGCCCACGAAAAACCGGACTATGTTCCGGTCTCACCAGACATATCGGCCATGGTACCTGTGCGCCTGTCTGGACGGCCGTTCGATGAAATGTTCCTCGATGGACTGCCACATAACGGTTACGCATCTGCCAGCGTTGCCCAAGCCTATGTGGATGCCGTCAAATACTACGGCATGGACGGCTGGTATATCTATGGCTCCATGCGTGAGATCTCACCTGAAGATCGGCCGCACTGGCAGTCTCGCTTGGAGCGTTTGCCGGAAGGCGGTCAGGTGAAATATGAAACCGCCCAGACTCCGTATGGTGAATTGACGAAACAGACGCTTTACCCGGTCAGCGAGCCACCTTGGGAACAGGAAAAGCCGATTAAGGATTTGCACCGCGATTGGCCCAGGCTTCGCTCCATGATGGGCGAGGATGGAAATTGGTGCTGGGAAAACACACTCAGCGATCGTGAGCGCATCGGCGAATTGGGCGTGTACTCTGTAGCGATCGGAATTCCCCAGGACTGGTGGTTCTTCCAACGTGAAGGCGGATACAACGTCATGTTCTATGATTACATGGATGACCCCCGATACATTCAGGAAATCTTCGACTTCTACGAGCGCTATGCTTTGGCGCGCGTAGAGGCTGCTTGCCAGGCCAGAGCAGATGAGATCATGTTAGGTGGTTCCGCGTCCAGTTTGAGCGTCAGTAGCCCGAAAAACTTTCGTAAGTATGATCTGCCCTTTATCCAGAAAGCTGCCCAGATATGCAAGCGCTATGGGGTCTTCTCTCATCTGCATGTTTGCGGTCGTTCCCGTAAAGTAGTGGAAATGGTGGCCGAGGAGAGCGACATCGACGTCATGGAACCGCTCGAGGAACCGCCTGGCGGAGATGTGGATATTGCCGAAATCAAGAAACGCTTTGGCCACAAGATTTGTCTGAAGGGCAATCTCAACACCTTCGAGTTCATGTTGCGTGCAACGCCGGAACAAGTCGAGGAAAAAGCCAAACGTCTGATCGATGACTGCGCGGCGGATGGAGGCTTCGTCCTCTCCACAGGTGACCAGTGCGGACGCGATACTCCGGATGCCAATCTGTTCAAACTCGTTGAAGTCGCCCGCGAATACGGGCGATACACATAATTGCGAAATCCTAAATCAGGAGACTACATGGAACGAGGCGTTTACTTCGATGCATGGTTCCCAAATCAGCATTGTTATCATCCCAGCCTGCCAGGCCGCCGGCTGCGGATGATCGACCATTTGGTCGATTACCGCGCGACTACGTTGGTCTGGGCAGCAATGGGCGGCGGTTCGATTGCGCTGCCCTATTTGGAGCAGGAGGCGTTCGAGCCAATTGACACACGATTCCGCTTCTATGGCTTCGTCAACGACAGCGAGTTTGTGCAGGAGTGCCAGAAAAAAGGAATCAAAGTCTTCGGCATCGTCTTTGAGGTACAGGGCTGGGAAATGCCAGCCGAATTAAATGAGGACGAGAGTCAGATCCTTGCATTCAACGAGCTGCGGGGTGTTGGCAAACGCGTCTGGATGGGGCTACGCGAATTCTCGCAGAACCGCTATCCCAACCTCTGGCCACCGATTGAAAAATATTTTCCGAACGGTCTTGTCGATAGCGATGGCAATCAGGTGACCGACCTGATCGAGAACTGCGTCTCGCGCGATATTTACGGTGTGGCTTGCCATGCGCGCTGGGTGGAATGCGCGGACCGCGAGCACATGTGTTACCTAATGGATCGTAACAATCCGGTCTGGCGCGAATACCTAAAGGCTGTTATCCGTATCCAGATCGATGCCGGGGTGGATGGTATCCAGCTGGATGAGGCTGAGTTGCCAATCACCAGTTTCCAATATGGCGGGTGCTTCTGCAAGGACTGCATGAAAGGTTTCCGGAAGTATTTAAAGGATTTGCCGGAGAATCAGCTGCCCATCGAATTGGACGGGGTCGACCTGGAAACTTTCCATTACGGCGAATGGTTGTTGGCGCAAGGGTACGACTTCAGGGCCCAGCGTGAGGGCACGCCCCTCTTTTGGGAATATCACCGTTACCAAACCCGGCAGATCTTCCGCTACTTCAATGAACTGGCGGACTACATCCGTGAGTACGCCGCTGAAAAAGGGCGCAAGGTTTTGGTCTCGGGCAACTTCTTCAATCTGGTGGCGCATTGGTATTATGCCATGGAGCCCAAGGTGGACTTGATCATCACTGAAATGCGCAACACGCGCTACCGCCAGCCTGCCTGGTATCGCTATGTTGCCGGGTTCGCAGCGGGCAAACCAGTCATCGTCGCGGAAAATCCGTACGGAGGCGTTGTCCCGGATCTGATCGAGATGCTCAAAGTTGGCAAGGGATATGATCTGTTCCGCATGTCGTTGTATGAGGCAGCCGCCTTAGGTGCGAATATGAGCGTCCCTTATGGCGCCTGGATGGGCAGCGTTATCCAGGATTCGTTCAACCCCCCGCATGAACTGTGTGTGGAAATCCAGCAATTCCTTGCCGACCACGAATCGCTTTACAGTCACGAGACTGGATCGGACACGGCAGTCGTTTACAGCGTGGAGACCGAGTTCCAGCGCGAGAGCGGGCGCGGCATCTTCGCCGACAACCGTTACAACATGGAGACCAGCGAAATCGGCCCTTTCTGGCAGGCCTGCGAAGCGTTGAGTGATGCAGTCCAGCCGTATGACGTTCTCTTCTTCCCCGACGGTGAACTGCGAGCTGATACATTGACATCCGAAAACCTCGGTCAATATCGAACCTTAATCCTGCCCGACTGCCGTTATCTGACACATGCTCAATCCAAATTGTTGCGTGATTACTTGCAGGGTAATGGTCATTTGATTGTGATGGGTGAGTTGGGAGCCAACCTCTCTTCAGAGCCACGAGAGGCGATCTTGAATCACCAAGGCACGAGCCGGGTGGAAATTGGTGCTAGATTCGAATTGGAGTGGCTTCCATTTGGACGGCAGATGAATCTCTCCACGCCAGCAGACCTTGCGATCAACCTCCAGAGCGTGGAGTCTGGGATTGCCCTTCATATTCTCCGCTATGAATATGATTCGCAGCAGGATAAAGTACTGGCACTGGATGCATTGAATATCGAGTTGCGTTTACCAGGAAAGTTCGGCAGCCTGGAAGTCTTTAGCCCGGGTGAACCACCGCAAGCTACTGTGGAAATCTCGAACGGCCTGCACCGCCTGTCACTTAAAAACATTCCGCTTTACAGCATTCTTTTACTTAAACCCACTTCTGAAGATATCCGTTGAGAAGGTACATATGATCAGTAAAGAACAGTTTCTTACCGCCCAGCAACAGGCGCGCGAATATCTCTCCCGCGCTGGGATTGTCATTACACCAGAAGAGGCGTCCAACATTGAGGTGGCAGATTTCGGTCTAAATGAACTGCACGATACTGGCTTGGAGCTGGTGGTCTACGTCAACACGGACCGGGTCTGTGCCAAGGAGCTTGTTCTCTTCCCGCGCCAGACCTGCCCGGAGCACTATCACCCGCCTGTGGAAGGCGAACCAGGCAAGGAAGAAACCTTCCGCTGTCGTTGGGGCGAGGTCTATTTGTACATGCCCGGCGAGCCTACGAAAGATCCAAAGGCCAGGCCTCCAAAGGGACGCGAACATACGTACAACGTCTGGCATGAAATTCTCCTCCATCCCGGTGATCAGTACACATTGAATCCAAACACGCCGCACTGGTTCCAGGCGGGCGACGAGGGTGCGGTTGTATCCGAGTTTTCCACTCGCAGTCGCGATGAGTCAGATATTTTTACGGATCCGCAGATCCAGCGCGCGCCCAAGGTCTCGGACTGAACATTCATGACAAAAGTTTTGCTCGATACCGATATAGGCACCGACGTCGATGACGCCGTAGCCTTGGCGTATCTCCTCGCCCACCCGGATTGCGAATTGCTGGGCATCACCACAGTGACGGGCGAGCCCGAGAAGCGTGCCTCGTTGGTGAGTGTTTTGTGCCAGGCTGCTGGTAGGGATATTCCTATTTACCCTGGCGCCGACCATCCCATACAGGGAGAGCAGCGCCAGCCGATCGCCCAGCAAGCCGCGGCACTGGCACGCTGGCCGCATGAAACCAGCTTTCCGATGAACCAAGCCGTGGACTTCCTGGCGGACACCATTCGCTCTCAGCCAGGACAAGTGACGCTCCTGACCATCGGACCACTCACAAATATTGGCATGCTATTCAGTGCCCATCCCGATGTTGCAGGCCTGCTGGCAGGTTTTGTCATGATGGGCGGGAACTTTGACGAGGCTGGGCCGGAAGCGCAACGGATCGAATGGAACGTTGCCGGTGATCCAGAGGCCTCTGAGATCACGTACAAAGCCCCTATTCGATTGCACCGTTCCCTTGGACTGAATGTCACGCAGCGGGTCATGATGTCTGCTGACGATGTCCGCGAGAAGTTCACAACTCCGCTCCTGCGACCAGTCCTGGACATGGCTGAGATCTGGTTCGCGGGGTTCTACCCTTTTATTACTTACCATGATCCTCTGGCAGCCGCGACCATCTTCGAACCGGATCTGTGCTCGTATCAACAGGGAACAGTCAACATGGATAATGGAGATAAGCCTGGAATAACGACCTGGCATCCGGGAGAAGCCGACGGACCGCATCAGGTGGCAATGACAGTAGATGTGGATCGATATTTCCAACACTTCTTCGACGTAGTTGGTGAATGAAAAGGAAACACTATGAATGAAATCGTAAAGCAAATTTTCCAAGGGATCGTGGATGGGCAGCAGGATGTGGTCGCAGCGGGAGTGGATGCCGCTCTTACAGCCGGTGTACCAGCCCGCACCATCCTGGATGAGGGCATGCTAGCCGCCATGGCGGAGGTCGGACAGCTCTTTGAAGAGGGAGAGTGTTACGTTCCAGAAATGTTGATCTCTGCTCGCGCCATGAAAGCAGGACTCGCAAAGTTGCAACCCAGCCTGAAACAAGCTGATGTCCAATCCGCCGGAAAGGTTGCCCTTGGAACTGTAAAAGGTGACCTGCATGATCTGGGCAAGAACCTGGTGGGGATGATGCTCGAAGGCGCCGGCTTTACCGTGAAGGATCTGGGCGTGGACGTTTCTCCGGAAGCCTTTGTAGCCGCCGCCGATGACGTGGATGTGATCGGTCTTTCTGCGCTGTTGACGACCACCATGGGAAGCATGCAGAGTACGCTGGATGCCTTGGATGCCGCTGGCAAACGACCGAAAGTCAAAGTGATGGTTGGCGGCGCGCCTGTGACAGAAGATTTCGCCCACCGCATCGGCGCAGACGGCTATGCCCCGGATGCCAGCCGTGCGGTCGCTCTGGCAAAAGTATTACTCTCTGCTTGAAAATATATTTTGAATGACTAAGCAACAACTCCCCTGCTCGGGGAGTTGTTGCTTTCATGGATGCGCCAATATGTCTGGCATCGTTGGAATAAGAAGTAGAATTGATGAGCCAACGAGAGGAATGTACATAAAGGAGTGAGTCCGATGAACGATAATGTTCAAACCTGGCATTATGGAATAGTAGCCTGACATTGGGCAGAACATAATACAACGGGACCTGAGATTGTCTACTTCCAACAGCAGATCGAAAATTATGGGCAGCCTGCATTGGATGCCGCCTGTGGCACAGGCAGGCTGCTTCTGCCTTTCCTACGGGCCGGCCTGGATGTAGATGGTTGTGACGTCTCAGGCGACATGCTGGACTATTGTCAAAAAGCCGCCAGTCTGGAAGGGTTTGTGCGCGCTTGTACCAACAAGCTCTTCACCAGCTCGATTTGCCGCGTCAGTATCAGACGATCGTAGCTTGCGGCGTCTTTGGAATCGGTGTGAGCCGTGCTCAGGACTTCGTCGCGTTGCAGCGTTTTTATCAGCATCTGCTGCCAGGAGGTGTCCTGTTGCTTGAACATCACCTCCCCTATCGGGACGCGAATCTATGGCCACTGTGGCGCAGGGAGGCCCGGACTCATCTGCCCGAGGCGTGGCCGGATTACATTGGTATAACCCGGCTGGGTGAACAGGAATACGAACTTCATTATCGACTGGTGGCGGTTGACCCTCTCGAACAGCGCACCATTGGCGAGATGCGCACGCTGCTACTCAAGGACAAGCAACCGGTAGCCGACATTATCCACACTCATATATCCAACTATTACTTCCACCATGAACTGCGGATGTTGCTTGAAAAGGCTGGTTTTCAGATCGAGGCAGGAAAAGATGACTGGACGGAAGCAGATGCCTCTGCTGACCACGATGTGATTGTTTATGTAGCACGAAAACAACGGTGACAGGCGCCCCTATCTTTTATGTTGTCAATGTTTTACAAATTTCTGAAACGCTCACCTTTCGAACCGCTCATAAGATGGACTTTTAGTTCGGAAGATTTCCAATGTCGACAGTCGACGCAAAGCCTCCCATGCTGGAAAGAACACCGAACCTAACCTAACAACTTGTTCATAATATCTGCTGTTCATCTCCATCAATAAGGAGTGCCCGGGCATCCGTAATCCACTGCGTATGATATCCCGCTTTTTTGAGCTGTTCACCAGCTTTTCTACAGCCTTCCCCAAATTCTGTATTATCAACGTGAGGGACGACAACCGTTTCAGTCAGGTGTAGCCCATCCCAGATCAGTTCGTGTGCACGCAAAGGTTGTCAGGGAAAGTGAGCCTAGGGTAGGATAGTGTTTGCGACAAATCCCAATCCTGAGGCTCACACATGAACTATAACATGGAAGACATCCAATGTATTGCCCAAGCAGTAGCGAAACTGGTCCAGGCAGATATCCACCAGGAACAAACAGAAAGCAAGGAAGCACAGACGATGGCAGAGTTTGAATTAGCTTTTCGAGAAGCGCTGCGTCAAATTGGTGCAGAAGCAATAGGGATCTTTTTGAGTGAACTGCAACAGACACCTGAAAGCGAAATCGCCTGCGAGTGTGGTGGCAGACAGCACTATCAACGCATGCGTCCAACGGTAACGACAACTGTGTTTGGGAAAGTCGAGTACATACCGGCGTATTATGCGGGCTGTTGGTGTGGAGAAGGCATGGCTCCACTGGACAAGACCTATGACTTGGAAGCCGGTGCAATCCGTTCAGGCTTGGCTCAGCTCATGACGTTGGCAGGCATCGCCTTTTCGTTCGAGGAAAGCGAGTAATGGCTGAAGGAGTTTCTGTTATTTGAGGTATCAGAAAACAGTATTCGTTCGGAAACCCAGAAAATGGGGGCTGTTACAACAGAAAGGCGAAGAAGCAGACATTCAAGCCAGCCAGAATGAGAAAGCTTTGCAGGAACGTTTACGAGAAGAAAAACAAATCCCAAAACGGTTGTATGGCTCAATGGATGCAGCCAAAGCGCGCATTGAACCCCATGCCCGGAAGGGAAAACCTGTTCCTGAACATGAAGACTGGCGGGATATGAAGGTGGGCTGTTGGTATCAGGTAGAAACTGTGTCAGTTTCACGCCAATCCTCCCGCCAACGCCGGAAGGCGCAACGCGAGGGAACGGTGTTGCGAACGACTCAACATAAATACTATTGTGACATTGCTCATGCAGATCAGTTTGGAAAACTGGTCTGGGCAACGGGCTGTCAGATCACGGCAGATTTGGCTGCTGAACTGGTCTTTGTCTGTGATGGGGCAGCTTGGATTTGGGAGGTGGTGGCTCATTACTATCCCCATGCCGTGGAAATCGTAGACTGGTATCATGCCGAAGCTCGCCTCAAACGATTGGCTGATACAGTCTTTTCATCTCCATCACAACGCCAACAATGGCTGGCTCAAATCACTGAATATCTCTGGCAAGGCCAGGTGGAAGAAGTCATTCTTGCCTGCAAACGTCTAGC
>Ga0209751_10003030_pt1 | contig 16444 bp, 11 predicted proteins | sample RifCSP13_1_FD_184019 | JGI IMG/M metagenome (GOLD analysis project Ga0209751, IMG submission 184019) | Soil microbial communities from Rifle, Colorado - Rifle CSP2_sed 13_1 (SPAdes) (version 2) | ecosystem: Environmental > Terrestrial > Deep subsurface > Rock core/Sediment | place: Rifle... | reverse complement strand
CCTTCAACAAGCGAATCAACCTTCAACCCGTAAAAAGGTGTCAGGCCATCCAAAAATTCTTCTTTCGCCTTTGTATCCTTGAGGGGGACAGCAATTAAATTAACCGTATCATTTCTTTTAACCGTAAAGATGCATGTTTCATCATCCTTCGAATCGGCAACAAACTTCCTGATATCCGTAAAGCCTGTCACGGGTTTTGAATTGATTTCAAGAATTTCGTCTCCTTTCATGAAGCCAGAGCTACTTGCAATGCTGTTATTTTTCACACCATCTAAAATAGCAGTAGCACAAGAAATACCAAGCATCCGCCGGCTAACCCTGGAAGGAGTTACTTTTAGTTCTACCTCTTTATTATCTCGCAATACGGTAAGTGAAATCTCCTTTCCCGCATTCACGACCTCCACTTCGCGGAATTCGTCCTCTGTGGAAATCCGCTTACCGTTTACGGCGGTCACGATATCCTTGACCTGTATACCCGCATCCCTGGCAGGAGCATCATTATTTTCGAAGGCAAATATTTTATCGATTTCCAGACTTGTGGCCGGCATGATTCCGATACGCTGGATACCATGCTCTTCATCGTACTTAGGCATAACGGTTACGTCAAAAGTCTTATTGTCCCGCTCGACTTTGAGAGATACACCTGTAGCAGGGTTACTCAGGGCAACAATGGTAAAGAGGTCTTCAAAGTCCAGGTCTTTATTTCCATCAATCTCAACAATCTTATCACCTCGTTGAATCCCTGACTCCCATGCAGGCCAGCCAGGCATGACCTGGCCTACCTCGGGTGTAATAAAAGGCACTCCGATCTGAAAGGCAACAATGAAAGCGATAAAGGCCAGTACGGCATTTAATGCAACACCCGCCACAAAAACAGAGGCGCGCTGTCCTGCGCTCTTTGAAGAAAATTCCCACGATGCTCCTGTCTTTTCCTCTTCTGGACCTTCCCCAGCCAGTTTGACATAACCTCCAAGCGGAACAAGAGAAAGACGATACTCTGTCTCTCCCCACTTCTTTTTAAATAGGGCGGGTCCAAAACCAAGCGAAAAGGCCAGGACTCGAACTCCTATCTTTTTTGCCACCAGAAAATGACCAAGTTCATGGATAAAGATAAGTAACCCAATACCTGCAATTACCAATAGGACATTGGTTGATACGTTTACGTAAGGCATTTTTTAATCTCCTGTCTTGCCCAGGCATCTGCCGTTAAAATATCTTCCAGGCAAGGATTTTTAATATAATGATGATTATTTATTACTTTTTCTACAGAGGATGCGATTTCTGTGAACTTAAGCAGACCATTCAGGAAGGCTTGTACGGCAACTTCATTGGCAGCATTAAGCGTTGCCCCCATCGTACCGCCTTCCCTGGCAGCTTCGTAACCAAGTTTTAAAGCTGGAAACTTTTCCATATCTGGCTTCTTAAATGTGAGACTTCCTATATTTGATAAATTTAATGGTTGTACGCTCAGGGGCATTCTTTCAGGATATGTGAGGGCATACTGTATGGGCACCTTCATGTCAGGCATCCCCATCTGAGCAACAACCGACCCATCACAAAACTCAACCATTGAATGAATTATCGATTGAGGATGTATCACAACGTCTATTTGTTCGACCTTCAGATCAAACAGCCATCTCGCCTCAATAATCTCCAGCGCCTTATTCATCAGAGTGGCAGAATCTATCGTAATCTTTTGCCCCATCTGCCATGTGGGATGTTTGAGGGCCTGTGCAGGGCTTACATCGGAAAGTTTATCCACAGGATAGTCATAAAAAGGACCGCCCGACGCCGTGATAATTACGCGCTTGATTTCACTTCGCTTACCCGACTGAAGAGACTGAAATATAGCGCTATGTTCGCTGTCCACAGGTAAAATCTGATTTTTCTTTGCCAATGACATCACGATATGCCCGGCCATAACCAGCGATTCCTTGTTGGCTAATGCAAGGGTCTTCCCTTGCTGTACAGTCGCTATAGCCGCCGGCAAACCAACCGCACCAACTACGGCGGATACTACAATATCAACCTCTTCGTGTAAAATAATTTCTTCCAGACATTTGTTTCCGGTCAGTATTTTCAGGTGATTATCAGGAAAGCGGCGTTTCAGCTTTTCACCTAATTGAGAATCATTTAAGGCAACGTATGCGGGTTTGAACTCTTCGATCTGCTCCGCTAAAAGCTCCCAGCGCGAGTTCGATGAGAGGCCAATCACCCTGAATTTATCCTTTAAATTCCGGGCAACTTCTAAGGTATTTTTACCGATAGAACCTGTAGAACCTAGGACAACTATATTTTTCATTTTTGCGACATGTGGGCGATTTCTTCCAAAAGCTCATCCACCATACGGTCTTCTGGTATCTTTCGCACTTTCTCACCCTTCTTAAAAAGGAACCCAAATCCCTTGCCACCTGCAATACCAATATCGACCTCCCGGGCTTCCCCGGGGCCATTTACCACACAACCCATGATAGCGATCTGGAGATGTTTTTTATCACCCGGCAAACGCTGTCTCACCTGTTCCACAATATTTACCAAGTCGATTTCACACCGGCCACACGTTGGACAGGAAATGAGTTCTGCACCGTCGCGCTTGTGAAGCCCCAATGCCGCCAGAATATCATATCCTGCCTTCACCTCCAATTCAGACGCACCCGTGTAAGAAACCCTCAGCGTATCACCAATACCCTCGGAGAGTAACCCCCCGATGCCAATAGCAGACTTGATTGTCGCCAGACTCGGAGGCCCTGCCGCCGTAACTCCCAAATGCAATGGATAATCACACTGTGTTGCTATCAATCGATAAGCGTCCAGGGTTGAAGTAACGTCGGACGCCTTGAGTGAAAGTACAATATCTTTAAATCCCAGAGATTCGAAATGCTCACAATATTGCAGAACGGTTTTAACCATCAGCGTAGTTAGTGCTTCATGTTCATTGCCTTCACCGCGCACTGAACCTGAATTCACACCAATACGAATGGGAATGCCCCTGTCTTTTGCCGCTTTTACAACATCTTCCAGCTTTTTCCTGTCCTTCATATTTCCCGGATTAATTCTTATTTTATCTACCCCCTGGGCAATGGCTTCCAGTGCGAGGTGATGTCCAAAGTGTATGTCGGCAACCAGCGGGATTTTTATTTGCCTCTTAATAGCGCCAAGACATTTTGCTGAAACAATTGTGGGGACTGCCACACGAATGATATGACAACCAATTGATTCCATCTCTTTAATCTGCTGAACGGTGGCATCAATGTCCTCGGTGTGGGTCTTGGTCATTGTCTGCACGGATATTGGGTTATCTCCTCCGATCAACACCCCGCCTGCATTAACCACCCGTGTTTTGTGTCGTTGAATCATATAATTTCCGGTAAGTTTAATAATCTAATTCAGAAAATTGTATAGCAATAGCTCACGAAGCTCCGATTTTCACATAGTGAATTATATTAGTATCTTGCAGACTTTGTCAAATGCAAACTGATTTTTCAGCAAGCCATTCTATGGTAAAGTTTTCCCCACACGATTTTTTTATCACTCATTGATTCTTGCTTATTTTAAACAAAAAAATTCCAGTGAGGCTTACGCCTCACTGGAATTCTATGTAAAGGGCATAATATTAATATGCCCAGAAGGACACCATTACAGCTTAACTCACAAATTATCTTCTTCTCTTTAACTCAAAATTTGTAGTGGTAGCTTTACCTGCCTCCACAGTAACTTCCTGTGAAAGCTCCTTGAGTTTTTCGTGCCATGTCTTTGCTACATATTTTCCAGGTGGAACACCTTCTATGGTGTAGTTTCCGTCTTTATCCGTAATTGCAAAATATGGATTTTCAAAGGTAACCGCATATCCTGCCATTTCAGCATGAACATTGCAGAGAAGAGGCGTTTCTCCCACAACATCAAAAAGCACTTCTTTAACGACACCTGTTGGATACGTACCCAAATTAAATTGAAAGGCAGCAGTGGGAGGAGAAAATACGTTATGGCGGACTGCATCGCTATTAGGGAAATCTACGGTAGTGCCTTTCTGCATAGCTACAACACGAGGCACATAGGTAAGATTGAGCTGGTCAATAATTGCATGTTCTGCAGGAGGCGCAAACTTATTATCGCCGACTTTTTCAATGAATACAACAGCATCTGCATTATTCCTCATTTTTTGACACGTTACAACGCCTGTAATGGAACCAGCATTGTCAACCTTTGGCAGGTTTTTGACTACCTTCTTTAACTTTTGCTGCGCCTCTTCCAGCTTCTTCATTGCTTCTGCAGCTTCTTCGGGCGTCAGAGCCTTCTTTTCTTCGGTCTGAGCCCGCACACAAGAATTGTAAAAAAATGCAACACACGACGCTGCAAGTATACCAGCAATCAAATATTTTTTCATAAATTCTTTTCTCCTTTATCTACAATTAAGAAATCATAAAATTAAACGAGCTAACAAATGGTTTTCATATCATCTGCTAGCTCGTTTTTGACCTTACATAATCTATCTTATGCCTTTTCTACCTTTATTAACTCACCGTTAAGGTACTTCTTCATGAAGTCGTTTTCATTCCCAGTCGTATACCCTGTTTTTACCGGATCCCATACTCCCTTTCCACCTATACCACCATCTTCTGCCTTGGTAATCTTTACCAATGTCTCCTTTGGAACAGTATTGATGCCGTGGTTATCACCCTCAAAGCCGAAGATAAACTTCATACCAATCTTGGCTTTGTGGAACAGGCTGTCAAGCTGGTGCATCGGCATAGACCAGTCCCTGGTAATGCTCTGCTGAGAACCGTAACGGAAACTGGATTGATACCCCGTGCCAGCGGCAAGCGCCCTACCGTCTGGTCTTGTTTCATGTGCCTTCACGGTTCTTTCCGTTGCAATCCAACTAGAATGTTTCATCATCGTTACCCCGTAAGGATAAGACGAATTATACTTTGCCCTCAGCATAAGCCTTGAAACCTTATAGAAAGGATCGCTCGGCTTCCACCCTTCGTATGGCCTATCGGCTGGATTAGCATCAACATAGACATAATCACCATCGTTGATGCCCATGTCTTTTGCTGCCTGTGGGTTAATATTAATTTGATGTTCACCTACGCCTGGCATTCTCTTATCCATTCTGTATGGGTCGCCAAAGTTGTTATTCCAGATAAAGTTCCAGTCTGTTACTGCCCATTGTGAATGCACTGTATGTCTGGATTTGGGCGTTACACAATAGAATTTATATCCCTTCTCCCACAGGAAGTTCTTTGTCTGCTTTACATCAGCCCACGACTTTTTGATATTCCTAACAGTCCTCTCGTCCCAGTGTTCAGCGCTTTCTGGAATTCCATAGTCATCGGGACGGATATATGGATTCGTGCTTACAATGACGTTTGGTAGATATTGCGTTGCCTCCGGACCTTCACGATGTACGATAAAATTCTCACCATACTCAATGATCTCTGATTCATCATTGTATGCCTGCAACCTTCCATGGGGAGTATAGAACGGAATGCTCTCATGTACCTGTTCCCAGAACGGATGCCTTGGATAAGTCCTGAAATTTAACAAGGCTACGCCAGGTTCACCATATTTACCAGCTACGATATCATCAAAGGTATATCCCTTTCCTGTCGTACTACCGTCTAGTAATCTATTGATATATATCTCGGGCCTGCCCTCCAAAGCAAATTTCCAGAAGTCCCTGAACCTCATATCTCTAAGCAATTCGCCCAATTTTGCAGCCATACCAGCAAGGATCATCACGTCATCTTTGGAGTCATTAACTGGCCTAATACCACCCTTCCATATTTGGAAAAATGGGTTTGAGCACGAACTGGTAATCTCGTGGGTCTCAAACTCCATCCAACTATTTGCCGGGAATGCAAAATCTGCATACTCGATGGAACCCGTCAACTCTATATCGGTGGACATAATTTGCTCAATATTGGGGTTCACATTTTTAAGCATCTGATATACATGCTTTGCGTTATTGATGAGGTTCACATTTGTAAACCACATGATCTTTGTCGGCGTTGGCATGTGTGTCTTACCGGTGAAACATTTACGTCCATATTTTGGAGTATTTACAATAAGCGGTCTGTCATTATGATTCCAATATGCCACCTCTTCATCGTATGCACGACCTTTTACCTTCAAATCCAATGCTGGTGCATTTGGATCGAGATTTGGATTGAATACATCTTCAGCAACCCACCCATAGAAACCAGGTCCACACCACTTTGCTGACTGGAAATTACCAGCCTTGTAGTTCCCTGCCCAAGTATGAGAGCCAGAACCGAAATAACCCACATTTCCCGTTAGCATGAGAGGCAGATACGTAGATCTGTTCATCAGCGTTGCATGGAACCAGTGATTAATACCCTCACCGTAATGAATTGCCACTGGTTTTATAGTCGCAATGTCGTGCGCTAGCCTCTGTATTAACTCTTTTGGTGAGTTGGTTATTTCAACTACAGTATCAATGTCATAATCCTTCAGGTGTATCTTATACATTTCAAATATCGTCATGACCTCAATCTCTTTGCCATCGACGGTTTTCACCTTGAAAGAGCCATCCAAAGCAGGATCAATCCCTTTAGCTGCCAGCTTATCACCAACATCGTCTCTTGTAATTGGTTTTGGACCATTCGTCTTTGCATCCCATACTACAAAATCACCAATAATCTCTCTCTGGTCATCGTGTAAACCTTGAATCTTGTAACTGGGTCCATGAGAAATATCTTCCAATTTGTAATCAGCAATGATATCGCTGGGTTTCAATCTCTTCAAGGTATCTGTCCTAACAAGCAATGGGAAGTCGGTAAACTTTTTTACGTAATCTGCATCATAGAGTTTCTCATCCATCAATATCTTTGTTAATCCCAGGAATAGTGCCGTATCAGTATTACACTTTATTGGTATCCAGTAATCCGCTTTTTGAGAAGACGGGCTGTATTCAGGGGTGATAACGACAAGTTTTCCACCCCTTTCCATTACTTGTGTCATCCAGTGCGCCTCAGGCATTTTATTTTCGATGAGGTTTTTTCCTGTTTGAATGACCAATTTTGAAAATCTTAAATCGTTAAAATCGATATCGGAAGTTTGTAAACCGTGAGAAAATGGATGGCCTGGAGCCTGATCGCCGTGCCATGTGTAATTCGACCAGTTCCTCCCGCCTAATGCCTTGTCAGCTCCAACTCCCCTGTTGTGGCTGTCTACTAATGAGAGCATATTGTTAAACCTGTACATTCCATATTTACCAATGACACCTAAGAGACCCATACCACCGCGACCCTTGAACGTCCTGGTACCGGCGCCCTTCATGGGATCAACCATCTCTTTAGGATATCCCTGCTCTATAAGCTTTTTAGCGCCTTCTTCACCGCTATATTTCTTGGTAATATGGATTATACCCTTTGATGCATAAGTAAAAGCTTCATCCCATGAAGCTTTTAATAATTCATCTTGTCCTCTTGCATCAAACATGTATTTGGATTTATTTTCCGGCGTCAATTCCGGGAAGCCGTCATCTGCCCACTGTTTCCATCCCTTTCGAATAAGCGGATATCTTAACCTGTAAGGGCCATAAACCCTGCGGTGGAACGTGTACCCTTTTAAGCACATCCTGGGGTTCCAGTTCCTCGTGGCCTTGTTTCCATACAGGTCTGAGTAATTCTGGTGGTCGTAATTCTGTTCAACCCTCATAACCACTTCGTTTCTTACAAACGCCCTTACCCTGCAGGCATGGGTGTCGTTCGGTGAACAAGTAAAGGTAAATGTTCGATCATACCTATATTGGTCACGATACACACTTTCCCATGCGCGATCAGGATAGGCATCCAACGGATTTCCCACTTCCACAGCAGGCTTCAGTAACCGAAATGCCATTGCCTTATTTGCAATGGTAAAGGTTGCACCTGTCGCACCTGCCATTTGTAGGAAAGTTCTCCTGGTAAGTTTCATATTTCCTACTCCTTTCTCAATGTAAAACAATTTATATAAAAAGTTTTAACTATCATATGATATTAACAAACAGTGATTCTTACCTTGTAAGCCTCTATACATTGCCCACATACGCCATCTTCCGGTTCCCAACCGGGAAAATCCTTTTTGATAGCATCCACAAGATAAGCATCTTGTTCAATATTTTCCGTCCAGTGATAAGTACGAAATTGACAAAGCGGACATTGCGCACCGGGCAAGATGGTCTTTTTCTTTTTATGGACATGCCTTATGGGTAGTCCCTCAGAAATCTTTATTACCTCATTCACATCTTTTGCCAGTCCCAGTATCTTATCATGCGTTAAATTTTCGTCTTGCCAGAGGACATCAAAAATAGCAATTTTCACTTCATCAGGAATCTTTTTATAGAGAGACTCAAATTCTCTATATCTTCCCTCTTTATCGGATAATGTTTCTTTCCCTTTCCTGATTAACCGGCTATCGACAAAAATATCCCAGAAAGTACAATAGCGCTCCTTGACGATACTTTCTTCCATAGGATTGCCACCGAGTCGTTCATCACGATACCCATATGATTCACTGAGCATGTCAGAGGCATGCATCAATTCATGCCTGACTAATTTTCTTAGATAAGGAATTTCCTGGAAGCGGTCTGGCAGCAATTTAACAACAATCCTTTTTTGGCCGGCCTCCTGGTTCATCCCTTTTGTAAGATAAGAGCCTTCATCAAAAGGATTCACTGCCTTTGCTATCACTCCCCCAGCAGTCTTTCCTTCAAGCTCAGGAAACTCATCAAAAATTTCTCTTATTATCTTTGGAGACTCGAGTTTTTTAAAGAATGCCCACTCAATCTTTTTAAACTGTGAAGGTCTTTCATCTGATGGAAAATTTTCGTAAACCGGATCAATACAGGAATGATATTCGAGAGTAAACGAAAAATCCCCCTTTTGCTCCCTGGCTTTTAATTCTCCAAATATTACTTCTTCAATCAAACTTGGATCAAATTCCAGTTTCATAATCATTCCTCATTGAAATCTTCAGAAGATGCGCAAGACAAACACTCATCGGAAGCTCCGGCCACTGCCTCTTGATTGAGATCAGACTCCTTATATATCTCCGTTGTAACATCCATTAATTTCATTTCCAATCGCAAGAACTCTTTTGTCAAAGCAGATACAGCACAATAAAAACCTTCTACTGCCTTTCTACCAAAGAGGACCGCGAAAAGAGGCGCCCATTTCCCTATATGCTCTTTCAAGAATTTCTTTTGTGCATCTACGCATATCTGCGCTTTTTCATCTCCATGGTTTTCCAGAGCGTAGGCTTGCTTGTACAACAAAAAGTGCATAAATTCCAACTCTACACTAACATGGTCGCATCGTTCTTTCTCTACATCAGAGATATCCAGGCCAAAAGCCTTATAAAAGCCTTGAATATCACCCAACTCATGCACTTGCTGATACACGTGAGCAGCGCCATATTGGGTTTCGTATAAAGGGCACTCTTTCGACATGGTGTGTCCGACAATACACTGATATACCCTTTGTAAGGTTTCGATGGTTGTACCCTTAAACAACTCCTGCACTTCTTTCAAACATCTTTTTAACTCTACACCATCGTCGTTACCCTCATAACAGGGCATCAAATCCTTCACGTGTTCCTGAAAATCAGGGCTTTTCAGTATCGAAAGGTTTTTCTCTTCAGGATAAAGGAAACATGCAGACAGAATCTGATACATTACGCTCCGTGTAAGCAAATTCCCTACGCCAGATGCGACTTGTTGATCCAAAAGACTACTATTATCAACTCCCATAATAAACCTCAATTCTAAATTGAATTGTAATGTTTCGGATCTCTGATATAGATAGGTTCTTCTATAGTAGTTCTCACAATTTCTTGTCCATCCTCACCGTACCCAATAACTGTATCATTGTACATCTCAAACTTCTTGCCGTGAATCGTAGTTTCAAAAACCTTTGGTCCTTCCTCAATCTTATATTCAAATACAATGGATTGCGTCATCCTGAATAATGACATAACCGCAAGTCTTTCACGAGAAGGCACCATAAATTTATCAATTGCTTCATCTACACCCGGGCCGAACATCTGCCTTAAATATGACCTTGGCGCCCATCTGGGAGGAATATAATATATGTTAGGTTCTGTCCCAAACTGAGGATAAAGCGGCAAGGCTAATTTATCATGTCTGATCAACCATGTTACCGGATTCTTTGGATTATCATCCAAAAACCCCTGCAGCCGAATCTGACCTACACAGGCTGTCATACACCTGGTTTCCATTGGACGGCCCTTCGTCAGGGGATCACGCCCCTCAATCCTGGGATAGCAGGCAATGCACTTTTCGCTTATTCTTGTTAAACCCCTGAACATCGGTTTCTTGTATGGACACTGCTCAACACATTTTCTGTAGCCCCTGCATCTCTTCTGATCAATAAGTACAATTCCATCTTCTTTTCTCTTGTATATAGCCTTCCTCGGACATGCCGCTAAACAACCCGGATAGGTACAATGATTGCAAAGTCTCTGGATATAGAAAAACCAGCGGCTATGTTCGGGTAACGAAGAGTGTTCATCCGGCTTATTACTTTTCGCAACGTCTTCGCCAAAATTTGGAGACCTCCATTCCTTGTCTTCCGGAATATACCCAACAGCCCATTGGTTCAGGTTGTTTTTAGAAGCTGTCTCGAAAATCGTATCGCCCTCGTATACGCCATATGGAGATAATTTCTCATCCTTTTCATCCGTGTACCAGGTATTCTCACCATTATCAATTAACTTTAGCGTCTTAACATCCCAGGATTGCGGATACCCACCATAAGGTTTGGTTTCCACATTGTTCCACCACATATGCTCCTGGCCCTTGTTATAAGTCCACGCACTCTTACACGCCATGGTGCATGTCTGACAGGCAATACATCTGTTAATGTTGAATATGGCTGCAAATTGCCGTTTCGGCCTGGATTCAAAATAGGGATACTCCATGCGTCTCCCTAAGTGCCAGTTATGTACTAACGTCATTTTTCAATCCTCCTTTAAAAATCTTTATAGAAGATTTATCTTCACAAACTTGCCCTCGTAAAAACGGGGATGAGTCAAGTTTTAAAAAGAATTACTGAAACCACAGATTGCACAGATTCCACAGATAAAAACCTCAATAATCTGTGGAATTTAATAATCCAAAATCTGTGTAATCTGTGGTTCCGATTGTTTTTTTTATTGGTCTGAGGCTGTGCCGCGCTAGTTTTCTATACTAAAGAGTCTACTATTGCCAGGCAACCTTTTCCAGCGTTGCAGGATGCCATTGAGCAGATATGTTCTTTTGCCCATTCCTATCACTTTCTCCACCATTCCATATCGCCATATTAAAAAATGCATTTCCACCAGGAACAAACTGCACATCATGTGGATCCTGTGTAATTAATGAACGATACATAATTACCGTCCACACACCATCCTCATAATGGCTGCATCCATTTACATCCTGATGGTCTTGCGTAGTAAGCGTACCAAAACCCTCTGCATTTAAATCTTCTACCGTTCTGCCCCGTCCTGGCTGAGAAAGTAAGTTATTGGCAGCTCTTCCTCCCGATAACACTTCTACGCTTGTTATCAATTCTCTGTGATAGTATGCACTGTAAGGGTTAAAATTAAAATCATCGTGCATATTCGGATATTGCACCTCTACATCTTCTAATTCGCCTTTAACAAGCAAATCCGCCTCCCAGTCAGCCTTCCAGTGCCAAAGGTTTGTTGGTTTTTCTCTATCCCCCATCCTTGGACTAAAATGTTCCGCTGGCGTTATTTCCACAGCGCCTAAAGGAAACATCAAAGCCGCGGCATCTCTGAACTCCTGAACGGCAATTGTCCTGGCGTTCTTTGTTGGATCTTTCCAAGTAATTTGAAAATAAACCGTAATCCCATCATGTATCGCCTTTACTTCCGCACCGGTCACAGAACCGCCGCCATTAGGAAACGCCTTATCCTGTTTTTGAAGCGTAACATTAACTGCATTCGCATCTTTAAAAGAACCCTTCAATGATTCCACATCCATGTGATAAGGTTTGTCAAGTTGTACGTATTTCACAGTCAATACTTCTTTAGCGGGGGTAAATTCCTCTTCGCTCATACCCTTTACACCAGGAGCTGTTTCTTCAGCTGCAAACAACGTTGCGCTAAGAAAAACTGCCCCAAGTAGGGGTAAACTATTTTTAAACAACGAAAACCCTTTTTTCATAAAATTCCCCTCCTTTAAAAACTTCTACCCTTTTACTAAAACCATTAAAATTTTTAATAAGTATCAATCACAGATTTCGAGTAATAATTTAGCAAATTTCGTTCCTCACTTTAAAACAAAATATAATATATAAAATATATACCTTAGTTGTTTGTTTTCATTATACTATGAAAATTAGAAATACTGCATTGTATTACGGATTTCTCGCATGGCATTTCTTTGTTGAAATACATAGTGCAACTCGGAAACAATCTTAATACAATGATATTTCAAGCTGGTCATAGTATTAATAAACATTATTAAATTTTCACGAAAATAATGAATTATTTGTATTGATTTTACCTGCAAAAAGAGATTTGTCAAATTTTATGGAATGAGGTATCACTCATGAGCTTGCTTTTTGCCTCATCAACAATCTTGGTCGTTATTTCTTTGTAGCCCTTCTCCCGGGCATAGTTCTCAATTTTTATCCTGATCATGTTTCTAATAAACGAAGGAATACGTTCTGTTTGAATTTGGGCTTCTTGCGTCCAAACAACAGGATCATGTGCTTTTATGGTAGGTTTTTCGTGAATTTCCTGAGCGCTCTCTGTAAACTCTTCGAATCTGTTTTCATCATGCAAATGACTGTTGCTAATAAACGCAGAATCTTTTCTATGTATTGATACTCTTTGAAATTCCGAACCAACAGTAGTATCTCCACGCGCTGCCTCTAAATTTTCCCCGGTAAGCAATATATTACAAGGTGACAACCTCAGTAAATTTTCTGTCGTACTGCCAATATCCAGCCCATTTGTGTTATGAACTCCCGTACGACCCACAATTAACAAAGACGGTTGTTCTTTGAAAATAAACTTGAGTATTTGATCATAAGGCTTGCCGTCCATCAAGATGGAGTTAATCTCAACACCAGCATCTTTTGCCATGTGATTAGCCCTATCTAGGTGTCCCTGATATATCTTTGCCAATCCTTTATCGATAATCTCTTCGTGTAGCGTTTCCTGTTCCTTAAATCTGAAAATTTGCCCTGCTTCCTTAGAAAGCACCTTTGCGATACTCTCAAAGGCGACTCTATGATAATGAGGATCATACACAGAAACAGCATCAAGTTTCAGATTAAACCTCTGGGTAACCGATATAGCAGACTTCACACCGGCAACAGACTGTGTGCTTCCATCAACTGCAACTACTGCCTTTCCCTCAAAACAGTTATTTTTTACCACAATGATGTCCGTCTTAATTCGTCTGACAACGCGCTCACAAACGCTACCAAGCGTTCTACTATCCACGGCTGCCAATCCTTGGGCGCCCATAATCACCAGGTCGTAATGATTTCCCTGCACTTCCTTAATAATTTCAAAATAATTCTTGCCTTCCAACAAAAGACCTTTGTGCGGAACAGCAGCCTCACGGCATTTTTTTTCAAACACATCCAGATATGATTCAGAAATCAACTTGAGTCCCTGGTTAATTAAGGAAGTGTGAAGGTCCCTCTGTCGCTGGAGAACAGGTTCGTCCTGGTATTGCTGCGGCAAACCTTTTTCCATATCACGAAACCGTCTTTGATGCAACGATGCGTCATAGACATGGCATCCCACTAACAGGGAATTGAAATTTTTGGAGAGCTTAATTCCTAAATCAATGCAATGATCGGAGTGGCGTGAATTGTCAATTGCAACGAGTATCTTTTTATACATAAAGATGTTTGAGATGGTTGTTCTCTATCGCGGTAATGATTCTTTCCTGAGCTTCTTCCATTCACCAACAGCGCCGATTGCCAAGGACAGGGTAATCACAATAAGAAATAACCAACGCACTGATGATTTAAATGCGCTGGACTTCTTAACTTCAGCAACTATTTCTTTTGCTGCAACTACAGGCTTTTCAGCTTTCTGAGTTGAAAGGCTGCGAATATATACGATCAGTTCTTTGATCCTTTTTTCTGAAAGTGTTTTTCCCCACGGTGGGCAAAGATTTGATTTATCTACCGCTTTCGACCCATCCGTAATGGACTTTATCAATTGTTCATCTGTCCTCTTTTTCATGTATTCTACATCCAGGAAGTTCCGGGGCTTTGGCTTCAAATCTATCGTAAAGAACGTTCCGTCTCCTTTACCTTTCTTCCCATGACACGGTGAACAATAATATTCAAAAGTCTTTTTGGGAGACAGCAAAAATACTTGATCGCGCGGGGAAGTATCAAAGTCTTTTGCAACAGCAACACCACCTATTGAACTTAAGAAAACAAATGAGCTTAAGATTATAATTTTTTTACCAATAGAAAAATATCCCATTATTTATTTCCCTCTTTGTTCTGCACATGGTCAGCCAGGAACCCCACCAGTGACTTTAATTCATCGTCTGAAAGCACAAAGTTTGGTTCTACAGCCTGGGGATTTGCCTGTTGTGGGTTTTTTAAATGATAGAGAATATACGCGGGTTGCAACCGATCTCCCACCGTTTGAAGGTTAGGACCAACAACACCACCGCCCTTAGTTCCTTCCGCATGACAGGTATTACATCCCTTTTCGTAAAAAAGTTTTTCTCCTGCAGCAACAACATCTGCGGGAGGCGCACCACCCTCGAATGGGTTAGGAAGGGGCTCTTTTGTATGAAGATTCTTTTCAATATACTCTATTGCCGCTTTTGCATCATCTTCTGTTAAGTTAAACTTAGGCATTTGCTGACTAAGCGGACGGATAATATCAGGCGCTTGCAAAAACTCCTTCTCCCAGCTCATATGAATCTTACTGCCAGTAATTGTTAAATTGGGCGCATAGGTGCCGCCTTTATTCTGTATACGATGACAGCTCAAGCAGCGTATTTCATATAAAAGCTTTTCAAACCCTGCCAACCCATCACGTTTTTTCTCTACCACAGGCATGAGTTCAGAGATTCCTTTTATATCATGACAGACAAAACATCTCGCCTTTTCAACAATATCCCTGCCTTTTTCAACAAGGGCGGTATCTTTTCTGATATTGTCAAATTCCTTTTCAGTTAACATTTGAACTTCAGGCTCAGCAGATTTCGGTTCCTTTTCTTCACCCTCTTCATCTTCCTCTTCCTCTTCTTCTTCTGGTATAAACTGAGTATCACGCATGACGAATTCAACAATACCTCGTATATCGCTATCCGTAAATCGGAATTGTGCCATCATGGTATCGGGAAAATGATTCTTGGTATTACCAAGCCAGTCATACAACCAGTTTCTGTTAATCTTTGTTGTAATTTCACCCAGATCTGGCCCTACGCCTACGTTTCCGCCAAGACCTTTTATCGGATGACAGATGGTACAACGCGCACGCCCCCACACACCTTTCCCATTGTTATAAATCTTATCCATCTTGTCGTATTCATCCTCTGAAAGGTCATCCTCTTTTTTTAACAGAAAGGCGTCCCATGTAATCTGTGGTACCTCTTTTTCTTTAAGGCTGCTCAAAAAAACTATAACGGCCTTAATCTCTTCAAAATCCAATCCGAGGTTTGGCATCTTGGCATTTGAAACTACCTTTTTTGGGTTGGCAATCCATCTGGAAATCCACTCCACATTAGCCTTACTTATAACGTTTGCCAACGGAGGACCGTTTTTAACTCTCTTATAAGGATCTTCGAGTTCAAATGGCAGCATAGACCATTCTTCCGGAAAACGATATTTTTTATCTAAATCTAAAAACATGGAATCGATTTTTCTTTCCTGTCCAAAGGAAACATTCATGAAAACTATCCATGGTAGACCTACAATGGCTATTAAAATCAAAATTTTTTGTAAACTAGCTAACGACCTTGACCTCATTAAAAACTCCTTAACAAGATGTTGTTTTTTTACTGTCCTTCTTCTAATTTCGGTGGGAACCTGCGTAATCTTGCAACAAACCACATCTCAATACTTGCACCCATAACAATTGCGATCAATACGTAAACAAAAACCGTTTTGGGCACTGATTTTTCAAGCGATACGTAATACCACGACGACACTGATTTTTGTCCGGCGACATCGCTATTTGAACCATCCCATACCGCAAAGGCAATAGGAATGAGCTTTCCAATTTCAAATTGAATATCTCCCTTTGCATCCTCCGTCTTCAAAGTTCTCTTCATAACAACCTTCCACCGCCCATTTTGGTAAATCCCCTTCCCCGTCACATTCTGGCTCTCCGGTGGCTGTGTTACAATATTTTTAAATCCCTTTGCATTCATTTCAATCACTGCACCAGCCTCTGTTTCAGGCGCCTCGGCAATCGAACC
>Ga0209751_10003022_pt1 | contig 16466 bp, 16 predicted proteins | sample RifCSP13_1_FD_184019 | JGI IMG/M metagenome (GOLD analysis project Ga0209751, IMG submission 184019) | Soil microbial communities from Rifle, Colorado - Rifle CSP2_sed 13_1 (SPAdes) (version 2) | ecosystem: Environmental > Terrestrial > Deep subsurface > Rock core/Sediment | place: Rifle... | reverse complement strand
GCTCTTCAGGAACTCCACGTCGAGGAGGGTCTTCGGCGTCGTCTGGTCGGCGAAGAGGGCCTCGTAGAGGGCGAAGGGGTCCAGGGACCATTTCACGATCCGTTCCAGGTCCGGCTCCGGCAGGAGGTCCGACTTGCTCAGGATATTCAGGAAAGGCAGCCCATGGCGGAACTGGACCGTCGCGCTGAGGAGGACGGAGGAGATGAACCCCGTGGCCGCGCGCACGAGGTTCGGGTCGTTCAGGTAGACGAGGGCGGAATCGTCCCTCCCAAACGCGTCTACGATCACCGGGCCGGAGGAGCGGAACGTAAAGAGCTCGATCTGGCCCGGGGTGTCGATCAAGAAGTAGCTCGTCTCGAAGGTCTCCAGGACCTCGGCGATCTCCTTCGCGTTCAGGGCGAGCAAATCCGCGGCGGCGACCTGGGCCGCGTTCGGACCCAGCTCCTGCTCCTCCATCACGCCCTGCAGGCTGATCCAGTCCCGCACGTCGACGTCGGGCGCGTAGGGGATCGACTCCGCCCCCGGGTCCAGGTTCACGGTCACGCAGTCGAGGCCCTGGGAGTTCATCCATACCTGGAACGTGTGGACGAGGGTGGACTTCCCCGCGCCGGCCGTGCCGATGAAGTACAGGTTCCTCGCCATGGGCTGGAGGCACCGATGGGTCCGAGCCAGATGAAGGTTCGGACGGAAGGAAGGGGACGGGCCTGAAGGGATTTCCGGGGCCCCGGGGCGCGTCCCGCGGGGCCGTTCGAACCCTTGACCTATCGGTGTCTCTCGACAACCGAGTAGGCGTGCCGATAAGAGCCGATCGCTCTACCTAGCTAAGCTACAGGCCCGCGAGGCGGCCAAACTACCGCCGTTAGTTAAACATTGCGACTCATCGAGAGCTAGTCGAATCGGTGGGCCCTCTCGGTCGGGAGCACGTCGCGGGAATTCCCGGCATAGAGACATCCCCGGAGATCCCATGGGGGGCTGAGGGATATCTCCGTGCCGATAGGCCCCGACCGCATCCTCGTCCGGACTCGCTCCTTCTACGGTTCGGTTGGCGGGCCGCAGGCGCAGAGATCCGAATCCCGCGGCGAGGATCGCTGGAAGGGGATCCTGATCCTCCTGACCGCGCTGATCGGAGTCCTACTCTTCGCTGCCCTCATGTGGTCGACGTAGGCGGGCCAATCAGGACAACGCGCCAGACCATTCGTATACCCCGACGAGGCGTCCGACGTCGAGCTGCCAAATCTGCAGCCGGTACCTTGCCTGTTCAGTAACGCCCACGGCGAAGTAGTCGCCGTTGCCGAGCAGGCCGTCCGAGTTTGCGTCGACGAATCGAAGCGCCGTGGCGTCACCTGCGAGCCCCGCTGGCAATGACGCGATGGTTCGGTTGTCCTGGAACAGCGACGCGTTGAAATCGCCCAGCTCGAGCGCGACACTCGCGCTGATCACGAGGCGCGCGCCCGCCGTCGCGGTAATAGTGAGGACTGCAACCGGCGGCTGGTTCAGGTTCTCCAGATAACGAGGGACGAAGACCACCGCCAGAAGGCCCATGAAGACGAGGCCCGCGGCCAGAGAGGAGAGGAGGAGCTTCGTCGCCTGCGGGGGCGGGCCGCGCTTCCGCTTGAACTCCGTCTCCGGCGGCTTCGGCCTCGCAATCCGCATGAGGCTCACTCCAGGTAGATCGCCGGGCGGCCGGGTACGGCGTGATCCGCCTTCTTCGCGGGATCCCAGCGCGCGGGATCGTCCGCGCGGAACACGTCCACCCGGAGGCCGAGCTCCTCCTTCAAGAACCGCGCGTTTTCGAGGAAGAAGGCGAGCTCGTCGGCGACGCCCGCGATGCGGTCCAGGTCCTCGCGGCGCACGTGGCGCAAGTCCTCCGCCACCTTCTTCGCGTACGCCGCGACGTCCCTCGCCCGCTCCCGCATCCCGGGTTCCGCGAGCGCCGTCTCCATGAGGACGTTCATCGCCACGGGCCCCTTGCGCGCCAGCTCGAGCGCGAGCGCGCGCACGCGCGTTTTCCACGCGGGTGTCACGAAGAGCGCGAGACCTTTCGGCTTCAGCCCGGTGACCTTCACGATCTCGCGGACGTCCGCCAGGGTGGACTGCAGGAGGGCCTCGGCGGCCTCGGCCCTCGCGTCGATCTCCGCGGCTTCCGCCGCCGGGTAGGGCGCGCTCGAGATGAAATCCCCGTGCCCGATTCGGTGCCAGACCTCCTCGGCCAGGTGCGGGACGAACGGGGCGAGGAGCTTCGTCTGGACCTCGACGAACCGCGACAGGACCTGGGCGTGGGGGCGTCCACCGGACCGCCGCAGATACCAGGCCCAGGCCGTCTGCAGGTCGAAGTAGCCGGCCCGGAAGGCGGACTTGTAGTTGAGGCCCTCCATCGCCTCCCGCGTCGACGCGATCGTGCGGGCGAGCACGGAGCGGAACCAGGCGTCGATGGACCGCGCCGCCGAGCGGGTCGGGTGCTTGCGGGTCGCGTAGAAGAGCCAGTCCCGCAGGCGCGCCTGGATCGCCTCCGAGAACTCCGTGTCCAGGTTGGGGTCGTCCATCCCGTCTCCTGCGTTCGCCACCGTCGCGCGCACCACGTCGGCACCCCAGTCCTGGACCGCTACCCGGATGTACCACGCGTTCCCCTTGGACTTGGACATCTTGCGGCCGGACTGCTGGACGTGGCCGATGACCCCGAAGCCGCGAGGCCAGTGCTCGGGCGGGAACAGGGCCGTGTGGTTGAACAGGCAGAAGGCCATGTGGTTCTGGATCAGATCCTTCCCCGTGTTCCGGAGGTCGAACGGATACCAGTACGTGAACTCCTTCCGGAGGTCCTCGAGGAGGCCCGGTGCGATGCCGAGCCGGGAGGCGATCCCGGCGGGTTCGCCCTGGCCCAGGAAGACGTAGTCGAAGAAGGCGTCGTCCAGCCGGGACGCCCAGGGCACCTCGCTCTTCAGCGACCCGCCCTGGAGCACGTGGGCGATCGTGTAGTAGGCCATGTAGACCGTGGAATCGGACAGGGACTCGATGACCCAGTTCTCGTCCCAGGGCAGCTTCGTGCCGAGGCCGCGGTGGTGGGCGCAGGGCCAGTCCCGCAGCCAGTCGATCACGTAGTCGAACTGCTTCCGCGAGGCCTCGGGGTACAGGGTCATCGCACCGAGCGCGTCGTGGACCTTCGCCTTCCACGCCGGATCGCCGTAGGCGAGGAACCACTGGTCCGCGACGACCTTGACGATCGCGGGGGTCGTGCAGCGGCAGACGACCTCGCCGCTGGGCTCGTACATGACGTCCGCCTGGCCGGAGGCCAGGAGCTCCTTCTTCACCTCCTCCTTCGCGAGCTCGACCCGCATCCCCGCGTAGGGCCCGCAGTTCTCGTTCATGACGCCCTGGTAGAAGCCGCTCTTGTACACCTCGGCCTTCGCCGCAGCGAGCTTGTCCTTCTCCGTCTGGTGCCGGATGCCCATCCGCTCCACGATCTCCTTTGCGGGCAGGGGGCCCCATCCGGGGGTCTTGATGATCGGCACGGGGGCGATCGCGCGGATCCGCTCCTTGTCGAGGCCGTAGCGATCGAGGAGGGCCTCGTCCTCCTGCACGTCGCGAAGCGCGACGTAGTCGTCGGGCGCGTCCGAGGGGACGCTGGTGACGATCCCCGTCCCCCGCCGCTGGTCGATGAAGGCACCCGGCAGGACCGGGAGCACGCGGTTGATCGCGGGGGCGATCCCCTCCTTCCCGACGAGGTCCGCGCCCTTCATCGTCGACTCCACGGAGACGGTCTTCCCCTGTTCCGCGAGCTTGGCGGCTGCGGGCTCGTTCAGGATCCAGCGCTCGCCGTCGACGCGCGCCAGAACGTACGTCGCATCCGGATCGACCCAGACGTTCGTCTGGCCGAAGACGGTCTCCGGGCGGACCGTCGCCGCGACGAGCCTCCGGCCGTCCGCCATGGGGAACTTGAGGAGCGTGAACTCCGTGGGCGTCTCGCCCTCGCCCTCGAGGCGGTCGTGGTCCCCGATCGGCGCCTGGTCCCGCGGGCACCAGATCACCGGGTGCTTGTCGATCCGCACGTACCCGCCCTCCTTCAGGCGGCGGAACTGCCACCTCACGAAGGCATCGTAGGGCGGATTCAGGTTCGTCGTGATGAAGGAACGCCGCCAGTCGATCGCCGCCCCCACGGACTTCAGGTCCTCGATCGTGGCCTGGGGGAAGACCTCGATCCAGTGCATCGGGTCCGCGAACTTCGGGATCTCCGCCTCGGGGACCCCCATCTGCCGCAGGATGCGGACCTGGACCTCCTCGCCCTCCGCGATCCGCTTCGCGGCGCCGAGGATGGGGAGGCCCGTGCAGTGGAAGGCCTGCGGATGGAGCACGTTGTAGCCCGCCATCCGCCGGTACCGGGACTGGAACTCCGCCCGCAGGAACGCGGTCAGGAACCCGAGGTGCTGGTAGCTGTTCACGTAGGGGTAGGGCACGTTGCTGTACCACTTCGGCGTGCCCGGCTTGGGGGTGGCCTCGAACAGGCGGGCCTCGGCCCACGCGGCCTGCCATGTGCGCTCGATCGTCCACGGGTCGTAGGGGACCGCCCGGGGCGTCCTCCGACGCGCGGGGCGGACCTTGGCGGCCTTCCTCGCCCGTCGCGAAGCCGACCGTAGGACGCGCGGCGTACGCGCCTCCGGCCGTTTCCCGCGGCGTGCGCGCGGCCGAAGGGCCCGTCGGCTCGCCCTCCGCCCGGGCGCTGGGCGCGGGCGCGCGGACCGTCTCGAGGGCCCCTTCTTCACGCGGTCCGAGCGCGGATGGATGCCTCGCGTCCGCGTCGATCGCCCGCCCTTCCGCCGTGCCACAGGCGCCTGAACGAAGGCCGTGTGTAAAACCTTTCGCCGCGGCGACAGGGTCCGTCGGAGGCCCTTCGGTCCGCGTCAGACAGAGATATTTTCATATGGCATACCGAATATAATTTTCGGACCGCTTTTCGCCTCCGTTTCTGGACCGGATGGAGGGGGGTTGTCATACGTCGTATGACAATTGACAAAACGTATTTATAACGAGCATCAGGTTACGCGGCCCAACACGCCAAAACATGCGGGAAAACGGTATGACCTCCGTCATATCTCCCGGGTGAACGCGGCGGGGTCTGGGATGGACGAAAACGAGCGGATCACACTGCGGCTCGAGAAAGAGAACCTCGAGCTCCTCGACTCGTTCCTGAGCGAGAACCGGTCGTATGGGAACCGCTCCCAGCTGGTCCGCGATGCGGTCCAGCAGTTCATCCAATCGGTCCGGGAAGGCGGCAACACGGTGACGCTCCGCATCCCGAAGTACTACCTAGACCTCATCGACCGCCTCGTGGCCGACGGGTACTTCCTGAGCCGGGAGCACGCGATCGTCCGCAGCATCGAGGAGTGGTTCACCAAGGAGCGCGTCAAGGAGATCCAGGACCACCGCCAGGAGATCGATAAGACGACGGGCAAGGTGGTCTCCGTCTCCACGGGCGAGAAGGACGGAGTCATCCCGCGATGACCGCGGTCGCGGCGTGTCGGATGCCAGAAGGAAGCGCCTCGCAGCAGGAAAAAGGGAACGGGATGGGACCTGTCATGAAGGGATGGGATGCACGCCTTCGCATGAGGTTCGACCTTCTGGCCTCCCTCGACCTGGGATGGGTCGGGGAATCGTGGGAGGCCAGCAACACATGATGCCGAAGGACTACGTCGACGAGGTCATCAACGGGCTGTTCGAGGATGCAGTCGATCCCCGGATCAGCGTGGTTGGCGTCGGCGGCGCGGGTGGAAACGTGGTGAGCGCGCTCTACGATCGGGACGTGAAGGGCGTCGAGACCGTGGCCGTTAACACGGACCCTGCGGGCCTCTCGAAGGTCGAGGCGGACTACAAGGTCCTCCTGCCCCACACGGAGGGCGAGGACCGCCTTGTCGCGGCGCGGGCCTCCGCCGAGAGCGCGGAGGCGTCCCTCAAGGACTCCCTCTCCTCGGACATCGTCTTCGTCGTCGCGGGCCTGGGCGGCGCCGCGGGGACGGGGGCGGCACCCGTGGTCGCGCGCACGGCGCGCGCGGGCGGGGCCGTCACCATCGCAATCGGGATCCTGCCCTTCGACAAGGAGGGCCGTTCGGAGGCGGCGAAGGCCGGGCTCGAGGAGCTCCGGCTCGAGGCGGACAGCCTCATCGTCGTGGACAACAACTCCCTGGACAAGTTCGCGGACCAGCTTTCCTTCAACGAAGCCCTTCAGGTCGTGAACCACATGGTCATCACGATCGTCCAGGGCGTCGTGGAGCACCTGGCGAAGTCCTTCCTCACGACGGTCACGGAAGAGGTCGAGAACGTGGCCCGGGAGATCGAGGACCAGAACGCGAACGCGGTCCACATGGAGGTCGAGCCCACGGAGACCGTCCACGCGGACTGGGAGGTCGACCCCGTCGTCTTCGACGACAACGGGTTCCTGGGCCTCCGTTGAACCCCTTTCCAATCACTCCTCCCCCCAACAACGCCCACCCGCGAGGGCATCGGGCGGCCGGCGTCGCAAGACGCCGGCGCGGCCCTCGCACCTCTTTCTTTCCCCGATTCAGGGAAGATTCTTGGGGACCGCCTGCGTTCCCACGACCATGGTCGCGTACTGCGAGACCCTGCGCCTCGAGACCCATGCGGGCGTGCAGGCGATCGACATCACCCGCTCCGTCACGGAGGCCGTGGCGCGCTCCGGCGTGGCGGACGGCCTGGCCTGCGTCTTCACCCCGAGCAGCACGAGCGCGATCGTGACGAACGAATTCGAACCGGGACTCATGGAGGACGACATCCCCGAGGCACTGGAACGGCTCTTCCCCGAGGGACGCGAGTACGGTCACGAGAAGCGCTGGGCCGACGGGAACGGCCACAGCCACGTGCGGGCGACCTTCCTGGGCCCGAGTCTCACCCTGCCCGTCGTGCATGGGGGCTTGGCCCTCGGCACCTGGCAACAGCTCGTCTTCCTCGAACTGGACAACAAACCCCGCCGCCGCGAGGTCCTCGTGCAGGTCGTCGGCGAAGGTCCCGCGATCCCACCGAAGCGAAGAGACAAATAGGTCTCCCCCGCGTCGCCGCCGCAGATGGACGCCCCGGCCGTGCAGTCGACCGCCCCGGCGGAGCGCACCTCGATCTTCTCCCTCGCCTGGCCCGTGATGGTCTCCAACCTCCTGCAGACGCTCACGACGACCGTGGACCTGGTCATGGTCGGATCCCTCGGGGCGGAGGCACCCGCCGCGGTCGCGGCCGTGGGCCTCGGCGGGAACTTCGTCTACCTGTTCTTCGCGGTGATGATCTCCGTGAGCGCCGGGACGATCGCCCTGGTGGCGCGGGCGATGGGGGCGAAGGACCAGGCCCTTGCGGACCATGTGCTCAAACAGAGCTTTGTCCTCGGCGCGATCTTGAGCGTGCCCCTGACCCTCGCAGGAGTCCTCCTCGCGGAGCCGGTCCTCGAAGCCTTCGGCGCCGCACCCGACGTTGTCGGACCGGGGGCGGCCTACATCCAGATCATCTCCCTCGTCGTCTTCTTCCAGTTCCTGAACTTCCTCGGGAGCGCGGCCCTCCGTGGGGCCGGAGACACGGTGACCCTGCTGTGGGTCGGCGTCCTCGTGAACGTCGTGAACTTCGGGATCAACGTGAACACGATCTACGGAAATGTGTTCATCCCGAGGATGGGCGTGGTCGGGGCCGCGATTGGGACGTCGATTTCCTACGTCGTCGGCGCGGCGGTACTGGTCGTCCTCTTCCTCCGGGGGAAACACCGGCTCCGGCTGCGCTTGGGAGGTTCGAGGGTGAATCTCGCGACCGTGAAGCGGATCTTCCGCATCGGCTGGCCCGCGGCCCTCGAGCAGATCATGCTCCAGGTCGCCTTCCTGATCTGGGTGGGCATGGTCGTCGCGTACGGCACCGAGGTGCTCGCGGCCCACCAGATCGGCCTGCGCATCCAGAGCTTCGCGTTCATGCCCGGGTTCGGGTTCGCGATCGCCGCGACGGCCCTCGTGGGCCAGAACCTGGGGGCCGAGTCCCCGAGAAAAGCGGAGAGGAGCGGCTGGGACGCGGTCCGTCTCTCCGTGATCGTGATGACGACCACGGCGGTCGCGATCTTCCTCCTCGCGGAGCTCATCGCCCGCCTCTTCATCTCGGACCCGACCGTGATCGCCTGGTCCGTGACGTTCATCCGGATCCACGCAATCAGCATCCCCGCGGTCGGCGTCTTCTTCGCGATCGACGGGGCGCTCCGCGGCGCAGGGGACACGCGGTTCCCGCTCCTGACATCCCTCAGCGGCATCTACGTCGTTCGCCTCCCCCTCGCGTACCTCCTGGGCTTCGTCCTCGGGTTCGGGATCGTGGGCGTGTGGATTCCCCTCGTCGTCGAGTACTGGTACCGTGCCGCCGTGATCTCGAACCACTTCCGCCGAGGTCGGTGGAAGACGTTGCGGGTCTGATCGCCGACAATCTTTAAGCCCACCGCACCCTAGGCCCCCGGGAGGCGCCACGATCCCGCGGGACATCCAGAACGAGAAGGCGAACAACTCCTTCCGCCTGAACAAGGTCGGCGTGACGGGCGTCATCAAACCCGTGCAGGTCCGACGCCCCGGGCGCTCCCTCACCCTCACGACGACGATCGACGTCTTCGTCGACCTGCCGCCGACCCAGAAGGGCTCCCACCTCTCGAGGAACCTGGAAATCATCAACGAGCTCGTGGACAAGTCCGTCCGGCGGCCTGTGGAGAGCCTCGAGGACCTCACAGAGACGATCGCCCGCTCCCTCCTCAAGAAGCACGAGTACGCGACGACCTCCGAGGTCTGGGCCCGCGCGGATTACTTCCTCGAGCGCACGTCCCCGTGGGGGCGCCCCTCCGTGGAGGCCTACCATCTCGTGGCCCGCGCGAACGCGAAGCGCGCGTCCGCGGACGTCGAGCGGTCGATCGGGGTGGAGGTCGTCGGGATGACCGCCTGCCCCTGCGCGATGGAGATGGTGCGGGACCGACTCATGAAGGACCATCCCGAGATCCGCGACTGGCCGGAGGGCGTGCCGTTCGTCACCCACAACCAGAGGAACCGGACCACGCTCATCCTCCAGGAGCCGCCGGGCCACGAGGTCGAGGCGAACGAGCTCATCGACATCGTCGAGGCGTCCATGTCCGCGCCCACGTATGGGCTGCTCAAGCGGCCCGACGAGGGCAAGCTGGTCGAGATGGCCCACCGCAACCCGAAGTTCGTCGAGGACGTCGTGCGGGACGTGCTCGAGCGCCTCCGAGCCCGCTATCCGAAGATGCCCGATGCCGCGTGGGTGCGGGTCAAGTCCGAGGCCGAGGAGTCGATTCACAAGCATAACGCCTTCGCGGAGCGGTCGACGACCTTCGGGGAATTGCGCTCCGGCTGAGACCCGCAAGAGCCAAGCCGCGGGGGCCCCATACCGCAGGCCGATGGTCGTCGCGGGACTGTGCTACCTCTGCAATCGGCCCTCGACCGTCTCGTGCGCGGCGTGCGGCCGCCTCGTGTGCCGGGACCACCTTGCCGTCGGGCCCGGCCCCCTGTGCATCGAGTGCGCGCGGGGGCGGATCGTACCGGGGCGGCCCGGCAACCGCTGACCCGCCGCGGGCCTCACAGGAGCCGCTTCGCGTCGTCCTTCTCCACGCCGAGGGCCTTGAGCGCGTACGCGAGGGACTTCGCCTTGATCATGTCCCGCGTCTTGTCGTCCAGGAACTGCTCCATGACCACAGGGGCCTTGCGCGCGTATTGGATCGCGAACTCGGACCAGTAGAAGGGCGCGTTGTCCCCGTCGATGGCGGCCGCCTTGTTGTAGTGCTCCTCCGCCTCGTTGAACCGCCCCAGGTCCACGCAGAAGGAGGCGAGGGCGTCGTGGTACTGCGGGTTCTCCGCGTCGAGCTCGATCGCCTTCTTGTAGAGGGCGAGGATCTCCTCGGCCTCGACCTTGGCGACGCCGAGGGCGGACTCCGCCTTGCCGAAGAAGGCGACGGCGTTCTTCGGGTCCTCCTTCGTGGCCTTGTCGAAGTGCTTGTAGGCCGCGTCGTAGTCGAGGGCGGACAGGGCCTGCTCCCCGAGGGCGATTTCGTCTTCCGCGGACGGCATAGAAGATCGAGCGCGGAACCTGCGGGACGGAGATAAAGGTTGCCACGCCGTTTTCAATCCGCGCTGGGCTCACACCGGAATCGATTCCGCGGCCCGCACCCGGTTCCGCTGGCGCGCCAATGACGAACCGCGGGAACGTCGGTCTGCCAATACGGTCGAGTCATCCTAGCTCGATACGGCGGCGGCCTATCGGATGAACGGGTGGTCCCGCAGCCAGTCGAGGTCACTCAGGTAGAGCTGGCGGATGTCAGGGATCCCCTCGATCGCCATGATCAGGCGCTCGAGCCCGAGCCCCCAGGCCAAGACCGGGGCCCGGATCCCGAGCGGCCCCGTGACCTCGGGGCGGAAGATCCCGCTGCCTCCGAGCTCCATCCAGCGCCCGTCGGGCAATTGGCCCTCGGGCTCCATGCTCGGCTCCGTGTAGGGGAAGTACCCCGGGCGGAACTTCACGCGGGTGAAACCCAGTCGTGTGTAGAACTCCTCGATCGTGCCGAGGAGCCCGGCAAGGTTCGCCCCCTCCTCCATGACGACGCCCTCGATTTGATGGAACTCGGGGAGGTGCTTCCAGTCGATCGCGTCCACGCGGAAGTTGCGGCCGATGATGAATCCTTTCTGGGGCGGTGCCGGATGCTCGGCGAGCCACTTCAGCGTGACGGGCGTCGTGTGCGAACGCAGGAGGGCCCGCTCGGCCTCGGAACGCTGCCAGGCGTACCGCCAGCCGCGGCTCCCCGTCTGCCCGCCCGTCTCGTGGGCCTCCGCGACGCGGCGCACGAGCGCCTCGTCGGGCAGGGGGACCTTCTCCGGCCGGGAAAGGTAGAAGCTGTCGTGGAGCTCGCGCGCGGGGTGATCCTGCGGCTGGAACAGCGCATCGTAGTTCCAGAAGGCGCTCTGGACGAAGTCCCCGTCGATCTCCGTGAAGCCCATGTCGAGGAAGATCCGGCGCATCTTCTCCAGGTAGGCGGCGAGGACGTGCCGCTTGCCCGGCCAGACGAGGGGTGCGAAGGCTTTCGTGTCGTACCGGCGGAAGTCCACGTGCCGCCACTTGCCGTCCCGGAGAAGGTCCGTCGTGAGCTGGGCGGCCTCCGGCTTGAGCTCGATGCCCGCGGCGAGGACCTTCTCCCCCGCAGGCGTGAGGGTGATTTCCCGCCGCACGCGCTCCCGCTCCCGCACGAATTCCTGGCGGGAACGCAGGTCCTTCAGCAGCTTCGGATCCACCTGGTCTTCCGCGAGCTCCTCTTTCGAAAGGCGCGCGAGGAGCAGCTCATCGGCGGTCCGGCCCTTCCCGGCCTCGCGGCCCGCCGGGGTGACGACGAGGTGGCTCCCCTCGGGCCCTTTCTCCACCTGCGCCCAGCCCTTCCGGCGCAGCCAGCCGAGGGCGACCGCGAGCTCCTTGTCGTCGAACTTGCAGGCACGCTGCAGCTTCGGGACGAGAATCCGCCCCTTCGCCTTCAGGGCGGCCTTGAGGGCCTTCCGCTCGGGCAGATCTCGCCGCGCGACCTCCGGGCGGGCAAGGCGGTACGAACGGACGACCCGCTCCCTCATCGTCACGAGCCCCTTCGCCTGGAGCCATGAGGCCGCGTTCATGACCTCGACGAGCTCCTTGAACTTCCCGCGGGAGCGGATCTCCTCGGGGGAGGCCTTCCCCATCCCCTGTAGGGTGAGCAGCACCCGCTTCTCCAGGTAGCTGAGCTCCGCGCCGACGTCCCGGGGCATCCGCCGGCGGATGGACCGGCTTCGTATATGCTTTTGCCGCGCGGACCGGGCCGCCCGAGGGCACGGATGGAGACGGAACTCTCAGAGTTGAGAATCGCGGCACGGCCTATATATGAGAAAAGCAGGCATCGACGGCGCCGGTGTCTGAGCCCTCTCCCTCGACGGGACGAGCGGAAGCCCGTCCGGAGGTGATGCCATCGGGGACCAACGGTTCCCCACGAACTACGCCGTCCTGCTGAGCGGCCCCGCCGGGGTCGGCAAGTTCGAGTTCATGGTCTCCCAGATCCGGGAATCCCTCCGCGCGGGCGAGCGCGTCGTCTTCGTCACCCTTGACCTCCATCCCACGGAGATCCGGGCGCGCGCGAAGGCCCTCAAGCTCGACCTCGAACCGAACGAGGGCAAGTCCCTCGTCTTCGTGGACTGCTACAGCGCGACCTCCTCCGAGCGGCCCGAGGCGACCCCGGGCAAGAAGACCCTCCTCGTGTCGAGCTTCAGCAACCTGGAGGGGATCGGGATGGCGATGAGCAAGGCGGCCCAGGAGCTCGGCACTCCCGTACGCATCTACTTCTACACGATCTCCACGCTCTTCCTCCACAACTCCACCCAGGCGATCGCGAAGTTCTTCCAGATCGTGACGAGCCGCGCGAAGATGAACATGGGCTTCATCCTCTACGCGGTCCAGGACGGCGTCCACGAGCCCATGACGATGAACTTGCTCCGCTCCCTCGTGGACGGCGTGGTGGAGATGCGCTTCACGGACACGATGGAACGAGAGGTCCGCGTCCACCACATGCGCGGCTTCCAGGTGGATTCCGCGTGGCATCCGTTCGTCCAGATGCCCGGCGCCTTGGGGGGGATGTGATGCAAGCCCCGGAACAGGCCCGGACCGGCCGGGTTTCCACGGGCATCAAGGTCCTGGACGACCGACTCGGCGGCGGCTTCCCTCGCTCCGCGACGCTCCTCCTGTTCAGCGACAAGCCGACGGAGAAGCGGCTCTTCGCGGAAGGCTTCGCGGTCCAGGGCGCCCGGACGAACGAGACGACCGTGTACGTGGACTTCTACCGCCTGCCGGCCCTCGCGCGCAACGACCTCCTCCGCTTCGGCAGCTTCCCGAAGGAGCGCCTCGTGCTCGTCGATGCGATCTCGTCCCAGCTCATGGTCGAGAGCCCGGAGACATACCGGATCGCCGACATCTCGAGCCTCTCCTCGATCATCGACTGCATCGTGGCCGCGATTGAGGGCGAGCGCCCGGCCCGCCTCGTGGTCGACTCGATGGAGTTCCTCGCGGACCATTTCCCCAAGGACGACGTCTTGCGGGAGTGGAAACGGGTCATCGAGGCGGCGAAGGCCGTCGGCTGCGTCACCTGCTTCCTGTTCATCAACTGGACCTACCACGAGCACGACCTCCAGGTCATCCGGACGATGTCCGACTTCCTCGTGGAGTTCCAGTCCTCGATGCGGGGCGGAATCATCCGCAGCTCGATGCGCATCACGGAGATGGGTGCCGGCGGGCTCAAGACGAACTGGATCCCGTACACCTTCAAGGACCTCGTCGGGGTCACGGTCTACTTCCCCCGCATCCTCGTCACCGGGCCCTTCAACGCGGGCAAGTCCACCGTGGTGCGCAGCCTCTCGGAGAGGGCGATCAGCATCGATCGCATGGGGACCACGGTCGCCTTCGACTACGGCAACGTGAACCTGAGCGGGATCGAGGCGGAGATCTTCGGAACCCCCGGGCAGGAACGCTTCGAGTTCATCTTCAAGATCTTCGCGCGCGAGGTGAGCGGCGTCCTCCTGGTCGTGGATGCGACCCGCCCCGAGGACTTCGAGCGCGCGAAGCACATGCTCGAGCTCATCGGCGCGCGCATCCCCTTCGTCGTCCTCGCGAACAAGTCGGACCTGCCGGGGGCCCTCACGGTCGACCGGATCGCGCGGAAGATGGATCTCCCGGATGGCTCACCGGTCGTGGCCACGGTCGCCACGGAGAACCGGGGGCTGCGCGAGGCCCTCCTCATCCTCGCCGAGATGATCATCGGGGTGAGGTGACGTGGCGGAAGACGTGCGGCCGCGCCTCCAGGCGGTGCTGTTCGAGCTCCGCCGGATCCCCGACGTCCTTGCCGTGGCGATCGCCCGCCGGGACGGGCTCCTCATCTCCCATGCCCTTCCGAAGTCCATGGACCCGAAGCGCATCGCCGCGATGGCCGCCTCCATCGTCGGCACGTCGGAGATGGCCTCCGCGGAGATGGGACAGGGCTCCTTCCTCCAGAGCATCGTGGACTGCGCGAAAAGCAAGATGCTAGCGACCGGGGCGGGGGAGGAGGCCATCCTGATCACGATGGTCCGCACGGACGCGAACATGGGCCTCGTCCTCATCAGCGTGGACAAGGCTATCCAGACGATCGCGGCGATCCTCGAGGAGGTCGCGGCCGAGCCCCAGGAGGCGGAGACGTGACCGACGTCTGGCAGCGTATGCAGGACGCGATCGAGCAGCTGTCCCACGTCTCCGACATCAAGGCCGCGGCGGTCGTGCGCCGGGACGGGCTCGTGATCACGCACACTCTCCCCGACGGGGTGGACCCGAAGATCGTGGCGGCGATGACCGCGGCGATCGTGGGCACGTCGGAGATGGCCACCCTCCAGCTCGGCCAGGGACGCTTCACACGGGCAATCATCGAATCCGACGAGGGGAAGCTGCTCAGCACGGGTGCGGGCGAGGAAGCGCTCCTCGTGACCCTCGTCTACTCGGACGCCAACCTGGGCCTCGTCCTCATGGCCATGGAGAAGGCCGCGAAGCAGGTCGAGGAGATCCTCGCGATGGGGGCAGTGTCGTGAATCGTAACGGAGGGCGTTGAGGTGCCGACGACCAAGGAAGGAGTCCAACGACTCATGGAGTTCTTCGTCTACGGGATGCTCGCGGCCGCGGAATCCCTGGGGAACCCGCAGCTGTTCCTGCGAACGGTGGAGGAAGCGGGGCTCCGCAAGTTCATGCTCATCAACATGCCGCACTTCCAGGCGTCGAAGGACGCGGTCGAGGCGTGCCGCGCGTATACGAGGGAGGTCGACTCCGAGGGGCTCTTCGACGGTAGCGACACGGTCTTCCGGGGCGACAACGACGAGGTCCATGTCGAGATCGGGGACGGCTGCGTGTACCGGCGCGTCTGCACGATGCGCCACGACGAAGGGCGGCCCGTCCACTGCATCCGGTCCGTCGCCCTCGTGGAGATGCTCCGGATCCGCCTGGACGCGAGCTACGACGGGAGGCTGCAGGACTTCGGACGGCCGTGCCGCATCCGCTTGAACCGCACGGAATGGAGGGAGGCATGATGGAGACGCGGAAGGTCCCGACGTTCGTGGAGGGCCTCGACGAGGTCCTCGGAGGCGGGCTCCCCGGAGGCCACGTGATTCTGCTCTCTGGGCTCCCGGGGACGATGAAGTCGAGCCTGTCCTATGCGATCCTCCACGGAAACGCGAGGGAGCGGGGTGCGAAAGGCCTCTACGTGACCCTGGAGCAGACCCGCAAGAGCCTCGAGGCCCAGATGGCCTCGATGGGCTTCGACGTGGAGGCGGTGCGGGGCTCCGTCCATCTCCTCGATGTGGGCTCGATCCAGAAGGAGATCGGCCGCAGCGCGACGAAACCCTGGATGGAGTTCCTCCGTCGGACGCTCCACACGACGAAGGACATCGATGGGATCGACATTGTGGTCATCGACTCCCTGGAGGCCCTCGAGGTCCTCGCCAAGTTCGCGGACCGCCGCGCGGAGATCTTCCAGCTCTTCGAGTGGCTCCGGGACCTCGGGTCGACGACGATCGTGCTCGCGGAGGCCAGCCCGGAGAGCTTATTCCTCGGCCTCGAACCAGCGATCGTGCACAAGGACGAGACGTTCCTCGCGGACGGAATCATCGAGCTCAAGATGCATCAGATCTCGGATGTGGAAGTGCAACGGAGGATCCGCGTCGTCAAGATGCGCGGGTCGAACCACAAGACCGGGTTCCACGCCCTCCTCTTCGAGGACGGCCGGTTCCAGGTCACCTCGGTGATCGGCCTGTAGGTGGACCATGCCCCCGCCCACCCGATGCCCGCACTGCCTCGCGATGAACGACGAGGACCGGAGCACGTGCCGCATCTGCGGTCGGAATCTGCGCGAGGAGGAAGCCGGCCACCCACCGACCGCCCCGGTGACCCTGCAGCGCGTGATGAGCGGGGAGATCTTCACCGCGGTCGCCGCGAACCCCTCGAAGGCCAAGGAGCAACAAGTCCTCGATCTCAGTGCGCTCCAAGACCCCGCGCCGGTCCCGGTGGAGGTCACGGAACCCAAGGATCTCGACCGGCTCCTTCCGGCCCTCGCCGAGCGCTTCGGGAAGGACGCCTCGGCGACGGGGCAGCGCTTCAAGCGCTATGCGCCCGCGGCCGGCCGCAAGCCGACGACACCGGACGCGAAGAAGGCGGCCCCGAAGCACTTGGAATCCGCGGTGGCGGCGCTCCGGGAGAAGCGGTTCGAGGACGCGATCGAGCATCTCCTCAAAGCCCTCTCGAAGGATGATGAGGACGTCCGTACTTGGACCCTCCTTGGAGGCACCTACCTCCGCCTCGACCGACCGTTCAAGGCCGCCGTGGGATTCCTCCGGGCCGCGGAACTCGATCCCGCGAGCGAGAACGCGTGGCTCGGCCTCGCG
>Ga0209751_10003018_pt1 | contig 16487 bp, 14 predicted proteins | sample RifCSP13_1_FD_184019 | JGI IMG/M metagenome (GOLD analysis project Ga0209751, IMG submission 184019) | Soil microbial communities from Rifle, Colorado - Rifle CSP2_sed 13_1 (SPAdes) (version 2) | ecosystem: Environmental > Terrestrial > Deep subsurface > Rock core/Sediment | place: Rifle... | reverse complement strand
CGATGACAAATTGCGCTGCGTCAACAGCCGCAGCCAGTTGCGGGTCATCGCCCGCTGGATCCGCCCCGGCAATATATAGCACCGCGGCTGGCTTCATCTGTTCAGCCAAATCCGGTGAAGGCCGCAAATCCTGATCCCAGGCGCCCTGCGCGTTCCCTTTATCCCAGACGGCAACCAAGCCGTTGTTGGGGCGGCCAATATGTCCGGTGGCGATAAGTAAATTGGCTGCTGCACTCGCCAAAGATTGTGATATGGCCAAATCTGTGCCTTCACTTCCATAAAAGACAACTAGATTTTCTACCTGTGTAATTTCCTGTGCAGCAGCTTTCAGGGCGTCCTCGCGCAATAATTTCTTGACTGATTCCGGCTGATCCGGACGCTTGGGCGAGAAACTATCCACAATTGCGTGCAGCACAGCTGCTTCTTCGCCATATTCGTAGCGAATCAAATGCTTGGCATGTAAATCAAGTTTGGTGCGGCGCGGGTTGGCCACGATCAATGTCGCGCCGCGTTCGGCAGCCTGCTTCACGCGCAGCCACCATAATGGTGCTTCTTCTTCCAAGTCGCTGGCAATCACCAAAATCGCGCTGCCCGCGCCGAGGTCGCCCAAATTGCTGCCAGACCCCAGACCGACCTGGGCAACCATATCTCCACCAGCCATCTGGCTGTAAAGGAAGGTTTGGCCTTTGGCTTTATCAGTGAATTGCTTGAGATTGAAATAGTCCTCATTGCTCAAGCGGCCGCCAGCAAGCGTGACCAGTTTGCCGCCAGCCTTCTTGACTTTGTCTGCAGCCGCGGCCATTGCTTCATCCCAGCTCACGGGAGTCAACTGACCGCCTTTACGCAGCATCGGTTGAGTAATGCGGTTGCCAGCCTCCGTGTAATGGTAGGCAAAGCGGCCTTTGTCACACAGCCAGATCTCATTGACCCATTCGTTCTGGCGGGGCATCACGCGCTTTACTACGTAACGGCCGCCATCCTTCGCTTCGCGGCGCGTGTTCAATGTTGTGTTGCAATTCACCGGGCAATGCGTACAAATGGAAGCTTCGGAACACAGTTCCCAAGGCCGCGCCCCAAACCGGAAATCGGCAGTAGTCAGCGCGCCAACCGGGCAAATATCTGTTGTATTCCCGGACCAGTAGGAATCGAATCCAGGTTCGGAGAAAGTCACAATTTCCAACGAACGACCACGTTGTGAAAATCCGATCACCGGGTCGTCAACCACTTCATTCTGGAAACGTGTGCAGCGGGCGCACTGGATGCAGCGTTCGCGATCCAGAAAGATCAAATCACCGAGCGGAACATGCTTGGCGAGGCGTTTCTTTTCATCATAGATGTAGCGGCTCTCCCCGGGACCGAAGCTCATAGTCAGGTTTTGCAATGGGCATTCGCCACCCTTATCGCAAATCGGGCAATCCAAGGGATGAGAGGTCAACAGGAATTCAAGTACCTCATCGCGCGCTTCTTTCACGTTGTCCGTGTAGCCGCGAACCACCATGCCCTCACTGACCGCGATCGTGCAGCCAGTTTCTAACTTGGCCCCGAATTGGATCTTGGGGCTGCCATCGGCCTCGAGCACAGGTTGACCGGTGGCCCGATCCACCATGGGGCGGCCAACTTCCACCAGGCACATGCGGCACATGCCAACAGGTTCCATCTTGGGGTGATAGCAGAAGACAGGTATGTCAATGCCCGCGCGTTTCGCCGCGTCCACCACCCAGGTGCCGGGTTCCACGCTCACTTTGCGATTATCGATAGTGAGTGTGACCAGCTTTTGCTCCGTCTTATGTGTGACGACTTCGGTCATGAATTCACCTGGGCTCCTATGTTCACAGGTTTCGCATTCGCCTTGGCTTCGAAATCGCTGTGGAAGCGCGCAATGCTTGTGGTCACCGCTTCAGTTGCAAAGTCGCCGAGCGCGCAGAGGCATTTTCCTTTGATCCCATTGGCTACTTCGTTGAGAAGCATCACATCATCCCAGCTTGCCTGGCCATGATGAATGCGATCAGTCAGGTGCCGCATCCAGTAAGTGCCTTCGCGACAGGGGGTGCATTTTCCACAAGACTCCTGCGCGAAGAAATGTACCGTCTTATCGATCAGCCAATCCATGCTCACAGAATCATCAATCACAATAATTGAGGCGGACCCAAGCTGCGCGCCCACATTAGGCACATTCTCGTAATCCATGGGAGTATCTAATGCCTTGTCATCCGCGACGATCAATGAAGAGGAGGCCCCTGCAGGCATGATGGCCTTTATCTTGTGTCCATCGGGGATGCCGCCACCATGCGTAAAGATCAACTCGCGGAAAGTGGTGCCAAGCGGCAACTCATAATTACCTGGCTTTTCCACATTCCCAGACAGACTGAACACTTTCGTTCCTGGACTCTTTTCAGTGCCAAATTTGCGATACCACTCTGCGCCGCGTTCAACGATCAGGGGCACGTTGGTCAACGTCTCCACATTATTGACTACGGTGGGTTTCCCATAAAGTCCGAATGACGGCGGAAAGGGCGGCCGCAATCGCGGCTGCCCAAGTTTGCCTTCAAGGGATTCGAGCATGGCGGTCTCTTCGCCGCAAATATAAGCGCCCGCACCTAAATGAGTGTAGAGGTGTAGGCTGTATTCCGTGCCAAACAATTTTTCGCCGAGCAGATTTTCACGTTCCAAATACTCAATGTGCCTATCAAGTTCCGCGGCCAGCTGCCAGAATTCGCCGCGCAAATAAATGTAGGCGAGGTTGGCGCCCACCGCGTACGCGCAGAGCATCACTCCTTCCAGGAATTGGAAGGGGTTGCTCTCCATGATCTCGCGATCTTTAAAAGTGCCTGGCTCAGACTCGTCCGCGTTGCAAACTACATAATGAGGCCAGTTGTTTTTATCCATGAAGGACCATTTTTGCCCAGTGGGGAAGCCTGCCCCACCGCGCCCACGCAAACCCGATGCTTTTACGATTTCCGTGACTTCATCTGGTTTCATGCTGGTGACGGCGCGCTGGAACGTTTCAAAGCCCTTGTTCTGCCGGTAGATCGGCAGATCGTCGATATTGGGGATCTCGCGTTGGCGAAGGAGAATAAGTTCGCTCATTGCCCGTTCGCCTGCCGCCAGGATTCCACCAATTGCATGGCTTTATCCACGGTCTGGTCTTCGTGATAGCTAATCTCGGTGCGGCTTTGCACCTGGAACATCGGTGCATGGTGGCAAGCCGCCAGGCACATCACGCCTTCCACAGTGGCCACCCCGTCTGAAGTGGTTCCGCCTGGCTGCACACCAAGCCGGTTGCACAGTTCATCCAGGAATTTATCTGCTCCGCGCAGCGCGCACGGCAGATCGTTGCACACCTGTATGCGATATTTACCTTCGGGTTTGTCGTGATACAGCGTGTAGAAGCCAACAATCGAGGCAACATCTGTGGACGAGATCCCCAGAATTTCGCCCACTTGATCGAGCTGATCACGAGTGACGTAGCCATGCTCGCGCTGAGCGATGTACAACAAAGGCATCACCGCTGAGCGTTTTTGGTCAGCGGGATATTTGGCCAGCACATTATCGATCTCGGCACCGTATCGTTCGCGAAGCTGATTCATCGATCAGCATCCCCCAAAACGATGTCGATGCTTCCAATGATGGCCACCAGATCTGCCACGAAAACACCCTTTGACAGCAAAGGCAGCACTTGTAAGTTTACAAATGAGGGGGTCCGCCAATAGCATCGATAAGGCTTCGGCCCCCCGTCACCTTCAAGAAGAACGCCTAATTCACCGCGCGGCGATTCGACCGGCACATAAACAGATTCTTTCGGTGCCGGGAAGCCTTCGGTCCACAGCTTGAAATGATGGATCACTGCTTCCATACTGGTGCCCAGTTCAGCGCGCGGCGGAGGAACGAATTTGCGATTGTTGCTGCGGAAGGGTCCAGAGGGCAGCTTATCCAAAGCCTGCTTCACGATGCGCAACGATTGGCGCATCTCTTCCATCCGCACCAGGTAACGAGTGTACACATCGCCACCGTCTGCAGTCGCCACATCAAATTCGTATTGCTCGTATCCGGAGTAAGGTTCTTCTTTGCGCAAATCGTAAGCCAGCCCTGAACCACGCAGTGAAGGGCCGGTAACGCCCCAAGCGATGCCATCTGCAACGCTCAGCTTGCCGATGCCTTTGGTGCGGTCAATAAAAATTGGATTGTTGGTTAGCAATCCTTCATACTCGTCAATGCGTTTGGGGAAATCGTTGAGAATCCCGCGCACTGCATCTTCGAATTCCGGTGGTAGATCACGCCACAATCCGCCCGGGCGGAAGTACGTAGTCATCATCCGTTGACCGGAGCACATTTCCATTACATCCAAAATGCGTTCACGCTCTCGGAAGCAATATAGGAACACGGACATCGCCGCCAAATCCAGGGCAGCGGTTCCCAGCCAAACTAAATGAGAGGAAATACGCTGCAATTCCGTGAAGATCACTCGTACCGCCTGAGCGCGCGCTGGCACATCCAGATCGACTAGTTTCTCCACGGCAAGGCAGTAAACCAGGTTATTACCCATGGTGTTGAGGTAATCCAGCCGATCAGTCATGACCTCGGCTTTTTCGTAGGTCTTGGCTTCGATGTTTTTCTCAATGCCGGTGTGCAGGAAACCGATATCGGGGATGCAGTTCACCACGATCTCGCCATCTAACTCCAGAAGCAGGCGCAGTACGCCATGTGTGCTGGGGTGCTGGGGTCCCATGTTAAGCAGCACGGTCTCGCCCTCGATGGCGCGATTGGACACCAGGTGGCGTAATTCTTCGGAAGTGATCTCAACCTGCTGAAGGCTCATTCATCAATCCTTGGGCCGCGGCTTTCGTTTGTCAATGTCTTCAAAGTTGAAACTAAACTGCACTTCTTCGTAACCCAGCGGGTAATCCTTGCGCAATGGGTGCCCAACCCAATCTTCCGGCATCAGGATGCGGCGGAGATCGGGATGATTCTTGATCTTCAGTCCGAACATGTCCCAAAGTTCGCGTTCATGCCAGTTGGCGTTGGGGAAGACAGAAGTGACCGAATCTAATTCGGGTTCATCGCCATTAAGCGGAACGCGGATCTCAAGGCGCAACTTCTTGGCAACCGCCTTGAACTCATACACTACATGGAAACGCGGTTCACGTTGCGGCCAATAATCAACTGCGCTCAGCGCGGCCAGCATATCGAAGCCGTGCTTATCTCGCAATGTGCGCGCGACTTCAACGATGCGTTCAGGCGCCACGATCACTCGCGCCCGGCCGCGGAATTCCCCAGGCCTGGCGCCGAATGCGGTTTCCAGATCGGAAACGATGGCATTGAGCGTGCTGTCTAATTGCATGGGGCTATGCCCATTCCTTGAGTTTCTCGGCTTTAACTTTTTCGTGCAGCGTCATGATGCCGTGTATTAATGCCTCTGGGCGCGGTGGACAGCCGGCCACATAGACGTCCACCGGCACAATCTCATCCACGCCTTGCACGATGGCGTAATTGTTGTAGACACCCCCACAGGAGGCGCAATCTCCCATGGAAACAACCCACTTCGGTGCTGGCATTTGATCGTAAAGACGGCGCAGGACGGGCGCCATTTTTCGGCTCACCCGCCCAGCCACGATCATCAGGTCCGACTGTCGCGGGCTGGGACGCATCAACTCCATGCCAAAGCGGCTCAAATCGTAGTTGGAAGCCTGGGCGCCCATCATTTCAATGGCGCAGCAAGCCAGCCCAAACAGCATCGGCCACATGGCGTTGGCGCGGCTCCAGTTCACCACGTTTTCCAACGTGGTAGTCACAATACCCATGTTGCCGAGCTTCTGCTCTAGTCCCATTCCAGGGCTCCCTTTTTCCAGGCATACACATAGCCAACCAACAAGATCACAATAAATACGAACATTTCAATCAGCCCAAAAAGCCCAAGCTGGCGGAAGACCACCGCCCAGGGAAGAAAAAACACCACTTCAATATCGAACAATATGAAGAGAACGGCAATTAGATAGAAACGCACTGGCATACGGCGGGTGCCGGGCCCAATGGGTTTCATTCCAGATTCGTAGGGGGCAGTTTTTCGAGGGGTGGGACGTTTGGGACCCAACAAATGCCCAATCACCACAACCAGAACTGCAAAGATTGTTGACAGCGCAATTAGGACGGCGATGGGTAGGTAATCTTGCAACATGGGTGCACCCGTCAATCTGGGGCGAATCACCTATCGAAGGGTGTCAAAATTCAGTTTATCACGGTGGTTAATAGGTGTCAAATTTCACAAACACTTCCGCCCTAACGAGCATGTTAACTGTGATGGACCAACTCTCAAAACAGCTAAAGGCTTTCTTCTTTCCCTGTTTCCAACGACCGTAACGCCGCAAACGTTGCCCGCGCCCCGCCGAAAATTTGCTCGTAAGGAATCGGAGGAACTCCACGCTTGCTCAAGGCTTGAATAAATTCCTGCCAGGCTGCCCGGTGGCCCTTATCCTGGCTGCCGCGCAGACCGCGGGTTCGTCCGTTATGCGTTAGATCCAGGGCGCGATAGTCATCCAACACTGCCACTTTGCCCGCACAGAATACCTCCAACCTTTCCTTTGGCAGCGATCGATCTCCGTTTGATAGATAGGTCAGAGTCCCCAGCGAGCCATCGGCGAATTTCAGGGTCACTTGCAGGTTCTCCTGGCCGAGTTCAGTGGTGTCAGTCAGGGCTTGAGTGAACACAGATACCGGAGATTTCCCCACGAGGAAAGTCAGGTAATCGATGAAGTGGCAACCCTCGCCCAAGAGGCGGCCGCCACCTTGCGCGGGATCCAGCAGCCAATGGTTGGCGGGCAGCGGACCTGCGTTCACGCGATAATTCGCTGCCAATGGCTCTTCGCGCTTTCCCAGGAAGGCGACTAGTTGCTTCGTCAGCGGAGCAAATCGGCGATTGAAGCCCACCATCATTAGCGGGCTATTTCCCCCGGCTACTTGTTTTTCAATTGTTGTCAATTCTTTCTCGGTAAGCACCAACGGCTTCTCACAGAACACGTGCTTGCCGGATTTCAGAGCGGCTAGGCTTTGGTGGCCATGGAGATTATGCCGGGTCAGCACAGCTATGGCGTTGACCGATTTATCCTTCAAAATTTCTTGCTCATCGCTGCTTGCATACCGGAAGCTGAATCGTTTCCCCAGATCGGCCGCCTGACGCCCGGATGCGGAGGCAATCCCCACCAACTCTAACCCGCGCAATCCTTTCAGCGCTGGCAGCATGGTATAACGCGCAAAGTTACCGGCGCCAAGTACACCCAGGCGCACGCGTTCTTTCACCAAGGGCTTGGCAACCCTGGAAAACCGCACGCGTTTGACTTCAGCCAGCTTTTCGCGAGTCTTGGGATAAGTGATCAGCACGCCCAGGAACGATTCTTTGCTACGAATTAATTCGTAAGCCTGGTTGGCTTTTTCTATTGGAAAGCGATGCGAAACCAGGGCGGTCACGTCGACCTGCGCGGAACCCATCAAATCAACAAATGCCTGCAGGTTGCGCCCTTCGGTCCAGCGCACATACCCAATGGGGTAATCCAAGCCGGCCTCCTCGTATCCGGGGTCATAGCGACCAGGTCCATACGAACGCGACACGATCAAATTGAGTTCCTTAGCGTAATACGTCCGCCGCGGAACCTGCATACCCACCGCGCCGATGGCTACCACTCGCGCCCGGTCGCAGGCGATCTCTCCAGCTAACTCGATAGGATCGCTTGACTCAGTATCGGCGCAGACCAACACTGCATCAAAACCTTGACCACGACTGGGCGACCAGGCGGTTTGTTCCGCTGATTCACGTGCGATGGCCTGCAGACCGCGCTTGCGAGCTAATGCTACGCGCTTGTCGTCCAGATCGATGCCCAGTACCTGGCATCCGGCCGCTTGCGCAATGCTGGCTGCAAGCTGACCTAGTAATCCGAGTCCAATCACCGCAACACGCGAACCTAATTGCGCCTCAGCAAGTCGGAAACCGTGTAATGCGATCGCTCCCAGTGTGGTGAAAGCTGCAGATTCAAAATCCAATTCGTCTGGTAATGCAGCCAGCAAATTTTGTGGAACCACAACATATTCCGCATGCACCGCGTAATTACCGCCTGCGCAGGCTACTCGCTGCCCTACTCGGAAACCCGCCACCCCGCTGCCCAGTTCCACGATAGTTCCGGCAGCGGAATATCCCAGTGGCATAGATTCCTCAAGGCGGCCAAAGGCAGCATTCGCTGCATTCAGCAGTCCTTCTCCGCGCGCTTTGTCCAGCACTTGGCGCAGCAGATCCGGCCGCGATCGCGCCTTGCCCAGCAACGATTTCCCTGCAAATTCAACCAGTGCGCGTTCAGTCCCAGAAGAAACCAGGGACGCGGCATTACGCACCAGTACCATGCCGGGCTGCGGTGTTGGAACCGGCACTTCGGCCAAAGTAGGTTTCTTGGCGCGCATGTCTTGAAGTAGTTGTTTCATGGATGCCAAATAAGGGAGCAAGCGCATTCTATCATTTTCATTGTTTGCTTATAAAAAGAAATTATCTGTGCCAATTTGCGCTTATCCGCGGTCGTTTTTCCTGATCACTGTTCACTGACTTATAATCCCTTCCATCTCACTATTGGGAGCTCCCATGGCTGATCCTCGAATTGAAAGTTTCGCACGCATCTTAGTGGATTACTGCACACGCATTGTTCCCAATGATCGCGTGTTCATTGAAACCAATACCGATGCCCTGCCTATTCTGCAGGAAGTATTTAAGCAGGTGTTAGAACGCGGCGGTCGACCCTACTTGCAAATGGAATTCCCCGAACAGCGAGAATTATATTTCCAATACATGCCTTATGAACCCTCGGCTCACAAAAACGAACTCATGGCGCACGCTTACGAAAATTTTGAAGCCCGCATTCGCATATGGTCAGAAGCGAACACGAAAGCGCTGACCAACGCAGACCCCAAAAAGCAATCCGCCTGGGCGGAGGGGAATTCACCGATCTTGAAATCCCAGTTCGGGCGGGGGGCAGCAGGTACTTTCAAATGGGTAACCACGCTGTACCCAACTCGCGGCTATGCCAGCCAGGCAGACATGGGCTTTATTGAATATGAAGACTTTGTCTATAAAGCGGTCCACGCTTTGGAAAAAGATCCGGTGGCTTACTGGAAAAATATTAAGCAGACACAGGAAAAATACATCCAGGCGCTGAAAGGTCACGAGCGGGTTGAGTTAAAAGGACCCAACGTGGATCTAACCTTGTCAATCAAAGACAGAACTTTTGTGAATTCCTTTGGATTGCACAACATGCCTGACGGTGAGATTTTCACCGGACCCGTTGAAAACTCACTTAACGGATGGGTGAAATATACCTATCCGGCTGTGGATTTAGGAGTGGAGGTCGAGGGAGCAGAATTACATTTCGAACAGGGCAAAATAATCAAGTCTTCCGCCCGCGTTCGAGAAGATTTTCTAAAGCAGATGATCGCTACAGATGCCGGTTCCAGCTACGTCGGTGAATTCGCATTCGGCTTGAATAAGGATATTGACCGTTTCACCGGTCATATCCTCTTCGACGAGAAAATCGGTGGGTCCTTTCACATGGCGTTGGGAAACGGCTACCCGGAAACCGGCAGCAAGAATAGTAGTGCCATTCACTGGGACCTAATCTGCGATATGCGCCAGGATTCTGAAGTTATTGTGGACGGGGAGTTGTTTTACAAAAATGGGGAATTCGTAATCTAGAAGCGCTGCCTGACTCTGCCCCAATATCCACGCAACAGCGGGCGCATTTCTTCGCTGCTGATGAACGCAGATTTGTCCACTTTCTGCGCAATATCGTGCACTTCCTTTACCTGTCGCCGGCGTACACTCACATCTAGCAAGGTCACCGTCCCATCTTTGCCGCGTGCCGGGATTTCCGTAACTCCATATCCCTCTTTGCGCAGCTTTTCCGCGATTGCGCTTCCTCGCTTGGAGCTGATGATGCGCAGGTGCATATACCCGATTGCAAGCCGCTCTTCAACCAGCATACCGGCGGTGTTGCCTGTTGCAAAGCCTGCCGCGTAGGCCACGATGTAGAGAATGTTATTCAAGTTACTAAAAACTGCACTCAATGTCACCACGAAGATCGCGGTCTCAAGAAACCCCATGATCCACGCAGTCAACTTGCGCCCGCGAATGGTCATCATGAACCGGACTGTGTCCAGCGTTTGATTGATCAACCGGGCAACGAAAATTCCCAGCGCAATAAGAATGGTCTCAGGGGTAACAAGAAATTCCATTGAAACCGCCTTAAGCTTCCACTTTCTGCTCAATGGCCGGTAAATACATTTTTTGCACGTACTCCTTCAGCATGCGGCGGGCGGTGAACTTCGCGGACATACTGCGGATGGATTCCTTTGCCATCGCCAACCATGCGGAGGAAGCCTGGTTGGGAGTGCGGTCGTCGTAATAGAGCGGGATGACCTGTTTTTCCAGTGTCTCGTAAAGGCTTTCTGCATCTTCCTTATCTTGCTCATCCGTACTGGCGTATTCATTCTCCACGCCAATAACCCAGCCGTTTTTTCCGTTGTAACCTTCCTGCCACCAGCCATCGAGAACCGAAAAGTTAATCGCCCCATTGAGCGCGGCTTTTTGCCCGGATGTGCCGGAGGCTTCGAACGGGCGGCGTGGGGTGTTCAACCAGACATCCACACCCTGCACCAGGTATCGCGCCAGATGAATATCGTAATCTTCCAGGAAAACTAAACGTCCCCCATTTTCGGCCTTCTTGACCGCCCGGTATACCTCTTGGATTAACAGCTTGCCAGGTTCATCGGAAGGGTGAGCTTTACCGGCGAAAATGATTTGCACCGGCCTATTGGGCCGATTTAGGATGGCGAGCAAACGATCCAAATCCCGCAATATCAAGTTGGCGCGCTTATAGGTAGCGAAGCGCCTGGCAAAACCGAGGGTCAGGGCATACGGATCTAGCATGACACCGGAAGCGATCACTTGGACTGGATGGACCCCTTCATACATCCAGTGACGTCGTGCGCGCTCACGGATGAACGCAACCATCCTGCGCTTCAAATGACGTCTCACCATCCACAATTCCTCGTCCGGAATCTCAAGGACTCGTTCCCACATCTCCTGGTCGTCCAGGTGCTCGCGCCAATCCTTGCCGAGATATTTGTTGTATAGGGAACCCATTCGGCGCGCCAACCAGGTATTGGTGTGGACGCCATTCGTGATGTAACTTATTTTTACGTCTTCCTCTTTAACCTCGGGCCAAAGGAAATTCCACATCCGGCGAGCCACTTTACTGTGCAGCTGAGAAACACCGTTGTGCTGCCCGGAAAAGCGCAGCGCTAACACGGGCATACTGAAGGTCGGCGAACCGTTGGGATGATCGCGCCCAGCCAGATCAATGAAGCCTTCCTGATCCAATCCCAAGTCAGGCCAAAAATTTGAGAAATATTTGTCCACTAACCATAACGGGAACTCTTCATTACCCGCTGGAACTGGAGTGTGCGTAGTAAAAATATTTTCGCGTCGGATTTTTTGCAATGCTTCGTCCAGCGGCCGCCCAGCCTGCACCAGTTCACGTGCTTGTTCCAATCCCAAAAATGCCGAATGGCCTTCATTCATGTGCCAGACCACGGGATTGTAGCCCAGCATGCGCAGCGCTCGCACTCCACCAATACCCAGTAGCATCTCCTGGGCAATTCGCAGATCCATATCGCTGCTGTAGAGCCGGGCCGTGAGCGCCCGGTCAGCCTCGCTGTTGGAATCCACGTTGCTGTCCAGCAAATAAAGGGGCACGCGACCCACGTGGATTTCCCACAACCGCGCGTTTAAAGTCCGCCCCGGCAGGTCCACAGAAACCGTCATCGGTTGGCCGTCTTCATCCAGCAAAGGCATCACCGGCAGGTCTTCGAATTTCAAAGTAACCCGCCGGGATTCCTGCCAACCATCCTCACTGATGTGCTGAAAGAAATATCCTTGCGTGTAAATGAAACCCATGGCTACCAAAGGAATGCCGAGGTCGCTGGCTTCTTTTAAATGGTCTCCTGCCAGGATGCCTAATCCCCCGGCATACATGGGTAACGTTTCATGCAAACCAAATTCCGTTGAAAAATATGCAATAGGCTGTTTATCAAAATCGGGATAATTCACTTTCAAATAATTTTCAAATACAGAAAAAAGCCGATCGTAGAGGTCCACATAATTGAGGTCCCGCGCAGCCGCTTCTAAGCGTTCTTTATCCACTCCACGTAAGAATAAAATGGGGTTATGCCTGGATTCATCCCAAGCCAGGGGATCGATTTGAGAAAAAAGATCCTCTGCGCTTGGCGTCCAGGTCCACCACAGGTTGTAGGCTATTTCACCCAGGCGCTGGATGCGCTCAGGCAGATCAAAATGGTTAGGCTGATGGGCGCGAAATTCTTGCATGAACCTCTTCCTGGACTAACGAGTTTGAAAAAAGAATATTACCACCAAGGCAATTTTGTCCACCGAAGGAGGAAAATTAGCCGTGAGTTATAATGCCTTTCTGGCCGCCAAGAACGCTCACATCATGCTTCGTCACACAGCTTGGCCTTTCAATGGGAGTCTATGAGCAGTGTAGAGGAAATCAAGGCGCGCCTCGATATCGTTGATTTAGTCTCCGAGACGGTCCAGCTGCGCAAATCCGGAAAAAGCTATACCGGTTTCTGCCCATTCCATAGTAACACGCGTACCCCCGCTTTTGTCGTCTTCCCCGATACAGGCACCTGGCGCTGCTTTGGCCAGTGCAACGAGGGTGGCGACATCTTCAAATTCGTGATGAAAAAAGAAGGCTGGGATTTCCCAGAGGCGCTGCGCCATCTGGCCGAGCGCGCCGGCGTCCAGTTGCGCGCCCCTAGTCTCTTGGAGCAAGCCGCCAAGGAGCAACACGGTCACCTTCGCGATCTGTTGGAAGAAGCCGTCACCTTTTTTCAGCATCAGCTCCTGAGCACGGAAGTTGGCAAACCTGTGCTTCAGTATTTGCATGTGCGCGGCATTACCGATGCCAGCATTCAATCCTTCGGGCTGGGCTACTCCCCGGATTCCTTTGACGCCTTATCTGCTCATCTGCAATCTCACAATTACACGCTGGAAGAAATGCAAGACGCGGGCTTGCTAAGTGAACGCGATGACGGTCGCCGTTACGATCGCTTCCGCCATCGCCTGATGTTCCCCATCCGCGATGGCAGCAGCAAGATGGCAGGTTTCGGTGCAAGAGCACTCAGAGACGAGGATCAACCAAAATACCTAAACTCCCCTCAAAATGCCCTCTTCGATAAACGTAATTTGCTTTACGGGCTCGACAGAGCTCGCAAAGAAATTCGCGGCAAAGATCAGGCAGTCATTGTGGAAGGCTATTTCGATGTCATTGCCCTTCACCAGGCTGGTTTCCCGAATGCCATTTCCCCCATGGGAACGGCATTGGGAGAGGGGCAACTTCGCCAGCTGAAGCGGCTCAGCAAGAGCATGGTACTCGCGCTGGATGCTGATGCTGCCGGCGATAAGGCCACCCTACGCGGTCTGGAGGTCGCCCGCCAGACCCTGGAACGCGAAGCTGATCCTATCTTCGATGCCAGGGGTTTGCTGCACCACGAAGGTCGCCTCCAGGCAGATATTCGCGTAACGACTCTGCCGGAAGGTAAGGATCCGGATGAGATCGTGCTCAAGGATGCAGAATCCTGGCTAAAGACCCTGCAGGATGCCAGACCGATCGTCGAGCATGTGATGTTCAGTCTGGCTAAAGGCCGTGATTTAGAAGACCCCAAAGTGAAACGCGAACTGGCCGGATCAATGAAGTCCCCAGCGCTGTCGAGCGAGACAGTTACATCCAGAAACTGGCTCACCTCCTGCACGTGGACGAGCGCAGTTTGCTCAATGAACGCACTGCGAGACGCAGGACTCAGACGCGGCGTCGTATTACGGCTACGGCGGTTCCGCGAGAAACAAATATCACTCCAATCCCAGATGATAGTAATTACCGCCTGGAATCGCATTGCCTTAGCATTATTATTCGCACTCCAGAATTGCTCTATCGCCTCGATCGCGCCTTGCAGGAAGCGGGCTTACCGCGGCTTTCTTCAAGCGATTTCGAAAATAGTGATATTCAGGAAATGTTCCGCCTGACCTTGGAAGGGCTGGAACAGGATGTCATGGAGCCTTCGAGCTATGCCTTACAGAATTTGCCCCTCCCATTGCTCGAGCGCGCCGATGAATTGCTGGTGACCAGTTCAGAGTTCGACCCCAACGCAGAGCGTGTATTCGATGATTTACTTCGCTCCATCCTGCTATTGCGGCGACGTACATTGCACAAGAACAACGAGCAAATGCGTTTCCTGCAGGAAAACGCACAGGAAGCAGGAGATATCAAAGCCACCGAATTTCAACAGGTGATGGTGCAAAATATCCTCACCCTCCAGCGGCTGGACAAAGCCTTGGCGCCTGGACGCTCTCCCTCCAACTATTTGCCAACTGCACAATGACGGAAATGAAAGACCAAGCTGATCCTAACGAGCATGTGGAACCCGAAGAGGAAATCCTCGAAGAGGATTTGCCCCTCGACGACGGCGAGCTAGGAGAAGAACTTCCCGAAGACGACGAAGCCCTCGAGGCTCTGCGCGAGGACTGGCGCCGCCTGGAAGAAAGCGCGCGGGCGCAGCGCGAACAAACTTCCGAAACGGGGGACGATCCTGTCCGCTTGTATTTAAAAGAGATCGGGCGGGTCAGTCTGCTCGATACAGATCGCGAACTTTGGCTCGCTACTCGCGTGGAAAGCGCCAAACGCCTTAAAGTCCTTGAGAAGAAGCACGCCAAAGGCAAAAAATCCAAGACCGAACCACGCGCCATCATTCGAACGATATATACAGACATGCTCAAAGCCTGGTCGCAGCTCGGCAAAGAAAGCCGTGCCCTGGGGTCGCGCCCGCCGGAATTGCTGTCCATTCTTCAGGAAGCTGTGCATTTACAGCGCACCTGGGATATCGAAGTGCCGTCTTATATGCGCAGCTATTTGGATAACGGCATGTGGGGTAAGGATTCTCGCTGGGACAAAGTGGCCATCGGTGCTTTTGCCATTTATATTGGCCTCTATTGTTTCCCCAAGGACCTGCTGGACAAATTCCAAAAGAGCCTTGAAAAAAAGAAAACATTGCCACCAACGGTCAAATTCAATTCTATGCTGCCATCCAATCAGGAGCTACTGCTAGCCATAGCAGCGGTTCAAACGCGTTCCATGGAAGCGCAAATCGGAATTATCAACGCCAACTTGCGGCTGGTGGTCAGTATTGCCAAGCGTTATGTGGGCCGCGGCTCTACATTTGAAGATCTGATTCAAGAAGGCAACATTGGATTGTTACGCGCCGTCAACAAATTCGACCCGACCCGCGGCTTCAAGTTCAGCACGTATGCCACCTGGTGGATTCGCCAGGCCATTACTCGCTCCATAGCGGATCAGGCGCGCACGATCCGCATTCCAGTTCACCTGCTGGAATCCATCCAGCGATTAATGCGCGCCCAGCGAGAACTTACCCAGCAGCTTGGCCGCGATCCCAGCCACGAAGAATTAGCGCTGGAAAGTGGTTTCCTTGAAGATGGGGACGTGCAGGCCATCCGTTCTGCCATAAAAGATGGGCGAGATTTACCCCCCGACCTCAGGCGGCGATGGCTGCGGGCTACGAGCAAGGTGGAGCAGACGCTGCGTAGTGCTGAGGAACCCATGTCTCTGGAGAGTCCGGTGGGCGCCGGCGACGGCAGCGAACTGGCCGACTTTATCCAGGACGAAGATGCCCTGGCTCCCATGGATGCCGCAGCTCGCGAAATGCTTCGCGAGCAGGTCCAGTCCGCCCTGGCTGGCTTGACCGAGCGCGAACGCGAGGTGTTGGAGCTCCGCTATGGCCTTCTGGATGGCAAAGATCACACTCTGGAAGAAGTGGGGCAATATTTCAACGTTACCCGGGAACGCATCCGCCAGATCGAAGCCAAAGCTTTACGCAAGCTGCGCCACCCCACCCGCAGCCACCAACTAAGGGAATACCTGGGAGGAAGTTAAAAACAAAGGGCGCCGTTGGCGCCCTTTCATTTACCAATGCTCAAGTAATTTTTATCCCTCTTCTTCTTCCTCAAAATCATCGCCCTCATCCTCCCCTTCATATTCATCCATTGGCCAATCCAGTTCCAATGGATCCAGCCAGACCACTTCCAGTTCGGTATCACAGGATTTGCACGTGACGTGCATGCCAATTTTCGGTGCGCCCTTGATGGTAATGTTGGCCCCACAAGAAGGGCAAACAGCTTCGCTCATGGCTGGAAATTCCTTTCAAACAGGTATTGCGTTAGTCCAGATTGGGGGAGACTATACAGGGAAAAAGCCAATCTTGCATTAAAGTTTTGAAACTTCCGATTCCGCCTTGGTAAACATTTGCGCCTGGTTGGGCTCTAATTCAAAGTAATAGCCAATTCCAGCCTCATTGACGATATATTTGGGATTGGA
>Ga0209751_10003017_pt1 | contig 16490 bp, 18 predicted proteins | sample RifCSP13_1_FD_184019 | JGI IMG/M metagenome (GOLD analysis project Ga0209751, IMG submission 184019) | Soil microbial communities from Rifle, Colorado - Rifle CSP2_sed 13_1 (SPAdes) (version 2) | ecosystem: Environmental > Terrestrial > Deep subsurface > Rock core/Sediment | place: Rifle... | reverse complement strand
CTGAGCGTGGTTCTCAGGCGTTTTGACGAGGTCACCGCCGTCGATCAACTGGACCTGCAGATCCGCGACGGGGAGTTCTTCACGCAGGCCAGGAGCTAGGTCGAGACGTCTCGCATGGCGAAAGACAGGTGGCCGCCTTCCCCTTCCCGCGGCGGGGAGCAGCCTGAGGGAGGGTGGAAAAGTCTTACTGCACGTTCTTGAGGTCGAACACCACCGTCTGCAGGTCGGTGAACTCCTCGAGTCGGCCGCGTCCCCAACCGGTGTCGGTCCCTGCCGCGCCGCCAAAAGGTTGGAACGTCTCCCAGAAGTCGGTCGAGTCGTTGACCACCACCGTGCCCGACCTGACCCGGTCGGCGTACCAGAACGCCTTGGAGAGGCTGGAGGTGAAGACCGCCGCCTGCAGCCCGAGGTTAGAGCGGTTGGCCATTGTCACCGCCTCGTCGTCGTCGCCGGCGGTGAGTATGGGAAGCACGGGGCCGAAGGACTCTTCCTTCGACAAGGCACAATCCTCGGGAACCCGGTCAACGACCGTGAAGTCGTAGTAGAGATCGGTCGGGTAACCGGATGCCCGACCACCACCCACGACAATCTCCGCACCCCGTTCCCTGGCGTTGGCCAGCTGCCGGTCCATCTTGGCGGCAGTCGGTTCGTTGTTCAGGGGGCCCATCGTCGTCTTTTCGTCGAATGGGTCTCCGAGCACCGCGTCCGCGGACGCCTTGGCGGCGAGTTCAACGAACTCATCGTGCACTTCCTCGAGAACGATTACCCGCTCCGTTGCGCAACACACCTGGCCTGCGTTGTAGTAAGCGCCATACACGGCGCGGGAGGCGGCCGCATCGAGATTGGCGTCGGTGGTGACGATCGTCGGACCGTTGCCGGACATCTCCATGATGGATCGCTTGATGCCCATCTGCGACACGATCTTCTTCCCGGTGGCCGACGAGCCGGTGAATCCGATGGCGTCGATCCCGGAGTGCATCACCAGGTATTCGCCGATGCTCGAACCCCCGGGGATGATCGAAACCGCACCTTTCGGTACGCCCGCCTCGTCGATCGCCTCGGCCAGCTTCAGAAGTGCCCACGAAGTGAACTCGGGAGGTTTGACGATCACCGCATTGCCGGTTGCCAACCCGGGACCCACATATTCGAGCGGAATGGTGACCGGGAAGTTCCAGGGGGTGATTGCTGCCCACACCCCTACCGGACGCAAGAACGTGAACATCCGCTTGTGCCGGTCCGAGGTGGGGATGACCTCACCGAACAGGCGCTTGGCATCCTCGGCGGCGTTGTAGAAGTACTGGTTGGCTTCGGCGATGTCATCAAGAGATTCGGCGTGTAGGGCTTGCCTTGTTCCAGCGTCTGGATCCGGGCGATCTCCTCGACCAGCGGCTCGATGGCGGCGGCGATACGCAAGCACATGTCGGCCCGTTCGAAGGCAGACCAGTGACGCATCTCCTCGGTAGCCGCCCGGGCGGTCTCCACGGCCCGGTCGATGTCGGCGGGGGAGGCAAGGGGAACGTTGGCGATGTGCTCGCCGGTCACCGGACTCCTGAGTTCGTGGAACTCGTCGCCGGTGCCCTCCGTCCACTCTCCGGCGATGTAGAGCTTGAGGTTCTCGACCACCATGCCACCTCTTGGTCGCGGGTCCTTCCGGGCCAATCGTAGGGCGTCGAGGCGCGGGGCGGTCTCCGAGCGGGGTAGGATTCCGCCCGGTGAGAATGTGCCGGCCCACCCCCTTCTGATTGACGGAGCCTTCGAGATCGGCTCCGCCGAGCCGTTCGTCATCCTGAATCCCGCCACCGGTGAGCCCATCGACTCCGTACCCGCCGCCTCGCCCGACCAGGTCGATACCGCAGTTGCGGCCGCGGTTCGTGCCCAACGCTCGTGGTGGTCCGCCCCTCAAACGGTACGCAGCGCAGCGATGCATGCCGTGGCTGCGGAGATCCTGAATCGGAAGAAGGATCTGGCGGAGACCGTCACCCTCGAGACCGGCCGGCCCTACACCCGCAACCTCCTCTATGTCGACATGTTCGCCGACCTGTTCCGTCAGTACGCCGAGCTGGCCCGGGTCCACGGGGGACGCATCGCTCCGTCCAACGAATCCGGTCAGCTCTCGCTGGTCGTGCGTGTCCCGTACGGCGTGATCGCCGCCCTGATCCCCTGGAACTACCCCCTGCTGTTGCTGGCCTTCAAAGCAGCTCCGGCCCTGGCCACCGGGAACACGGTGGTCATCAAACCTTCCTCGGAGACGACGTTGACGACGCTGGTGCTGGCCGAAGTCTTCGCCGCCACCACACCGCCCGGCGTGGTCAACGTAGTTGCCGGGAGCGGTCGGACGGTTGGCGAGCAGCTGGTCCGCCATCCGCACACCGACATGGTCGCCTTTACCGGTTCGACTGAAGTAGGCGCCGGCATTGGGGGGATCTGCGGTCAGATGGCCAAACCGGCTCATCTCGAACTGGGCGGGAAGGATCCCGCCATCGTGTTCGACGATGTCGATCCTGAACTGGCCGCCAAGGCGGTGGTATGGGCGTCGTTCCTCAACGCGGGTCAGGTGTGCACGTCGACCGAACGGGTCTACGTTCACCGGCGCGTTTACGACCGGTTTGTCGGCCGGGTGGTCGAATTGGCTTCCAACCTGCGGGTGGGCGACCCGTTCGATTCACGGACGCAGATTGGTCCGATGCGCAGCGATCGGGGTCGCGCCAAGGTGCTCGAGCAGTTGGCAGCAGCGCAGGCAGGCGGAGCAACCGTATTGGCAGGCGGCTCCATTCCGGATGGATCATCCGGTTTCTACCTTCAGCCGACAGTCGTGATCGACGTCGACCACGACATGGAGCTGATGCGGGAAGAGACTTTCGGCCCGGTCCTGCCAGTCATGGTGTTCGATGACGACGACGAGGCTTTCTCGCTGGCAGCCGATACGCCCTATGGTCTCGGGGCCAGCTGCTACACCCACACCCCGGATCGGGTTCGGCGGGCCTACGAGGAACTGGCGGTTGGCACGGTGTGGGTGAACGATCCGGTCGTCGACAACCTGGCCGCGCCTTTCGGGGGGATGCGGGCCAGTGGGAACGTTCGCGAACTCGGTCTCGAAGGGATGGATGCGTTCACCTCGATGCGGCACGTGCATTGGAACATGCGATTGGAAGACAAGCCATGGTGGTACGGGGATGACGTTGAGTGACACTGCCGACCGGCGGGATCATTCGGCCGTCCACCGGAAGAAAGGAAGACTGATGGGACTGCAAGGCGAGAAGACGGCGGCCTGGTTCGGGCGGGCGAGGGCCAATCTGGTCAACGGGGTCTCCAGTCAGTTCCGCTACGGGGGCGACGCCGACACCCTGGTCATCGATCGGGGCGAAGGCGCCTATGTGTACGACATGGACGGGAACCGCTACATCGACTATCAGTGTGGTTGGGGCCCCGTCATCCTTGGCCACGGCCATCCCGTTGTCGCGCAAGCCGTAGCAGAAGCAGCCGCGGCAGGGACTACTTTCGCCATGACCACCCGGCGCGAGGTGGAGGCCGCCGAAAAATTCCGGAAGGCGGTCCCGTGGGTGGACTCGTTGCGCTTCACCAACACGGGCACCGAGGCAACCATGCACGCCATCCGGCTGGCGCGCGGTTTCACCGGGCGCGACGTGGTCCTGAAGTTCGAAGGTCAATACCACGGTGTCCACGACTACGTGATGTTCTCGACGGCCGGAGCCCCACCCACGGCCCTGGGTTCTCGGTACCGGCCGGTGCCCCTGCCAAGCTCGTCGGGTATCCCCGACGCAATCCGCTCGTTCATCCGTACCTTGCCGTTCAACGATCTCGAACTGGTCGAGCGGATCTTCCGGGACCAGGGCCACACCATTGCCGCCATCATCGTCGAGCCGATGCTGGGTAACGCCTTCGGGATCATGCCGGAGGAAGGATTCCTCGAAGGCCTTCGCAACGTCTGCGACGAATACGGCACCGTTCTCATCTTCGACGAGGTGAAGACCGGATTCCGCATTGCCCTCGGCGGGGCACAGGAGCATTTCGGGGTCACTCCCGACCTGGGCACCTTTGCCAAAGCACTCGGCAACGGAATCCCGGTGGCTGCCATCGCCGGGCGGGGCGCGGTCATCCAGGCCTGGGGCAAGGGGGGGATCGCCCAGGCCGGAACCTATTCGGGGAACGGGATCGCCGCCGCGGCGGCAAGCGCAACCATCGACGTCCTCTCCACCGGGGAGCCATACGCACGGCTGGAGAAGGCAGGGAAATCGCTGATGGAGGGTTTGGGGCGGATTTGTTCCGACCGGGGAGTCGCCGCTCACATCGTCGGCCTGCCTGCCATGTTCGGGATCGTATTCAGCGAACAACCGCCGAAGGACTTCCGCGATGCCGCCCACCACAACGACGGGCTGTACGCAGAGGTCGTCGGCGGGTTGATCAGGCGAGGCGTGATGCCGGTCGACGACGCTCTCGAACCGTGGTTCTTGTGCGCGGCCCTCTCGGATGAGGATATTGCCACGACGCTGACTGCTTTCGACGAAGCTCTCGTCGAAGCAACTACCTGAGACGGGGGGTCAACCGTCATGCGAATTGCGCTCCTGGGAGCGGGGATTATTGGAGCGGTAGTGGCGAGGGATCTGGCCACCTGGGACAGCCCGGAGGAGGTTGTCGTCGGGGACCTCGATGGCGACCGAGCCGGGGCGATTGCCGGAGAGCACGGCTACGAACATGCGGCCGTCGATGTGCGCGATGGCGCGTCGCTGGACGCTTGCCTGGCGGGTGCCGACGTGGTCATCAACGCCGCCCAGTACGAGATCAACCTCCCAGTCATGGAGGGAGCGCTGCGAGCAGGCGCTCACTACGTGGATCTGGGCGGCCTATTCCACACCACGCGCAAGCAGCTCGAGCTGAACGAACGGTTCCGGGAGGCCGGTGTGACCGCGGTGCTGGGAATCGGCTCGTGTCCGGGCATCGCCAACGTGCACGCCGGTGATCTGGCGGCCCGGATGGACACCGTCCGTTCGGTCAAGATCTACAACGGGGCCACCGTCGACCTCTCCGATTCGTTGAAGTGGCCGTACTCGCTGTGGACGATCTTTGACGAGATCACCGAGCGTCCGATGGTGTTTCGCCAAGGAGCGTTCGTGGACGTCGAACCGCTTTCGGAAGAGGAGATGTTCCCCTTCGTTGAGCCGATCGGCTACGCCAAGACCCACCTGTCGCTCCATTCCGAGGTAGCGACCATTCCGCTGAGCCTGGCCGGCAAGGGGATCGAGGAATGTGAGTTCAAGATCCGGTTCTTCGGCTTCAGCGAAGGGGCGCTGCGCAAGCTGCAGTTCCTCGCCTCCATCGGTCTGGCTTCCACCGCCCCGCGCCGGGTCGGCGCGGTAGACGGCGTCGTTCCGCGCCGTTTGCTGGTCGATCTGCTGGAGGAGGTCCAGCCCGAGCCGCCGCAGCACGCCGGTTTCAAAGACATCGCCACGGTGGCTGAAGGGATTCGAGGAGGTGTGCCGGTCCGGCTCCGCCTGGACACGACCGCCTGGCCGTCCGAGGAGTTGGGTGTAGCCGGAGGCACGGTGGTGGTCGGGTCGCCGCCCGCCGTCGTGGCCCGCTGGCTGGGTTCCGGGGAGCTGAGCGAACCGGGTGTGCACCCGCCGGAGACGGCTGTTGCGCCTCAGCCGTTTTACGCCGAGCTGGCCAAGCGAGGGGTGAAGACCACTCTCACCGAGGAGGTCCAGCTGGCGGGTTGAGCCCGGCTACGGGTGAAGGTGCGGAGTACGCAGAGCTCGTTGCCCGGGGGGTCGGCCATCACCACGCGGCTCACCTCGCCTTGACCGATGTCGACCCGGCGAGCGCCGGGTTCTTTGAGCGAGCCACCCGGGGATGGAATGCTCCGCTCGTGAGGGTGTTGATCCGCAGAGACGTGACGCGGACGCTACCTGCCGGCGCTCACCGACCGGTCGTTATTCGGAGGGTCCATCGCCGGTGGGGATCTAGTCTGGCGCCGTGCCCTATCCGATCCGCCCCATTGTTCCCGACGAGCTGCGCGCCTTCGCCCAGGTCTGGGAGCGCGCCTTCAACTTCGACGAAAAGGACGAAGAGTTCGAGGCGATCGAGAAAACCTTTGAATTCGATCGATCGATTGCCGCCGTGGATGGTGAGCAGTTCGTTGGTACCGGAGGTGCCTATTCGTTCGATCTGACGACGGCGGGCGGTAAGATCCCAACCGGCGGTCTGACGGCTATCGCGGTGGTGCCCACCCACCGCCGCCGGGGCATTCTCACCGATATGATCCGCTACCACTTCGACGAGGTTCGGACACGTGAGGAACCCCTGTCTGTGCTGCGGGCGTCCGAAAGCACCATCTACAGCCGGTACGGCTACGGTGTTGCCACCGTCGATGCAAGCTTCGAGATCGATCGGCGCCACACCAGGTTGGCGACGAGCCTTCCCACTCCGGGACACGTGCGGCTGATCGAGAAGAGTGAAGCTCGAAAGACGCTGCCGTTGATCTACGGGCGTCTGTGCTCAACCTGGCCCGGCTTTCTCAGTCGTTCCGATGCGGAGTGGGATGTGCAAGTCCTGGACCTGGAACATTGGCGTGATGGCCTGACGGCCAACCGTTATGCGATCTATCAGGAAGAGGGCCAAGCCCTCGGGTATCTGCGGTACCGGGTTCGGAACAAGTGGGAGCATGGACATGCCGCCAGTGAGCTGCGGGCTTCCGAGTTGATGGCCGTCACGCCGGCCGCCGAAGCCGCCCTGTGGAGCTACGCCTTCTCGGTGGACCTCATCCAGACCATCAAGACCAATAGCCGACCCACCGAGGAGTTGCTGTCGGTGTTGCTGGCCGATCCGCGCCGCCTGAAGACCAAACTGGGTGACGGACTTTGGGCGCGCCTGCTCGATATACCGGCTTCCTTGGCGGGACGTCGCTATGGGGCGGAGGGCCGGCTGGTGTTTGAGGTGGTCGATCCGTTCCTGCCCGACGTCGGTGGCGTCTTCGAGCTCGAAGGAGGGCCGGACGGTGCGGAATGCCGCCGGTCGACCGCGGCGCCCGAGTTGACGTTCGATGTGGCCGGCCTCAGTGCCCGCTATCTCGGTGAGGGGAGCTTCCGGCTGCTGCATGAAGCCGGCCGATTGACCGGAGACCTCGAGGCAGTTCTTCGGGCAGATCGGATGTTCGGGTGGCACCGGCGACCCTGGTGCCCGCACTACTTCTGAGCCGGCCGCTGGTTGCCGGTTCCCGGCAGCTATCTTTTCCCCATGGCCAAGATCCACGGCGGGCAGGTGATCGCCCGGGCCCTCTCGTACGAGGGGGTCGATACCATTTTCACCCTCACCGGTGGGCACATCGTCGCCATCTTGGATGGCTGCGTACAGGAAGGGGTCCGGGTCGTCGATGTGCGCCATGAGCAAGCCGCCGTCCATGCCGCCGAGGCGTACTACCGGCTCACCGGAAAACTCGGAGTAGCGGTCGTCACGGCCGGGCCGGGTGTCACCGACGCCATCACCGGGGTCGCCAACGCCTGGTTCGCAGGTGCCCCGGTGTTGCTACTGGGCGGCCGCCACTTCATTCGCCAAGAGCTGAAGGGCGGACTGCAGGAGATGGACCATCCGCAGCTCTTCCGCTCCATCACCGCCTGGGCGGCGACCGCCTGGGAGACCAACCGGCTGGCCGACTACATCGCCACGGCCGCCCGCCACGCTTTCGCAGGTCGGGGAGCGCCGGTGTTCCTCGACGTGCCGATGGATGTGCAATTCGACATGGTGGAGGAGTCGACCATCGCCTGGCCGATAGGCCACCGACCCTCGCAGCCGGGCGCTTCGATGGACGATGTGGCGGAGGTCGCGGCGCGGCTCTCCCGGTCCGAACGGCCGGTGGTGTTCGCCGGCGGCGGGCTTCGGCGACAGGCTGAGCTGCGGCGCTTCGCCGACCTTCTCCAGGCACCGGTGTACCTCAACGACAACGCCCGGGGAGCACTGCCGCACGGACACCGACTGCTGGGCAACCGCCGCCGCTCTGTGGCCTTTGCCGACGCTGATCTGGTGCTGGCGCTCGGCGTGGATTGGGACTTTCGAACCGGATATGGACAGACAATCCACCCGGACGCACACGTAGTGCAGATAGACGCCGATCCCAGCAAGGTCGGTTGGAACCGACCGGCTCACACCGGGCTCACCGCCGATCCGGCCCGCTTCCTCGCCCAACTGAATGAAGTTGCCGACCAGTTTGCCCGGGCCGACCTGCCTGCCTGGACGGAGAACATCATGGAGGCGGAAATCGAGGCCCAGGCTCAGGCTGAGCAAGCGGCGGAGTCGGACGCTTCCCCGGTCCACCCTGAGCGGTTTGCCAGAGAAGTGGCCGACTTCTTTGCCGACTCGATCGTTTCGCTCGATGGTGGCGACATCGTCTCAACCACGGCCAAATGGCTCCGGCCGGCCCAACAGGGCGACACGCTCACCGCCGGCGCCTTCGGGACGCTCGGAACGGGTGCCCCGTTTGCCCTCGCCGCCCGGGTGGTTCATCCCGATCGACGGGTCGGGATCGTCTACGGCGACGGAGCCTTTGGCTTCAACGGCATGGAGTTCGACACGTTCGTGCGGCTCGGTCTGCCGGTGATCGGCGTGATCGGCAACGACGGCGTGTGGAACAACATCAAGACCTTCCACCGGGCGTTCTACCCGGATCGCCTGGTAGCGACCGACCTGGGGATCCGTCCGTACCACTTGATGGTCGAAGGTCTGGGAGGTTACGGGGAGTTCGTCGACTCACCGGGCCAGATCCGCCCGGCACTGGAGCGAGCGGCTGCCAGCGGCAAGCCGGCGCTGGTCAATGTGCATATTGCCGAGACGTTCCGGGCGAGTTCCAATTACGCCCAGTAGCAGGGCCCGATCCGAGCAGTCTGCTGAGAGAAGCGAGGAATGCATTGCCCGGCGCCTTCTACAGCAGGATCAGCGCCAGGATCCCGACGACGAAGCAGTAAACCGCGAACGGTCTGAGTCCTATCCGCACCAGGGTCCGGATCAGGAAGGCGATCGCCAGATATCCCGACACAGCCGCCACCAGCACGCCCATCCACAGCTCAGGCGGTATCCCGCCATTGCCGGTCAGTTGGGCGGCCTCGATGATCGCTCCCCCGGCTATGGCCGGAACGGCCAGGAGGAACGAGAACCGGGCGGCTTGCTCCCCGGTGAGACCCCGGGCCAGCGAAGCCGTGATGGTCATACCGGAGCGGGAGATCCCCGGAAGCAACGCCGTGGCCTGGGCAACGCCGACCAGCACCGCGTCGGTGGCGGTCGCCTGTTCCAGCGTCCTGGTTTTGCGGACGATGAATCCCGACCCGACCAGCACCATGCCGGTCACCAACAGGGCCACGGCCACTGCCGTCTCGGATTCCTGGAACAGTGCCAGCTGCCGCTCGAGCACGATCCCGATGGTGGCCGGGATGGTGCCGATGATGAGCAAGTTGAGCACGTGGCGGGCCTCCGGGTCCCGACGGAAGTGGACCAGCTTGACGAGGTCTTGGCGGTAATAAACCAGCACCGCTGCCAGGGTTCCCAGATGGAGCAGCGCCGACGTGGCCAGGTCGGGGGGTTCGACGCCCAGAAATGCCGGGACGAGAACGAGGTGCCCGGAGGAGGAAATTGGCAGGAATTCGGTCAAGCCCTGAACCAGGCCCCACAGCATTGCGTCGAGCATTGGCGGCAGGTTAGCCAGAGTCCGCCCCCAGGATCGCCGACACCCTCCCGTCGGCGATGGCGGCGGCGGCGAGAATGGCTTTTTCCCCGGGTACCGCGATCAAGCCGGGTAGCTCCTCTACCGCCAAAGGGTCCTGTTGGCCGGGGGTCGGAACGATCACCAGCCCCATCACCGACTGCAGGGCACCGGTCGGATCTGCCGGGAGCACGATGAGCTGAACGGGCTGGCCCGGTACGGCGCCCTTCGGAAGGCGCACTTCCATGGTCCACCATCCGTCCGGAGCAGGAACCCGGTCCGTGGCAATCGACGAGGGGAGTAACGGCTCACCGGCTGCCACCGACCTGACAACGACGCCGGCCGGGTCGTCAAAAGGCGGGAGTACTCCGCGCGGGACCAGGCGCCAGTCGATCTCGCTTGCCTCGATGGTCGCTCCGGTGGGGAGATCGATGGCCGCGAAGGGTCGGAGCTCGGTTGGGTCGGGTCGCAGATCCAACCAGGCGGCCGCGGCGACCAGCAGGGCGGCGGCCACCCACCGCAGGTAAGGGGGACGGCGGAACCAGTACACCCCGGCACCGTATCCCGGCGGCAAGACGCTGGGAAGGGGGTCGTGCCGCCTCGAGCACCCGGCCGGTGAGGCGGCCCGGCGCCCGGCCGGTGAAGATCATCGCCGGGCGACTGATCTGTTGACGTGGAGCAAAGGGTCGAGGAAGCTCCCCTCGTTGTGGTTCCCTGACGGCTGGCAACGGTCTCCGGGGAATGGCTGATCGAACTCGATCGTGGACTCATCCACCTGCGGCCACCAATGCCGTAGCGCACTCACAGGCGCGGGGAGTGCCGGCCGCCCGTGGAATCATGGTCCTGACCGCATCTTTCAGGGTGCCGAGCGTCGCCCGGAATCGCTCGATGACGGCGGCGTGGCTGACCGGCGGGATGTCTCCTTCGACGCCCACGTCGTAGTCGGTGATCACGGCAATGTTGACAAAGCAGATCTCCAGCTCCCTTGCCAGCACGGCCTCGGGTGCCTGGGTCATGCCGATCACCTCCCAGCCCAGCCCTGCAAACCACTTGCTTTCGGCTCGAGTCGAAAAGCGTGGTCCCTGAACGACCACCATGGTGCCGCGTTCGTGAACGGTGGCGCCGGCCGCCCGGCCGGATGCGACGGCAAGGGGACGAAGCTCAGGGCAGTAGGGGTCGGCGAAGGACACGTGGACGGTCCCTGGACCCTCGTAGAACGTTGAGGGTCTGCCCCATGTGCGGTCGACGAGCTGGTCGGAGACGACCAGATGCCCGGGTTCGTACTCCCTGACCAGACTTCCGGCGGCGGTGGGGCTGATGATGCGATCCACTCCCGCCTCTTTCAACGCCCAGATGTTGGCCCGATAGGGGACCAGGTGTGGGGGGAACTGGTGGTCGCGGCCGTGGCGCGGGACAAAGGCCACTTCGGCTCCGGCAACGGACCCAACCGTCAGCGGTGCCGACGGGTCACCGTACGGGGTTTCGATGACGACCTCCCTGGCGTCGTTGAGGAATTCATAGAAGCCGGTACCCCCGATTACTCCGATCACGAATCCTCACTCTTGGAGCTGTTCGATTTCGAGTCGGTCACGTAGAACCCTGAGCCTTTGAAGATGATCCCGGCGGGGTGGAAAACCTTTTGGACGCTGCCTCCGCACCCCTGGTGCTTGCGGAGAGGTTTGTCGCTGAACGATTGAACGACATCAAAGCGTTTCCCGCACTTTTCGCAGGCGTATTCGTAGGTGGGCATTGGCTGTTCGAATTCCTCGAGCGAAGAGAAGCCATGATATCAAGCCCGACGGTCTGCGCTCGACGGTACCGGCGGAAGGGCGACGACGGCTCCTGCAAGGCGGCGGATTCCAATATGCTGCGGTCATGTTGCGAGCCGTCGTTGCTCTTGCCCTCGCCTACCTCATCGGCAGTCTCGACTTCGCCGTGATCGTTGCTCGCCTCCGGGGCGAGGACATTTACTCGATGGGGAGCGGGAATCCGGGGGCGTCCAATGCCCTACGGTCCATGGGGAAGACGGCCGGAGCACTGGTGCTGTTCGGCGATCTCGCCAAAGGGGTGGTTGGCGCCGCTATCGGTGCAACCTTGGACGGTAGCGGCGCGCTGGCCTCCGGCGCCGGTCTGGCCGCAGTGGTCGGGCACTGTTATCCGGTGTTGCACCGGTTCCGGGGAGGAAAGGGAGCCGCAACCTTCGCCGGGATGTTGCTGTGGGTAGCTCCCTGGGCGGGGCTTGGTATGGTCTTGGTGTTCGGAGGCGTCGTTGTCGCATCGAGGATTGCTTCGGTAGGGTCGATTGCGGGAGCGGCGCTGGCCACTCCGCTGGCGGTATGGCTCGATGGGCTACGCGGCTGGGCTCTGGTTTGGTTGGTGGTGGCCGTCCTGCTGGTTATGTATCGACATCGTGGCAATATCGCCAGGCTCTTTCGAGGCGCCGAGAGAAAGGTCGTTGGGGAATGAGCATAGAGGTAGCGGTTGTTCCTGCGGCGGGGCGCGGGACCCGGATGCGACCGGCGACCCGGGTCGTTCCCAAGGCGCTGATCCCGGTTGTCGACCGGCCCGTCATTCAGTATGCGGTCGAAGAGTCCGTCCGGGCCGGCGCCGTTGAGGTCATTCTGATCGTCGATCCGGGCGTCGCCACGCTGGCCGAACGACACTTCTGGGAGGAGGGCCCCCTCCCCGGTCTGGAAGAAGTGAAGATCACCCCGGTGGTCCAGGAGATTCCTCACGGGCTCGGAGACGCGGTCCTCACCGCCCGGGAGGCGGTGGCCGATCGGCCTTTCTTCTGTTTGCTGGCCGACAACATCCCGCCTCCCGGTGGGGATGTGCTGGCGGGAATGGCCCAGGCTTTCGATGACACGTCCGTCGTCTGTCTCCGCCGGCTCAACCCCGAGTTCCTCGAGCGATACGGCGTGATCGTACCGGGGGCCTGGCACGGAGAACACGTGGTCGAGGTCCGGGGCGCGGTGGAAAAGCCCGGTGCCGCCCACGCCCCTTCCGACCTGGGGCTGATCGGGCGCTACCTGTTCACCCCGGATGTGTTCTCCATCCTCGAGAAGTTGCCGGCCGGGGTGGGCGGTGAGATCCAATTGACCGACGCGATATCGGAGCTGGGCGAAGCCGGTCGCTGTCTCGGGTTCGTGGCCGGGCAGGATCTGCTCGACGTCGGCAACCCCCTCGGATTGCTCGAAGCTTCCACCGTGCTGGGGCTGAGCCATCAAGAATGGGGAGACGATTATCAGGCGTATCTCGAGGGATTGGTGAACGAGCTTTGAGGCCGTTGCCGGAAGCCCAGCAGGAGGTGCTAGAAGCTGTGCCGGTTTTGCCGGTGGTTTCGGTGCCACTCATCGAGGCATCCGGTTTGGTCCTCGCCGAACCGGTGGTGGCGCCCCACGACGTGCCGCCTTTTTCGAATTCAGCTATGGACGGGTACGCCGTCCGGGCCGTCGACGTGCAGGAAGCGCCGGTGACGCTCGAGGTCGTCGAGGACCTTCCGGCGGGGTATGTGGCAACCTCAATGGTGGGGCCGGGCACCGCCGTCAAGATCATGACGGGCGCTCCCATTCCGGGCGGGGCAGATGCCGTGGTGCAGGTAGAAGGCACCGAACTGCGCGACGGGAAGGTTTTGATTCGCTCGGCGGTTGTGGCCGGAACCAACGTCCGGGCGGCCGGCGGCGACGTTGCCGCCGGGACCCGGGTGTTCGGGGCCGGTGAGCGGCTGGGTGCCGCCCACCTGGGGGTGCTTGCTTCGCTCGGGGTAGGGCACCCGGCGGTCCGTCGGCGTCCGCGTGTCGCGATCTTGTCCACCGGTGATGAGGTCATGTCCCCGGATGTTGCTGAACTGCAACCGGGCCAGATCCGAGACACCAACAGGATGGTGCTCAATAGCCTCCTCGAGGAGTTGGGTGCCGAGGTGGTCGATCTCGGCATCGTGCGGGACGACGCCGACCTCCTGGGCGCGACCCTGGACCGGGCTGCCGGCGAGGCCGATGCGATCATCGCCTCGGGTGGGGTCTCGATGGGCGAGTACGACCTGGTCAAGAGCGTGCTGCGGGGGCTGGGGCAGATCAATTTCTGGCAGGTGGCGATGCAACCGGGCAAGCCATTCGCCTTTGGCTTGCTCAGCGGTACGCCCTTCTTCGGGCTGCCCGGTAATCCGGTCAGTGTCATGGTGGCGTTCGAACAGTTCGCCCGGCCCGCCCTCTTGCACATGATGGGGGCAGCCAACCTCTTCCGACCGCGCGTTCGGGGGCGCATGCTGCAGTCGGTCGCCACCAGTCCGGACAAGGTGGTATTCCTGCGGGTCAACGCCGGTCTTGACGATGCCGGCAGGTGGGTGGCCGGATTGAGCGGCGGGCAGTTGTCGAACATGCTGTCGGCGATGGCGCACGGCAATGCCTTTGCGGTCATCCCGGTTGGAACCGGGACGGTCGACGCCGGTGACGAGGTTGATCTCGAGATGTTCACCTGGCCGGAGACGAGGACGAAGGATGAGGTGCTGCATGGTTGAGAAACGGTTCTCTCACCTCGATGAGGAGGGCCACGTCCACATGGTGGATGTGGGCGGAAAAGACACGACCGATCGAGAAGCAGTCGCTGAGGCGAAGGTGGTGATGGAACCGTCCACCCGTGACCTGCTGTTCGCCGGCGACCTCCCCAAAGGAGACGCGCTGGCCGTAGCCCGGGTGGCCGGGATCATGGCAGCCAAGCGGACCGCCGAACTCATTCCGTTGTGCCATCCCATCGCCATCACCTCGGTGTCGATAGACGTCACACCCGCCGACGAGGGAGCTTTCATTCGGGCGACGGTCGTGACGCGCGACCGGACCGGGGTGGAGATGGAAGCGATGACGGCCGCCTCGGTGGCGGCGCTCACGTTGTATGACATGATCAAGGGTGTCGAGCGGGGGGCGTACGTCGATGCGGTGCGACTGGTGGCGAAGTCGGGGGGACGATCGGGGGTGTGGACCCGATGAAGGCGGCGGTGGTCACCGTCAGTGATCGAGTGAGTCGCGGAGAGGCGGAGGATCATTCCGGCCCGGCGGCCGTTCGGATGCTCGAATCGTTCGGTTTCGCGACCGAGCTCGACCTGGTATCCGACGGCGTTGATATCGTGGCCGCCGCTCTTCGCCGATGGATCGACCGTGGTGTTGACCTGATCGTGACGACCGGGGGCACCGGTTTCAGCCCACGTGATCTGACTCCCGAGGCGACCGGGCGGGTGATCGACCGGGTGGTACCGGGGTTGGCGGAAGCAATGCGAGCGGCGACCTTTGGCGTGAATCCGCACGGCATGCTCTCGCGGGCTATCGCCGGCATTGCCGGCTCGACACTGGTCGTCAACCTCCCCGGTTCGGTGGCCGGAGTCGAGGAGTCGCTGGCGGTGATCGGGCCAACGCTCACCCACGCCGTCGATTTACTCTCGGCGCGGCCTTCCGACCACCATCCGGGCCCTTCCCGTCACCCCTGTTGACTTGTCGTTGAGATGCCAACCACCTAGGCTTCGAGCCGTGCATAGGGGCGGAGATAGCGTTGGATAACCCTCTTGCCATACTCATAACCCTCATCATTGCGGGAGCGTGGGCGGCATACCTTCTGCCATCGGTTTTCGTATCGAGGCGGAATGCTCCACTTCATTCAACTCAGGAGTTCAACCGGATCACCGCGAGGCTGGCGTCGGTGCACGGCCACCCAGTGGAAAATGCCGACCTTGCTCGCCGGCGCGTGCTGACCCGGCGCAAGAGAATCCTGGCCGGCCTGGCGCTGGCGGCTATCACCACGTTGGCCGTTGCCATATGGCAAGGCTCCTCGTTCCTGTTGATCGCTCATATCGCCATCGACGCCATCGGCGCGTGGTACATCGCCATGCTCCTGCAGATCAAGCAGCGCCGGAGCGCACCGATAATCGTCGACCTGCAACCCTTGGACGAGACCACGGAGGAACGCCACCTGAGGATCGTCTCCTCCTCCTAGGGGTGGCCCGTGGACCAGCCTGATCTGACGTCACTCGAAGAGGCCGCCCGGGTGGAGCTCGACGACAAGTTCGCCGTTCGCGAACGAGCCCTGTCTTTGAGCCGCAAGGTCATTCGCTCTTCTGCCAATGCCATCCGTGCCCTGCATCGCGGCGATATCCCTGCAGCCGAGCGCCTGATGGATGAGGCGGCGGCGCTGGTAGCCGAAACGGCAGCCATGCTCACCGATCATGGCGATGTCCGCTACGCAGGGTTTGTCGACGACGCCGCCAAGGAGTACGCCGAGGCTCGCACCACCTATGCGCTGGCGCTCGGAAGACCGATTCCTTTGCCGGTCGATCTGGGTGTCAGCATCACGCCGTACCTCAATGGGCTCGGCGAGGCTGTGGGAGAGTTACGCCGGCGGATGCTCGACCTGTTGCGCGCCGAGCAGATGGAGGAGGCGGAAGCGACCCTCGAGGCCATGGAGACGATCCACGGGCTGTTGGCCAGCCTCGACTACCCGGACGGGATGACGGGAGGGCTGCGGCGGACCACCGACGTCGCCCGGGCCCTGATCGAGCGGAGCAGAGCAGATCTCACCTCCACCATCGTCCAGGAGCGGTTGCGCCGCGATCTGGCAGAGCGGCTCGGCGATATCTCTCCCACGGGTTAGACTTCTGGCCGCCTTGGGGGTGTAGCTCAGCCCGGCAGAGCGCTTCCCTCGCACGGAAGAAGCCAGGGGTTCAAATCCCCTCACCTCCACCCAAGAAAACCCTTGTACTGCAAGGGTCTTTGGTGGTTTAGGAGTCGAGCTGCACCACTCGTTG
>Ga0209751_10003015_pt1 | contig 16493 bp, 13 predicted proteins | sample RifCSP13_1_FD_184019 | JGI IMG/M metagenome (GOLD analysis project Ga0209751, IMG submission 184019) | Soil microbial communities from Rifle, Colorado - Rifle CSP2_sed 13_1 (SPAdes) (version 2) | ecosystem: Environmental > Terrestrial > Deep subsurface > Rock core/Sediment | place: Rifle... | reverse complement strand
TGTGATCAGCGCCATTGCCTACACGCTTGACCCCGTGGGCAACCGCACCCGCGTGGAGGGCGTGTTTGCCTGGCGCAACCCGCCCGAACTGAACTTTGACTATGCGTATGACTCGCTCTATCGCCTGATCCGCTCCGAGGACAACGAGGGGCATTTCACCGAGTACGCCTACGACGCGGTGGGCAACCGTTTACGACGGACGACCAACGACGATCCGACCCTGACGCGCGAGATTGATACGATCACGACCCTCTACACCTACGACGCGGCTAACGAACTGATCACCTCGGTCCGCGACCTCCTGCCGCGCGGCAACGCCGATCGCGGACTGCAGACCGCACAAATCCTGCGCGCGTTTGCCCACGAGGTGGAGGCGCAGGACAGCAAGCACATCGAGTCGGGGGCCGCCGCCGATCTGTTGGCCCAGGCCAATTCACTGATTGCGGCTTTGGAGGGCAGCGCGCCGCCGAGTGAGAGCGAGGTTGCGGATGCGCTGGACGCCCTACGCGCGGACGCCGAAACAGCAGGCTCGGGGGGGAGTATTGACAACGCGGGCGTGGTCAACAGCCTGCTGGTCAAGCTGGAGAGGGCCGGGGACGCCAACGCCCGGCGAGGCGGCGAGGCGCTGGTCACGCTGTACAACTACGATCTCAACGGCAACCGCATCCGCCGCACGATGCCCGACGAAGGTACAGGCAGCGAGAACGACTGGCTGAAGACCGAGTACGCCTACGAGTTCGAGAACCGCCTGGCGCACGTCCAGGACTTCCACACGCCCGGCAGCCCTGACGCCGAGGCCTGGCTGCCCGGTGACGAGACCTTCCTGACCTACGACGGCTACGGGCGCGTCTTCCGCCGCCAGCACGACCAGCATGCTTCGACTACGCTCAGCACCGGCGGGGGCGACCAGATGTGGGTGGACTACGTCTACGACGGCCTCGACCCGATCGTCGAGTACGACAACCCCGACCCGCAGTATGTGAACTACTACCGGGGCCTGGGGCGCATCTTGAACATGCGGCAGAACGCCAGGGGCGGCGAGGGCGACGGCACGGTGTACTACTTCCACCACGACGGGCTGGGGAGTGTGAGCGCGCTGACCAAGCACAACGGGCAAAGCCCCCACACCTACCGCTACCACGACTATGGCATCATCCTGGATGTCAATGGCAAGGCCACCGACGCCAGCAACTTCACCGACCCGCACAACCACTTCACCTACACCGGCCAGGAGTGGGATGAGCGCCTTGAACTCTTCCACTTCTACGCCCGCGAGTATGAGCCGGAGACGGGGGTGTGGTTACAGCAGGACCCGTACCGGGGGCGGCTGGATATGCCGGTGTCTTTGCAACGGTATGGATATGTGGGGGGGAATCCGGTAAATTATCGAGATAGATATGGATACTCCCCGCTGGAAACTTTATGGGATTTAGGCACCACTGCGGTTGAGGCAGGCAAGATAATTATTGAAACTTTGATAGATTCCCAAAAAAGAGAGCAAGCTAAGAAAACCGGCTGGCATGAACAACATGCCGAACTTGGTAGAAGGATGGCAAGAAACGACGTGAGCACACGAAATGCTGCTTTGTTCAATATCACATGGGAAATTGTTGAATTTGGATTGGGGGAACCCCTCAAGTCTCACAGTTTTGGTGAATATTGGGAAGATACAGTAGTGGATATGCAAGCCGTAATGAAACCAATTCATGAGCGTGGCCCTCGTTTCAGAATAGACCCCATGTTATACATTCAAGATGTATTACTAAACAAAGCCTATGAAGCGATTAGCAAGCAATCCCAAGGAGGGTCAGATTCGCTGACCAGGTACGTCGGCGGGGTGAGTAGTTCATCTTCTTCTGTTCACTTTTATAACCAGGTTAGGCATATCACTCAGTCAGTCTATGGTAGTGGCCCCAATAACAGGAAAACATCAAAGCCTGGCAACGTTGGTTGCGACTCTCAAGCGAACTGCCCCAAAATTACACCTACTCCGCCTGTTTCGCCTTCACCCAGCCCAACTTTTTGCACAATCAACTTGGAGCCACGAGATTTGGGTGGCGGAAATCCTTTCGACCGAAATTTTGTTGTGGAAGCTACATTAAGCGACTTGCCTTCGAGTTATGCGATCTACTATCAAGGAAACAAAATGGATCTGGTTTTCCACGGACCCTTTGAGAAACGCTTGCGTTGGGGGGTTAGCACTTTATGGGCGTACTTCAACGCGGGGTGGATGTCTACTGACAGATGGACTTTGCAATATGCATGTGGATCAAAGTGATCGAGCAGAGTCCAACTTTAACGTTCCACTCCATCCGCTTCTATTGGATATTCTCGCTACCGGCGTACTGGAATCGTTAATGTGTTGACGGCGCTGATGCCGCATGTTCAGCGCGTTCAGCAATCTCAGTGATTCAAAGGCATGGCGAAACGATTTTCCTTTAGTTGGTTATCCTGCCTGCTGGCACTTGCTCTTCTCACCAGCGCCTCCGCCTCCCGCGCCTCCGCCCTGCCCACCTTCTACTGGCATCCGCTCTCCACACCCGCCGACGTAGAGGCTCTTGCCATCAATCTGGCTATGCCCTCCGCCCTTTACGCAGGCGCATTTGGCAACGGCCTCTATCGCAGCACGGATAACGGCGCGACGTGGTTCACAGCCACAACAGGCATCACCCTGCCCATGTCCGTGCAAAACGCGCTGGCGGTCCATCCGCTCAGGCCCACTATCGTCTACGCGGGCGATTATTATGGGGGCGGGTTGTATCGCAGTGTAGATAGTGGGGAGAACTGGTCACTGGTCTTGCCCAGCGCGTACGTCCGGGCCATAGCTGCCTCGCCCACTGCGCCGGAGCTGGTGCTCGCGGGCGACCGGTATGCGGGACTGTATCGCAGTGTAGACTCCGGAGAGACATGGACGCCCGTTTCCGCCGCTGCTGGGCTGACGAACTCGCTGACGAGCGTGATCACATTTGCGCCGACCACACTGGAGACGGCTTACGTGGGCGCGGAGCGGTTTGTGTTTGCCAGTGGGGATGGCGGGGCATCATGGGGATACCGGGGCAGGCTGCCGTCCAACGTCTACGCACTGGCCGCGTCGCCGCTCACGCCCACCACCCTGCTGGCAGGCACGTACAGCCACGGCGTTTACCTCAGCGTCAACGAAGGCATCACGTGGACGGCCAGCAACGCGGGCTTGCCCGCTGGCACGTGGGTCACGTCGCTGGCGTTTGATCCGCTGACGCCGACAGTGGCTTACGCGGGCACGTGGGATGGGCAGGTGTATCGCAGTGAAAACAGCGGAGCTACGTGGAGCGGGCTGGGGTATCTGGGATACGTCTATGCCCTCGCCGTTCATCCCTCCGCGCCGGGCGTGATTTATGCTGGCACGTCCAACAATGGCTTATTCAGGGGCAGCACGCTTGACCACATTACCATTGAACCAATCTCGACCACGCAGTACGTCTACCGCCTCTTCACTCTTACCGTCACGGCGCGCGATACGCTGGGTTTCCCGCTGACCGGCGGGACACAAGCCCAGAGTGTGCGCGACGCCCGGCTGGCGGCGACACTCTCGGCCGGATACAACGGCAGCGCCGTGCTCGTGGACAGCGCAGGGCTGATCAGCACGACCGTGAATCTGGTCAACGGCGTTGGAATAAAGGCCATCACCTTCACCCAGCCGGTCTCCAACGACATTATCACGGCCACCCTGCAAGCCGAGGGCCTGCAAGCGGTGAGCAACGCCTTCACGGTAGATTGGTTCGCGCGGATTTACCTGCCGCTGGTTCGGAAATAACAAAGCCCCGGCGTCCCGGCGCGCTTTCGCGGGGTCGCGGGAAAATCGCAGCGACAAGCGCGCGAAGCGTCCCTGGGCGGATTGGCGCTCAGCCGCTGTACAGGTCTACCTCCGCGCCCTCAGCGGCTTGACCCGCTCCAGAGTCGAGCATACAATGCAGGCACACTGGCAGTGAGGCGGCAGCATGACCTTCTTGGAAATCACGATCCTCTTTGCCGAAGAAGAAATAAAACGAATTGACGAACTCGCTGCGGCGCAGAAGCGCACGCGCGCCGAGTTCGTCCGTGAAGCAGTCCGGCAGGCTCTTCAACGCCGCCGCCTAGCCCGGCCCCTGGATGACCCGCGCGTGCGTGAAGCAGTCGCCGCCATGCGTGCGATCGCGGCGCGCGATACACTCAGAGATTGGGACAGCGCAACTGAAATCCGGCGCTGGCGGGATATTCGCCAGTGACACATCTTCTCACCGGGGCTGTCGTGCCGGACAGTTCCGTCGTCCTCAAGTGGTTCCGCCGCGCTGAGGCAGGTCTGGAGCAAGCGGAAGCATTGCGCCAGGCCCATTTGGAAGGACAGATCGTCTTCATTGTGCCAGATTTGTTGCTGTACGAGATTGCCAATGTATTGCGCTTCAAATCCGATCTGAGTGTGCCAACCGTTGGGTCGTGAGGCGCATAGGTTGCGAATGCAAAAGCGCCAGCGCCATGAGCGGGCCGGGGAGGAGGCCGAAGCAGAACCACTGAAACACTGATGGGCGCTGAGGTCACTGACTCAGTGCGCTCATCCTGCTCAGTGAGCTCAGTGGTTCAGCGCCCCGGAAGTTATGATAGACTCACAGCGTAGGAGGATCACAGACCATGCTGGGTTTTGACCGAATTACTTTCGACCGTCGCATCATGGCCGGGCAGGCTTGCATTCGCGGGATGCGCATCACGGTTTCGTTGATTGTGAACCTGGTGGCGCATGGGAAATCCGCAGCCGAGATTCTGGAGGAGTACCCAGATTTAGAGCCGGATGACATCCGGCAGGCGCTGGAATATGCGGCATGGCTGGCGCGCGAACAGGTCTATATCCGCGCGCCGGAGCCGGGTGGATGAAATTTCTGGCCAACATGGGCATCTCCACACGCACGGTGGCATGGCTGCGCCAGCAGGGGCGCGACGCCGTTCACTTGCGCGACGAGAGATTACAGCGCGCAACGGATGAGGATATCCTGAAAAAGGCGCGCACCGAAGATCGCGTCGTGCTGACGATGGATTTGGATTTCGGCTATCTCCTGGCGATCAGTGGAGAACAGTTGCCAAGCGTTATTCTGTTCAGACTGGAGGATGAAAGCGCCGAGGTGGTGAATAAACGATTGGAGGAGGTGCTCGCTCAATGTGTGAGCGATCTCGAAGCAGGCGCTATTATCTCCGTCAACGAGGCAGCTATCAGGGTCCGACGCCTGCCGATATAACCGCGCAGCCTAAAACAAAGCCTCGGCCCTAGGGCCGGGGCTTTTGATTCAGGGGTCGGGCGTCAACAGATGGGGCAGCCGCTTCGCGTAAACAGATAGTGCGCATCGAATCTGTTGATCCGTTGCGCGCAGCATCCGTTGACGCCGATTATTTCATCACCCCCAGCACCGAATTCGTCGCCAGCGCCATGAGCGGGCCGGGGAGGAGGCCGAAGACGAAGGTCGCCAGCGCGGTGAGGGCGACGGTGAAGTTGAGCGCGCGCGAAACAAAGGCGCGGCCCTCGCCCTCGCGCATGTACATGATGATGACGACGCGCAGGTAGTAGTACGCGGAGACGAGCGAGGTCAGCACGCCGACGAGCGCCAGCCAGAGGTAGCCCGCGTCAATCGCCGCGCGGAAGACGTAGAACTTGGCGACGAAGCCGACCGTCGGCGGCAGGCCGGTGAGCGAGAGCATGAACAGCGCCATCGCCAGCGCCAGGCCCGGGCGGCGCGCGCCGAGGCCGGCGTAGTCGTCGAGCGCGAGTCCGGCCCAAGGCGCCAAAGGATCGCCCTCTGAGCGTTCTACCGCAATCACAATCGCCCACGTCCCCAGGTTGGTGAACGCGTAGGCCAGCAGGTAAAAGATGGACGCGCCGACGGAAAAATTGCTCAGGTCGGCGTCGAACGAGCCGGCGGCGACGAGGCCCATGAGGATGTAGCCTGCGTGCGCGATGCTCGAATAGGCCAGCATGCGCTTGATGTTGGACTGGGCGATGGCGGCGAAATTGCCGACAATCATCGTCAGCGCGGAGACGATGGCGGCCAGCCCGGCCCACTGGGTGGCGAGGCCGGGGAAGGCGGTGACGAACACGCGCAGGAGCGCGGCGAACCCGGCCGCCTTCGCGCCCACCGACATGAACGCGGTCACCACCGAGGGCGCGCCGTCGTACACGTCCGGCGTCCACATGTGGAAGGGGACCGCCGCCACCTTGAAGCTCAGGCCGACGAGGATGAGCGCCGCGCCCGCGAGGATCAGCGCGTTATTGGGCTGCGCCGCGGCGAGGACTTGCGCCAGGTTGGTCGAGCCGCTCCCGCCGTACACCAGCGCGATCCCGTACACCAGGAAGCCCGAGGCGAACGCGCCGAGCAGGAAGTACTTCATCGCCGATTCTTCGGACGAGGGGCGCGGGCGCGCGAAGCCGGAGAGGATGTAGAGCGGGATGGAGAGCATCTCCAGCGCGAGGAAGACGACGATGAGATCGGCTGCCTGCGCCATGAGCATCATCCCGGCGAGGGCGAAGAGCAGGAGGATGTAGAACTCGCCCCGCTCGATGCCCGTGCGCGGCAGGTAGTTCAGCGCGAGCAGGACCGCCAGCGCGCCGCTGAGGAGGAAGACGACGTCGAGGAACAGCGCGAAGCCGTCGGCGATGACCATGCCGCCAAAGCCGGGCAGGTAGCCCACGGGGGGCCAGGAGAGCAGCCCCAGCGCCCCGGCGAGCAGGCCCGCGAGCGCGAGCCACGCCGTCCACTTCTTTCGGGTGACCGGGATGAACAGGTCCACCAGCATGAGTAAACACGCCCACGCGGAGAGGATGAGGACGGGGAGGATGGTGACAAGGTCGGTATTCGTCATAACCCTACCTCATCGCCACCGCCGCCGCTTGCAGCGTGGACACCAACTGGTTGACCGACGGCGTCATCAGGTCGAAGAACGGCCTGGGGTACAGGCCGATCCAGAAGATCAGGATCAAGATCGGGACGAGGGTGGCGGTCTCCCACCGGGTCAGGTCGGTGAGCGAGCGGTTCTTCTCGTTCGTCACCTCGCCGAGGAACATCCTCTGGTACATCCACAGCATGTAGACCGCCGCGAGGATGACGCCCGCCGCCGCGAGGGCTGCGTACCAGTAAGACTTGAGCGGGCCTTCCGCCGCGCCTGCGCCCCACGCGCCGAGCAGGATGGTGAACTCGCCGACGAACCCGTTGAGGCCGGGCAGGCCCATCGAAGACAGCGCGACGATGAGCATGAACGTGCCGTAGACCGGCATCACCTTCCACAGCCCGCCGAACTGCGCCAGGTCGCGCGTGTGCCGCCGCTCGTAAATCACGCCGACGAGGAGGAAGAGCGCGCCCGTGCTCAAGCCGTGGTTGATCATCTGCAAAATCGCGCCCTGAATGCCCTGCGGGTTGAGCGCGAACAGGCCGAGCATCACGAACCCAAGGTGGCTCACCGACGAAAACGCCACCAGTTTCTTCGCGTCGGGTTGGGCATAGGAGACAATCGCGCCATAGAGGATGCCGATGACGGCGAGCACTGCCATGAGCGGCGCGAACTGCATCGCCGCCTGCGGGAACATGCCCAGGTTGAAGCGCACGAAACCGTACGTGCCGAGTTTCAGCAGGACGCCCGCGAGGATCACCGAGCCGGCCGTCGGGGCCTCGACGTGCGCATCGGGCAGCCAGGAATGCAGCGGCCACACCGGGACCTTGATGGCGAACGCGGCGGCGAAGGCGAGGAACAGCCAGGCCTGGATGTCCGATGGGATCGCGCCGCGCGCCGTCAGTTCCGTCACCGAGAACGTGCCCTGGTTGATGCCCAGCCACAAGATGGCGAGCAGCATCAAAATGGAACCGGCCATCGTGTACAGGAAGAATTTGATGGCGGCGTAAATCTTGCGCGGGCCGCCCCAGATGCCGATGAGGAAGTACATCGGCACGAGCGTGAACTCCCAGAAGACGTAGAACAGGAACAGGTCGAGCGCGACGAACACGCCGACCATGCCGACCTCCAGCAGGAGGAAGAAGATCATGAACTCCTTGACCCGCTCCTCGATGGCCGTCCACGTCGAGGCGATGGAGATGGGCGTGAGGAAGGTCGTCAGCAGGACGAGCAGGACGCTCAAGCCGTCCACGCCGAGGTAGTAATTGATGTCCCACTGGTCGCCCACCTGGATCCACGGCGCGAGCACGACCAGCTGCACCCCCGGCTCGCGGGGGTCGAACTGGACGAGCATCACCAGCGAGAGAAGGAAGGTGATGAGCGACGTCCCCAGCGCGACCCAGCGCAGGGTGTTCTTCTGCTCGGGGTTGATGAACAACAGGGCGGCCACGCCCAGGAGCGGGAAGAAGGTGACGATCGTCAGTGTGGCGAAGAGATATGGCATGGTGAGTCCTCAGTCGTGAAGCGCGATGCGTGATTCACTCTTCACGGATCACACATCACGTTTTATGACAGCGCAGTTACTTCGCGATCAAGAAATATCCCAAAACCCCCACGACTCCGACAAACACCGCCAGCGCATACGAGCGCACGTAGCCCGTCTGCATCCGGCGGAACACGCCCGCGATGCCCTGGCTCAAATCGGCGGGGAAATCGCTGATCACCGGATCCACGAACCCCTTGTCCACGCCGTCGGCCAGCAGGCGGGTGAACAGGTTGAACAGCCCGGCCACCACCTGGTCGTGGAACCAATCGTGCCAGAGCTGCCCGTCAATCACCTCGGCGGAGAAGCGCGCCAGCCAATGGTAGGGGCGGAGGATGAGGAAGTCGTACAGTTCGTCAATGTACCACTTGTTCTGCAGCAGCCCGAATAACGGGCCGAACATTTCGTATAACGGGTCGTCGTCCTCGCGGGTCTCCGGGCGCTTGCTATACAGGAGGTAGGCCATGAAGAAGGCCAAGAGCGCGAGACCGGTTGAGACGCCCGCCACCAGGAAGTTCAATTCGCCTTCCTTGATCTCTGCCGCCTCTCCGGGCCCTTCTTCGGCTGGCGCAGCCGCCCCGGCCGGCGCGGCCTCTTCGCCGCGCCCGCCCAGCGTGTGGCCCAGCCATTCGGTCATGGCGTGCGCGCCCGGCGGGGTGTAGCCCGCGATGGCGGGCAGGTTGAACCAGCCGCCAAATAGCGACAAGGCCGCCAGGACAATCAGCGGAATCGTCATCACCCACGGGCTTTCGGAGGCGTGCCGGGTTGCGTCGGTGCGCGGCCGGCCCCAGAAGACCATCAACACCTGGCGGCCCATGTAGAACGCGGTGAAGAACGCCGCCACCGTCAGCATCCCGTAAACCGCCGGGCTGTGCTTGAAGGCGTCGAGCAGAATCTCGTCCTTCGACCAGAACCCGGCAAAGGGCGCGATGCCCGCCAGCGCCAGCGCGCCGGCGACATACACCCACTTCGTGACGGGGAGCCTGCTCCACAGGCCGCCCATGTTCCGCATGTCCTGCGGATCAAAAGAGGGCGGATGGCTGGCGGCGGGTGGCGCGTGGCCGATGGCGGATGGCGGATGGCCGGGCGCTTGTTCATGCCCACTGCGATGCGGATCAGCATGGCCGCCGCCGTGCGCGTGCCCGGCCTCGTGCGCCATGTGTCCGCGCTCTATCGCCTGGATCACCGAGCCGGCGGAGAGGAAGAGCAGCGCCTTGAAGAAGGCGTGCGTGACGAGGTGGAACATCCCGGCCACATACCCGCCGAGGCCGACGGCCGCAACCATGAATCCCAACTGTGAGATCGTCGAATAGGCAAGGACGCGCTTGATGTCGAACTGCCCGACGGCAATCGTCGCGGCCAGGAGCGCGGTGGCCCCGCCCACCAGGGCGACTGCGTTCTGCGAGACCGGCGCGAGCGCGAACAACGGATTGGAGCGCGTGATCATGTAAATGCCCGCCGTGACCATCGTCGCCGCGTGGATGAACGCGGAGACAGGCGTCGGGCCGGCCATTGCGTCCGGGAGCCAGACATGCAGCGGAATCTGCGCGGATTTGCCGGTCGCGCCGGCGAGCAGGAGCAGCGTGATGGCGGTGATCATCGCCTGCCCCGTCGCGTCCAGGCGGATGCGCTCCACAGTCCCGAACACCTCGTCAAACGTCAGGGAACGGAACATCCAGAAGATCAGGAACAGCGCCATGAGCATGGCCCAGTCGCCCACGCGGTTGACGACGAACGCCTTGCGCCCGGCGCGCGCGTTGCCCACACCCCCCGCGCCCTTCTCGAACCAAAAGCCGATGAGCAGGTACGAGCACAGGCCCACGCCTTCCCAGCCGACGAACATCATCAGATAGTTGTTCCCCGTGACCAGGATGAGCATCGCCGCGAGGAACAGATTGAGGTAGACGAAGAAGCGCGCGAAGCGCTCCGGGTCGCCGTTGTGCCGCACGTCGTCGTGCTCGTAGCCGATGGCGTAGACGTGGATGAGCGCGCCGACGCCCGTGACCACGAGCATCATCGTCACCGAGAGCGTGTCCACCTGAAACGCCCACGGAACGACCAGATCGCCGATGACGATCCAATCCGCGAGAGGGACGGTGACGGCGTGATAGTCGTTACCTTGCAGGGCGACGAGCTGCAAGACGGCGATGAGGAACGACAGCCCCGCCGCGCCGGAGGCCAGGATGCCCACGCGCACTTCGCCCAACTGCTTGCCCCAGAACAGGTTAATGAGTAGGCCGACGACCGGGAACAGGACGATGAGCGGGACCAGGCCAAACAGCCCGGCGCCGCTCGCCTCGCCGCCCTCCGAGGTCAGCGGCGCGGCCCAGCTCACCGCCGGGAAGGCCAGCAGACCAACCGCCGCCAGGCCCGGTCCAAGAAGGAATAGGAGTCTGCGATGATTCATATCAGCCTTTCAACTGATTGACCTCGTCTACATTGATGCTCTTCTTCGTGCGGAAGATGGCGACGATCAGCGCCAAGCCCACGGCCACTTCGGCGGCGGCGACCGTCATCACGAAGAACACGAACACCTGCCCGGAGAGTTCCATGAATTGCCGGGCGAAGGCGACGAAGACCAGGTTGGCGGAGTTCAGCATCAACTCTACCGACATGAAGATGATGATGGCGTTGCGCCGTGTCAGCACCCCCGCCACGCCCAGGGTGAACAGGATAGCGGAGAGGGCGACGTAGTAACTGGTTGGAACCATGTCGAAACTCCCAAATCCCAATGTCCAAATCCCAAATCCCTGCTCCGTCGTCTGTCTACTTTGGAGTTTGGGGCTTGGGCTCTGGGGTTTTCTTCTCCTCCCGCACCAAAACCACCGCCCCGATCATGCCGACCAGGAGCAGGAGCGAGGTCAACTCGAACGGGAGCAGGTAGCGGCTGAACAGCACCTTGCCGATGTCGAGCGGCCCCCCGAAGTTCCGCGCGCTGTCGGCGGTGGCGAAAGGCTCAGGCGTCGCGCCGCCCCAACCCAGGAACACGTACGCCGCCACCACGCCCAGGAAGAGCAAGCCCAGCACGAACGCCAGCGGCCTCTGCCAGGGCAAGGCCGCGCTCGGCTGGCGCAGGAGTTCCGCGCCCAGGAGCATGATGACGAACAGGAACAGCACCATGATCGCCCCGGCATACACGGTGACCTGCACCATGGCGATGAACGGCGCGCCGAGGAGGATGAAAAACACCGAGCCGACGGCGAAATTTAGAACCAGGAACAGCGCCGAGTGCACCGCGCTCCGGCTGAACAACATGCCGAGCGCCGAGCCGACGGCGATGGCGGCGAGGAGGAAGAAGAGGACAAGGTCAGGTGTCAGCGTCATAGACAAATCCCAAATCCCAATTTCCAAATCCCAGGCCTGGCGCGCAATGGGCGTTTGGGATTTGGCGTTTGGGATTTTATGCGGGGTCTTTCATATCTGGGATAGACCGGTCAAACTTCCCCGGTTCCACCTTCTGCGGGGTCGGCTTGCCCTGCCTCGGGACCGGGACGATCAGCATTTCTTTAGTATAGATGGATGCCTCGCGGGTGGTGAAGGCCAACTCGTAATCGCTCCCCAGCACAATCGCTTCGGTCGGGCAGGCGTCCTCGCAGAAGCCGCAGAAGATGCAGCGCAGCATGTTGATCTCGTAGGTGCTGGCGTAGCGCTCGCCGGGCGAATAGCGCGCTTCGTCGGTGTTCTCCGCCGCCTCCACGAAGATCGCGTCGGCGGGGCAGGCCGCCGCGCACAGCGCGCACCCAATGCACTTCTCCAGGCCGTTGTCGTAGCGCTTCAACTCGTGGCGACCCTTGAAACGCCTCGCCACCGGCTTTTTGACCTCCGGATACTGGATCGTCACCGGCTCTTCAAAATTTTGCTTGAACGTCGTCCAGAAACCGCGCAGGATTTCAGTGAACATGCGTTAAACTCTCGCTCAGAGAAACCTGTTTTCTCCAAGAAAACGGGTTTCTGTTTACGCCCTCGCCCGCCGCGCCGGCCCCGCGCCGGGGCGCGCGCGCCGAAGGTTGTACCCGATCACCAGCGCCACGACCACCGCCAAAACGCCGACCACCCACCACATGAGGGTCGCGTCAATCAGCGCCGCCGCCGTCACCATCACGTTCGCCAGCGCAAGCGGCAGGAGCGCCTTCCAGCTCAATGCCATCAAGCGGTCGTAGCGCAGGCGAGGGTGGGTCGAGCGCGTCCAGATCATGAGGTACAGCGAGGCCGCTACTTTGAGCCAGAACCAGACCAGCCCGAGGAGGGGAACCTGATCCACCAACGGGCCGCGCCAGCCGCCGAGGAACAGCGTGACGAAAATCGCGCTCAGGCCAATCATCTTGATATACTCGCCCATGAAGAACAGCGAGAACTTCATGCCCGAATATTCGGTGTGGTAGCCAGCGGTCAACTCCTGCTCGGCCTCCGGCATGTCGAACGGCGCGCGGTTCACCTCGGCCAGCCCGGCCAGGTAGAAAATGATGGCGGCCACCGGCTGGAGGAAAATAAACCAAACGCCCTGCTGCGCTTGGATGATGTCCTTCATGCTCATCGAACCGGCGAGCATGAGCGGGCCGATCACCGACAGGCCCAGCGCCAGTTCATAACTGACCATCTGGGCCGAGGAGCGGATGCCGCCGAGCAGGGCGTACTTGTTGTTTGACGACCAGCCCGCGAGCACCACGCCGTACACTGCGATCGAGGCCACCGAGAGGATGTAGAGCATCCCCACGTTCAGATCGGCGATGCCCAGCGGCACATCCCACGGCCCGAAGAGGCGCGGCCCCGCCTGGAAGTTGAGGGCCGGCAGCGCGACCTCGCAGCAGCCGACGGTGATCGTCGGGCCCCACGGCACGACCGCGAGGATGACGAGCCCGGGCACGACCGCCACCACCGGGGCGAGGAGGAAAATAAACTTGTCCGCGCCCGCCGGGATCAGCTCTTCCTTGAAAATGAGCTTGATCCCGTCCGCCGCCGGCTGCAGGAAGCCCCACGGCCCGGCGCGGTTGGGGCCGAGGCGCGTCTGCAACAACGCGGCCACCTTGCGCTCGGCAAAAGTCATGTAGGCGAAGCCGGTGATCAGCACCAAGCAGCTGATGGCCGACTTGATGGCGGCTTCGATAATCACTCGGGTCAACGCTGGGTCTATCTGCATAAGTCACCTTGTGGCGCGTGGTCTCACTTCACCCCGCTTCAGGTTTTACTAATCGTCACGCGGGTTGGGCGCACGGGGACGGCCGGGCCGAGGCTCGCGGGCATCAGCGCCACGCCCTCGGGGGCGCGCCCGCGCTCCGCGACGCGGGTTGTCACCTTCGCCGTCATCCCATCCGCCGAGACGATCACGGCGTCGCCATCCTTCACACCCCACTTCGCAGCGTCCACCGCGTTCAATTCAATGTAAGGCTGCGGCAGGCGCGGGCGCATCAACTTCGAAGGCGTAAACGTCGCGCCCCGGTCGTAAAGCACCGTCGTCGCCACGAGCGTCAGGCCGTCGCGCTCGGGCTCGTGCGCTTCAACTTTGCCCATCGCCACGGCCTCACCGCGCTCCGCGCCGGACTTCAATTGCACGCCGAGGCCCTGCTCGTTTTCGTAGGCTGTGCCGCCGTAATAGTTGACCTTGCCGTAGAAGTCCTGCCCGCCGATTTCCGGCCACTGCGGTTCAACCCTGGCGAGTCCCTGGTACGTGATCCCGGCGTACGCCGGGACGTCCTTCGCGATCTCCAGCATGACGAGCGAAGCGTGCCTCGGCAGTTTGACGCCGACCTTTGCCCCGATCTCCGCCGCGATCTGGAAATCAGGTTTGCCCCTCGGAGGCACCGCCGGATAGAACCGCTGGACGCGACGCTCGCCGTTCGTGAACGTGCCCTCGCGTTCGGTCCACGCGGCGGCTGGCAGAACCACGTCGGCGGCCTTTGCGGTCTCGGTGAGGAAAAGCTCCTGCACCGCCACAAACCCGGACTTTCGCAGGTCGTCCGCGCCGACGAGGCCATCGCCCACCGGGTCGGCCGCGACGATCCAGGAGGCGGTCACGCCCGGCATCGGCTCATTCAGGTCGCGGGCCTTCACGCCCATATCCCACGCGCCCTGCGTGTTCGCGTGCGGCCACACGGCGATGAGGCCGTTGTTCGGCCGGCCGTAATGGTTCGTGGCAATCAGCAAGTTCGCGCACGCCTGCGCGAGCGCCGACGATCCGGCGAAATCCAGGCCCTCGCGCCCGAAGAGGATGACGCCGTTCTCGGCTCTGGCAAACGCATCGGCCGCCTCGCTCGAACCGGCGACGAGCATGCCGAGCACGGTCGCCGCCTCGTGGCCGTACTCGTAGCGGACCGTGTAAGCCGCGCGCCGGTCGGTCTTGGTCGGGCGGCCATGCGCGGCGATCAGCGTTGCGCCGCGTTCGGCGGCCTGCTTCACGCGCAGCCACCACACGGGCGCTTCCTCTTCCAGGTCCGAAGCGACGACGAGGATGGCCGTGCCCTGGCTCATGCTGGAAAAGTTCGTGCCCACCCCCACGCCGACGAGCTGCACGCGGTCGCCGCCGCCCATTTGCGAGTTCAGCTCGACCTGGCCCCCGAGTTCGGTCACGACGGTGCGGATCGCGTACAGGTCTTCGTTGGAGAGGCGCCCGCCCAGCAGCCCGGCGAGGCCAGAACCGGCGGCCTCGAATTTTTCGGCGACGAGCGTGAGGGCCTCGTCCCACGCGGCCTCCCTTAATGCGCCATCTTTGCGGAGCAACGGCCGGGTCAGCCGCTCCGGGCTGGCCGCAAAGTGGTAGCCGAAGCGGCCCTTGTCGCAAATCCAGATTTCGTTGACGGCTTCGTTCTGGCGCGGCATGACGCGCTTGACGACGTGCGCGCCGCCCGCCGCCGCTTCGCGCCGGGTGCTGAAGGTCAGGTTGCAGCCCACCGGGCAGTGCGGGCAGATGGAGGCCGCCGGGATCATCTCCCAGGGGCGTGCGCCGAAGCGGAAGTCCCGCGTGGTGAGCGCGCCCACCGGGCAAATGTCGGTCGTGTTGCCCGACCACTTGGAGTCGAAGCCCGGCTCGGAGAACGTGACGATCTCCAGCTTGCGCCCGCGCTCGTAGAAGCCGATGACGGGATCGTCCGCCACTTCCTCCTGGAAGCGGGTGCAGCGCGCGCACTGGATGCAGCGCTCGCGGTCGAGGTAAATCAGCGCGTCGTCCGGCTGGCCGAGCGGAACGCGCTTGGCCAGGTGCAGCTTCTCGCTAAAGAGGAAGCGGCTCTCCCCCGGCCCGTGGCGCATGGTGAGGTCCTGCAGCGGGCACTCGCCGCCTTTGTCGCAGATGGGACAGTCGAGCGGATGCGAGGTGAGCAGAAATTCGATGACGTCGTCGCGGGCTTCCTTCACCTTTGAGTTCTCGCCGACGACGACCATGCCTTCCTCGACCAGTGTGGTGCAGGCCGTCTCCAGCTTGGGGCCGAAGGCGACGCGGGGCTGACCCTGGTCGTCGCGGACGATCTCGCCCGTGGCGCGGTCGCGCTGGACGCGCCCGATCTCCACCAGGCACATGCGGCACATGCCCACCGGCTCGAGTTTGGGGTGATAGCAGAAGACCGGAACGTCTTTGTGGACGCGCTTGGCTGCGTCCACGATCAGCGTCTCTTTGGGGACGGAGACTTGCACGCCGTCAATCGTCAGGGTGACTAGATCAGCCATAAGTTACTCTTGAGTTTTCCGGGGTGAAGCTCGTTTCCTTCTTTGGCGCGAATGAAATCCACGGTCGCGCCGATCTGTTCAGCTGCTGCCTTGATATCGTTTTCAATCGTCAGCCAGGCTTCACGGTCTTGTGTGAACAAGTCCATATCCTGACTGAGACGATGACCCAAATAAAACTCGGCCAGCGCGCTGCCCCCTGTGAGATAGAAAGCGCGCGCATTGACGCGAGCAAAAAAACTACTTATTACACTGCCCTCAGTCTCCTGCCGGAGCGGGTTCTTTCGCCCTGGGTGCGGGGCGCGCCGCCGCCGGGGCCGGGCGGGTCGCCGCGGGCGCGGCTTTCTTCGCGTCTTTCGCGTGCTGGTCAAAGTCGGCGCGGAACTGCTTGAGGCTGGTCAGCACCGGGGCGACG
>Ga0209751_10003013_pt1 | contig 16494 bp, 10 predicted proteins | sample RifCSP13_1_FD_184019 | JGI IMG/M metagenome (GOLD analysis project Ga0209751, IMG submission 184019) | Soil microbial communities from Rifle, Colorado - Rifle CSP2_sed 13_1 (SPAdes) (version 2) | ecosystem: Environmental > Terrestrial > Deep subsurface > Rock core/Sediment | place: Rifle... | reverse complement strand
CTCTTGTGGATTCTCACCGCCGATTGGCTGGTGGCGCTCGCCGGGCTGAGCATCTACCCATTCGACGTCTTGGCCGTCATCTCCCTCGCGGACTGAACTACGCGAGCCGCTCCGAGCAGACGTCGCGCCGCGAGCAGTGAAGGCACTTCCCCGGCCGGTTGTGGTTCCGGTGCGCCTCCCCCTTCGCGAGCGCCTGCCGCATGAGCTCCAGCTTCGACAGGACGAGCTTCTTCATGTCCTCGTTGTACTCGATCTCGTGGCTCGCGCCCTCGTACCGGATCACGCCGTGCGGGGGCGCCTTCCCGTACTTCTCCTCCACGAGGAGGCAGTACGCCCCGATCTGCAGGATGTGGGAGAACAGCGGGCCCTTCGGCGTGCGCCCCGTCTTCACCTCCACGGGGATCACGTGGTCGCCCTCCGCGAGGACGTAGTCCGGCCGGCCGCGGAGCCCGTACTTCTCGGAGACGAGGAGCTCTGCCTTCGCCTCCGGGTGGTCCACGTACGCGACTTCTGCCTTCGACGCCCCGAACTTCTCGCGGACGAGCCGCGCGAACTCCGAGTGGACGAGGTTCCGCCGCAGGAAGAACGACGCCCCGACGAGCCACAGGAGGGCGGCGACCTCCGCGACCCGCGCGAGCACCTCGTCCTGGAGGACGAACGTCGTGACGGAGACGATCGCGAGGACGGTCGCAACCATCGCGAAGACGAGGATCGCGCGGCCCCACAGGAAGCGCTCCCGCTCCGTGGCGAGCCGGTCCGCGCGGTACAACAGGAAGACCGCCGCCAACAGCCAGATGAGAGCGACCGTGTCGACGATCAGCGTCACGCGAAAGGACGTCTCGGACACGAACGAGACGCCGAGGATGGCGACGATCGTGGCGGCGATCGCGAAGTACAGGACCGTCGACTCGGATTCGTGCGCCCGCCTCTCGTGCTTCTCGATGCTCAGGATCTCGTCGCCCATCTGCTCGTGCTTCGTGATCCCCTCGATGATCTCCTCGCCCGTCTCGTCCGCCATCTGGCGGGAGAGCCACCACGTGAGCGGGCAGTAGCCGAACTTCTCCACTTCCCCCGCCGAGAACATCGGTTTGGCGGTGGCCACGCCGTCCCATCTAGGGCGGTTTACTTAACCTTTGGCGGCTCCGTCGCGCGACCGCGAACCAGACGACGCCGACGATCGCCGCGAGCGCGAGGGGAACGAGCCAGAGCCACGTTGGCGGCGTAGAAGGCGACGCACTGAGGACGGTCACCACGGCGGTATCCTCGTCCGTGCTTCCCCCGGCGTCCGCGACGCGGAGGCGGACCGTGTATCGGCCTGGCGCGTCGAACCGATGTGCGACCGTCCATCCCCACGCGTCGTCATTGCCGTCCTCGTCGAAGTCCCACGACCAGTTCACGATCCCGACGTCGTCGGACGATCCGAGGCCGGTGAACGTCACCGTCTCCCCCGCGCGGATCGTGCGACCCGGTCCCGCGTCCGCGATCGGCGGAGCGAAATCGTTGTTCCAGTCCCACGCGAACACGGAGTCGAAGTACGCCGCCAGATCCGCGTTCTCGATCAGGAGGCCGGCCTCCCGGTTCGCGGTCGGCGAGTTCCGGTTCCAGTTGATGCTCGACACGAGGGTCCACCGCCCGTCGACGACGAATCCCTTCGCGTGGACCCGCGAGAGGCCGTGCGCGTCGAGGTCGACGAGCCGGGCCTGGAGGTCCAGCCCCTCGCTCGCCGCCACGGCGTTCACGTACGCGACCGTATCGTCGTTGTCGATCGGGTCCGTGTCCTCGACGTTGTACGCGGACGCGTCCAGGAGCAGCCGCACGGAAACGCCCCGGCGCGCCGCCGCCAGGAGTTTCTCGAGGTACAGGTTCGGGAACGCGTCCCACGCCGTGTACGCGTAGAACATCTCCACGTGGATCGATTCGGTCGCGTTCCGGAGGACGCCGAGGATCGTCTCGCCAGAGAGCGAGGTGTCCGGCCCGAGGACAGGGATCACGAGGAAGCGGCCGGTGACCGTCACGGGCGGGAACGTCACGTTGCGTGGCCCGACCGGGTCGGATAGCGGGACTACCGGCATCACTGCCATCTCCGCAAGCGTGTACACGTCCCGACGGGCGGCGTCGAAGTCTTCCTCGAAGGCCTGCGTGAAGTACGCCGCCAACGGCCCGTGATCGACCGCGACCGCCCATCCGCGCGAGCCCGTCGCGTTCCACGTGGGGAACGCCGAGGGACCGAGGTTCTCCGTGCTGACGAGGACCGTCCGGCCGTCGACGATCGCGTACTTCGCGTGGACGAACCGATACCGCTCTTGGATGTCGAGGCTCGTGTTGTCGACGAGGAAGTGGATCTCCGCCGTCGTCCCACCGAGCAGCTGCACGAGGGACCATTCGTCCCGGTCGATGCCGCCGACGGGCGCGCCCTCGAGGAGGATGCGGACCCGGACGCCCCGCGAGATCGCGTCCGCGAGCGGGTTGAAGAGGGCCGCGTTCGTGAACGTGTAGAGGCAGAGGTCGATCGACGTCGCCGCACCGGAGAGGAGATCGAGGAGCGGGCGCACCCGCGCGTCCGGCGTCACGAACGCGCGCGCCGTCCCCGTGAACGTGAATTCGGCCGAGGCGAACTCGGACTGACCAAGGGACCAGACGCGCACGAGGTCCCAGTCCACGGACGTGTTCGTGTCCCGCCGGACTCCGTCACGGTCGCGACGAGCGACGTTCCCTTGGCCCACGGGAAGGGCGGTGGGGCCAGTCCATCCCGGTCCCGCGTAGGGCGAGGCGTCGTAGGCGAAGACGTCGACGATCGATCCGCCGAGATCCCGGAGGATCACCTCGTCCCCGGCGTTGTTCAGCTGGAACGTGCCCGACGAGATCATCGCGGGCGCCGCGCCACCGCCGTATCGGAACTCCGCGGTCCGCAGGGTGTCCTCGAAGTAGGCGGTGGAGTTCTGAGCGACGGTGATTCGAGCGTTGGCGGCGATCACGGAGCTCGCGGGGAACGTGAGGGTCCCCTCCCCGTCCGTGAGGGACCAACCGGAGACATCGAGGAGCGCCGGCTCGAGGTTCGCCACGACGACGTACTCATCCGCCCGCAACGCGTTGTAGTAGACCTCCGCGACGAGCGCGGGCGGGGTCCCGGCCGCCGGCCGATCCCCACCGCCAAAAAGGTCGAGGGGCGCGGGCGCAGCGACGCTCGGACGTCCTCCGGTTACGGGGACGGCAGGGAGGAGCAGGGTCAGCACCAAGGCGACCGCCGCACACCGCATCCCTCTCGCCCGTCCCACGGGCACCCGCCCACATGTCCCCTTCGCGTACATCTACGCGGAACGCCCAAGACCCTTCACCAGGTCCCGCAGCGCCTTCTCCGGGTTCTTGGCCTTTACGACGCCGGAGGCGAGGAGGACGCCGACCGTCCCCAGCTCCAGGGCCTTCGCGACGTCCTTCCCCGTCTTCACGCCCGCCCCGCACAGGACCTGGACCTTGGGGTTCGTCGCATGGATCCGCGCGACCGCCCTCGTGATGACCTCGGGTTTCGCGGCGGTCACGGACACGTCCCCCCCGATCAATTCCGGGGGCTCGATCGCGATGAAGTCTGGGGAGAACTTGGCGGCGGTCTCCGCCTCCGCGGGGTCGTCTGCGCAGGCGACGACCTCGAGGCCGACGGCCTCGCAGCGTTTCACGAGATCCCGCATCTCCTCCCACGCGACCTTCCGCTCGCTGTGGTTCACGATCGTGCCGACCGCACCCGCCGCCAAGGCGGCCTCCGGTGGGATCCAGCCCGTCGCCTTCCCCGGCTCCATCGGGTCGAGGTGCTGCGCAAACACGGGAAGGCGGACGGACTTTGCGACGAGCGCGAGGTCCAACGCGGAGGGCGCAACCGCCAAGGAGCGGCCCGTGTCCTCGGCGATGAAGGCGCACAGCTTCGCGAGCGCGACCGCCTTCGAGCCGAGCGCCTCCGGGTACGCCTTGAAGTTCACCAGCAGAACGGGCGTGCGCACGGCCTCGGGATGCCCAACGCGGGTTATCAACGTTCGGAACCCCGGTGTCAGAACAGGCCCGTGATCCGACCTTCCTCGTCGATGTCCATCTCGAGCGCCGCCGGCTCCTTCCCGAGACCGGGCATCCGCATGATGTCCCCTGCGAGGACGACGAGGAACCCGGCGCCGGCGCTCACCCGGACGCCCCGCACCTCGAGGGTCCAGCCCGTCGGCGCGCCGCGCAACGTCTCGTCGTCGGAGATCGAGAGCTGCGTCTTCGCGATGCACACGGGGAGCCCGTCAAGGCCCGCGTTCCGGAGCCGGGCGAGGTCCTCGAGCGCCGCCGCGTCGTACTTCACCTCGCCCGCCCCGTAGATCTCCGTCGAGACCTTCGCGACTTTCTCCTCGAACGGGTCCTCGTCCCGGTACACGGGGCGCAGGGGGGACGGTCCGCCGTTGGCGGCGGTGAGGACGAGCTTCGCGAGCTCCTCGCCCCCCTTGCCCCCGTCCGCGTGGAGCGTGTGCGGCGCCGCCGCGACGCCCGCGTCCCGCGCGTGCCCGACGACCGCGTCGATCTCCCGCTCCGTGTCCGTCGCGAACCGGTTCACCGCCACGACAGGGCGGAGCCCGAGCTTCCGGAGGATCGCCAGGTGCGCGTCGAGGTTCGCGAACCCCTTCTCGAGGAGCCCGAGGTCCTCGCCCGCCAGCTCGCGCTTCTTCGCACCCCCATGGTGCTTCAGGGCGCGGGCGCTCACGACGAGGACCGCCGCATCGGGGCACAGACCGGATTGGCGGCACACGAGGTCGACGAACTTCTCCGCCCCGAGGTCCGCGCCGAACCCCGCCTCCGTCACGACGACGTCCCCGATCCCGAGGCCGAGGCGGTCCGCGAGGACGGAGCTATGCCCGTGCGCGATGTTCGCGAACGGCCCCCCGTGGACGAGGGCAGGGGTCCCCTCCGTCGTCTGCACGAGGTTCGGCATGAGCGCGTCCTTTAGGAGGATCGTGGCGGCTCCCTCGAGGGAGAGGTCCCGCACGGTCACCGGCGCCTCGTTCCGGTCGAAGGCGACGACGATCCGGGAGAGCCGCGCCTTCAAATCCCGGATCCCCTCCGCGAGGCAAAGGATCGCCATCACCTCGCTCGCGGCGGTGATGAGGAACCCGTCCTCCCGCGGGATGCCGTGCTTCTTTCCGCCGAGCCCGATCACGATGTTCCGGAGCTGGCGGTCGTTCATGTCCATGCACCGCTGGAGGAGGATGCGCGTGGAATCGATGTCGAGCTCGTTCCCGTGGAACACGTGGGCGTCGAGGACCGCGGCGATCAGGTTGTTCGCGGCGGTGACCGCGTGGAGGTCCCCCGTGAAGTGCAGGTTGATGTCCTCCATCGGGAGGACCTGCGAGTACCCGCCGCCCGCCGCGCCGCCCTTCGTCCCGAACACGGGGCCGAGGGAGGGCTCCCGGATCGCGGCGACCGCCCGCGTCCCGAGCCGCCAGAACGCCTGTCCGAGGCCGACGGACGTGAGGGTCTTCCCCTCCCCAAGCCGCGTTGGGGTCGTCCCCGTCACGAGGACGAGCTTCCCCTGGCGGTTCGTCCGCGCCCGTTCGACCGCCGCCAAGCGGACCTTCGCGATGTAGTCGCCCTTGAGGACGAGGTCCTCCCCGGGAAGGTCGATCTCCGCCGCCACGTCCTCGATCGGGCGCATCTCGGCGGCCTGCGCGATCTCGATGTCCGTCCGCATGCGCGTGCGAGCCCGTAGATTGGGCATAAACCCTGCGCCGATCACGGGAGACCCGCGGGCGTCGCTGGGAAGGCGCTGGCCCTGGCAATCATGCCCGATAACAGGCGGGAAACCCTTTAGGCGGCCGGACGGCCCCGTAATTCCGGTGACCCCTTCCCCGCCCAACAAGGGCACCTCCCGAGCCTTGGCCCTCGTCGCCTTGGTGCTCGCGTCCCTCCTCGCCGCGGGTGCGGTCCGCGAGGACGCCGGCTCCGGACCGAGTGGTCCCGTCCGAGCGGCGTCCCCGCCCCTCACGATGGTCCTGCAGCCGGACGGCGCGAACGGATCGGATTCCTTCATCCTCGACGCGACCGCCCTGTGGAACTACGGCACGAACGAGACCCTCTGGGTCGGGCGGGATCTCGCGAACGGAAGCCTCGCCCGGTCCCTCCTCCGGTTCGACCTCGCTGGCCTCCCATTCAACGCGACCGTGTTGGACGCGACGCTCGAATTGTCCGCCGTCGGTTCCGCCGGGACCGTGGAGGCCCGTCGGGCGTCGGCCCCCTGGGTGGAAGGGGACGGCACCCGTGGCTGGACCCGCGTCCCCGTGACGGTCACCGAGACCGCGGGCGTCCGCCGGACCCTTGAGCCCGTCGAGATCGTCCTCTCGTTCCCCGCAGGCGCGATCATGGATCCGGCCCGCGATCTCCGGATTTACGCGGGCGGCGTGGAGGTCCCCTCGCAGGTGTCCGAGTACTCCTACGCCGGCGGCTTCGTCGTGGGCGCCCACATCTGGTTCGGCGCGACCGTTCCCGCCTGGGGGACGCGTGCGTTCGACCTCGTGTACAGCGCGAACGGCACGGCGACCCCCGCCTACCGGACGAGGGGATTTGGCCCCACCGCGCTGTGGACCTCCCCGCCCGTCGGTTCCGGCGCGTCGGGGGTCACGGCGGTAGACCTCAACGGGGATGGAACCCTCGAGGTCGTGTACGGGACCCAGGACGGGTACGTGTACGCGCTCAACGCCACCGGTAACACACATTGGGCGACCCAGCTCTCCGCGGCGCGATCGGTCCCATGGTCGCCCCAAGTCGCGGACATCGATCGGGACGGAAGGATGGACGTCATCGTCTACACGAACGCGCCTTCCCTCCACCGGCTCGACGACGGCGGCCTGGCGCTGTGGAACGTGTCGATCGCGGTCCCGGACCTGGGCCTGTCCACGCCGACCCTGACGGACGTGGACGGCGACGGAGTCCTGGACGCCCTCCTCGGGGGCCGGGACCGTCAAGTCCGGGCATTCAGCGGCACGAACGGTACACTGATCCGGAGCTTCGGTGCGGGAGACTGGGCGTACACCGCGAGCGTGGCGGACGTGGACGGCGATGGTCGCGGCGAGATCTTCTTCGGGAGCGACGACAGCCTCGTCCATGCGTACGCTCCGGATGGCAACCCGATCTGGGCGAACAACACCGCCGGCACGTCGTTTATCGAGAATTCCGTCGCCGTGGGGGACGTGAACGGGGATGGCGTGCTGGACATCGTGACGGGGGACGACGGGAACAGCGGTCCCGAGTTCGCACTGGACGGGGTGACGGGTCGCGTGCTGTGGTCGAGAGTCCTCCCGGTCTACCGGGAGGGCGACCAGACCCTTGCGGACCTCGACGGGGACGGTACCCTGGAGGTTCTCGTCGGGACCTTCGATGGGACGCTCCATGCCCTCCGCGGCCGGGACGGCGTCGTGCTGTGGACGGACCCGGGGAGCACCTCTCAGGTCCTCGCGCCAGCCGTCGTCGATGTCACGAACGACGGGGTCCCCGAGATATTGTATCTCTCAGAGGGAGGCACGACCGTCCGGGTGCTGAACGCGACTGGGGCGTTCGTGCACTCTTGGAACATCACCGCCAGCGATCCAGGATTCCGCCAGCTGTCCCAGCAGGTGATGGCGACCCCAGTCGTCGCGGACCTCGACGGGGACGGGACGATGGAGGTCGTCGTGCCCACCGGGAGCGGCGTGCAGGCGTTCGCGACGGGGGGCCTGGCGCGGGACTGGCGGACGTTCGGTTACAACACGAACCACACGCACCGCGGGGGGGATGGAACCTCCCCGGACGGCGTGCCGTTCGTGGCGGTCATGACCGGCGCCCCGGAGCCCCATCCGGCGACGGGCGCATCGTGGGAGTATCGGGACGGCGTGACCCGGTGGACCGCCTCCGGCGGCGACTTCGGCATTGCGGAGGCGAGCGCGACCGCCGCCGCCGGCTGGGTCGCGTGGAACGTCACGGGAATGGTCGCCGACTGGCACTCGGGTGCCTTCCCGAACGTCGGCCTCTTCCTCTCCGAGGCGGACGAGGCGGGCGGCGCGCTCCACGGATTCCACAGCTCCGACGCCGCGAACCCTGCCTTGCGGCCCCGTCTCACGATCACGTACACGATCCCGATCGTCGACCCCACGCCGCGCATTCGGAGCGCGATTCCGAACCTTGTGCGCGCGGAGGACAGCCCCCCGTGGTCCCTGGACCTCGCAGGCTATGCAGAGGATGACGACACCCCGCCGAACGAGCTCCGGTGGAACGTCACGGGCCTCGATCCCGCGATCGTCCAGGTCGCCGGGGAGAACGTGCCCGGAAACCACGTCCTCACGTTCTACCTGCAAAGGGACGCGTCGGGGGACATGCCCGTCACCTACTGGTTGACGGACCCGCAGGGGAACTTCGCGGTCCGGTCCGCATGGGTGAACGTGACGCCCGTGAACGACGGGCCGACGTTCAGCCCGCCGCCGACGTTCGTCGTGCGCTACAACCTCACCTACACGTTCGACATGGACCCGTACATCGCGGACGTCGACAGCCCGTCGTCCGCCCTGGTCCTAACCTCGGACGATTCGGTGCACGCGGCCGTCTCGGGACACAACGTGTCCTTCCTGTACCCGGATACGTACCTCGGAACGTGGCAGTTCGTCGGGATTGGCGTCAGCGACGGCTTCCTCTCCACGGCCCGTGTGGTTGCGGTGCGCATCACGGCCGACGAGCCACCGGTTGTGACGCAGCCGCTCCCGGACCTGACCCTGTTCGAGGGCGAACTCCGCCCAGGGGTCTTCGACCTGGACGACTACTTCACGGATCCCGGCAACGACGCCCTCTACTTCTCCTACGGGTACTCGCACCTGAACATCACAATCCGGGCGAACCACTCCGTGGATGTCGAGGCGCAGTCGAACTGGTTCGGGATCGAGCGGGTCACGTTCCGCGGGACGGACCCGGAGGGCGCGCTCGCGGAGGACACAATCCTCGTCACGGTCCTCCCGGCGTTAATCCCGCCGACGCTCGGCCCCGTGCCCGACCTGGTCGTGCACTACGACGCGAACTACACGTTCAACCTCGACCCGTACATCGACGACCCGGACACGGCCCTGGACGGGATTAACGCCTCGACGTCGAGCCCGTACGTGACCGTCTCCGGACACCTCCTCACCCTCCGCTATCCGTTTTCGCTGAACGGGACCGTACAGAACCTCACGATCTGGATTGGGGACGGCGCGAACGTCGCCTCGCGGACGATCCGTGTGACGGTCTCGGACGACTGGCCGCCCGTCCTTCAGGGCAAGCTGGCGGACCGCGACTTCCTCGAGGACACCGTCCGCCCGGGGGCGTACGACCTGTCGGTCATCTTTGACGACCCGGACGGCACGCCCCTCTTCTATAGCGCGGGCAACGTGAACGTCCTCGTGTCGATCGACGCCTCGGGTCTCGTGGACCTCTCCGCGACCCGGGACTGGTTCGGGACCGAGAGGGTGACGTTCCGCGCGACGGACGCCTCTGGAGCCCTCGCGGAAGACACCGTGTGGATCGCGGTCATCCCGGTCGACGACGCGCCGTGGTTCCGCCCGATCCCCACCGTGTATCTCTCGGGGTCCGCGGGGTTCCTCGACCTGACCCCGTACCTCTCCGACGTGGACACGAACGTGACCGACCTCGTCCTCGTCGCCTCGAGCCGAAATGCGACGGCCGTGGGGCAGGGGCTCCTCTTCAACTACGACGGACCGACCCGGGAGGTCATGGAGGTCGTGGTGAGTGACGGCTTCCTGACGAACCGCACGTCCGTGACCGTCGTCGTGACGGCCCCGCGGGCCACCGAAGTCATCCCCGGCTACCTCCTCTGGGTCGCGTTGGGAGGGGCCGCGGTCGCGCTCACGGGGTTCGTCCTCTACCGTCGCCGCCAGATCGAGTGGGTGTTCCTCGTCACGAACGGAGGCCTCCTGATCTCGAGCGTGTCCCGTCGCGACCCGACCGTCCTCGACACGGACCTCATGATGGGGATGCTGACCGCGATCATGGACTTCGCGAAGAACAGCTTTTCCGACGAGACGGAGCGCGGCCTCGAGGAGCTCGACCTCGGGGACCGGCGCGTGGAGATCGAGCGGGGCAAGTCCGGCTACCTGGCGATCGTGTACCGCGGGCACGTACCCGGCTCCCTGCCGCGGCTCATGCGGTCGCTCCTCGCGTACCTCGAGACCCGATACCCGGACGCGTTCGGGGACGTCGTCGACCCCGCGACGCTCGAGAGCATCCCCGCCCACTTGAAGCGGTTCGTCGACCGGTCGTGGTGGCCCCTCCTCACGTTCCGCGACGAGTCCGTGTGAGGTCGAAGGCGTCCGCCCGTCCGCGAAGAAAGAAAACAAAGGCCGCAAACGCACGCGGGCGGCGCGGCGGAAAGGGGTTCGTGTCGGTCTAACGTCCCTCCGCGGTTCAGAACCGCCGGGGGGCTCGCTTCCGGAAGCAGTCCTGGCAGTAGACTGGCCGCGTCCCGTCGGGCTTGAAGGGCACTTGCGCCTGCTTGCCGCAGTCGGCACAGACGATGTCGTGCATCTCCCTCGGCCCGCGGTCGAACCGTCGTCCGCCGCCTCCGCCTCGGTCTCGATCCATGTATCCAACTCGTGCCCGGCCCCTCTAGGAACCGGACGGGAGGCCTTAGTGGGTTTATCTATAAAAGGGGGCGCATTCAGCGGTCACCGCGGAACGACCCCCCCGGGGGGTCACCGAACGTCCTCCCACTTGCCCTTGTGCTTCTCCATGAGCTCGGGCATCGTCGTGTACTCCATCTCGTCCATCGGGAGGCGGTGGGGCTCGAAGGGGCCGTGGCGGCGCATGTAGTCCGCGAGCTCCGCAGCCTGCTTCCGGGCGGGTTCGAACGCGGGGTCGTCGAAGAGGTCCACGGGACCCACGAGGGTTGCGTTCGCGATCTGGAAGCCGAGGCCGAAACAGCGCGGCGGGCCGTCGAAACGGGACGTCCGGTTGTCCTTCGCCCCGACGACCATGACCGGCCCGTTGTGGGACCCGCGGTTCCAGCCGGAGACGAGGAACGGCCATGCCCACGCCTCGAGGACCTCGCCCATCGCGGGGAGGCCGGCCTGCGCGCGGACGATTGCGACGGGGTCATCCTTCCCGACGTACTTCCCCGCAATCTGGGACAACTTGTCCGTGCTCACGCAGGCGACCGGCTCATCCTTCGGAACCTTGTTCGACCGCGCGAACACGTGCTTGATCACGAACCGCCCCTTCGATCCGATGAACATGAGGAGATCGTACATCTCCTCCGGGCAGCTCAGGAAGATCCGGCGGTGCTCCTCGATGTCCCAGACCTCGAACCGAAAGCCCATGTGCATCGCGGGGTCGATCACGAGGCCCGCGGAGCAGAACGGGTCGCCGAACATCCGGAAAATCGGGAGGTTGAACGCCCCCGGCTCCGTCTTGTCCATCATGAAGATCGCGACGGGTTCCGCGGGCCGCTCGACCATCTCGATTTCCGCGCTCCCCGGGCCAAGGCCGCGGACGTTTCCTGCAAACGCGTCCACGAGGAGGTCCTGCCCCGCCGCGTAGAGGTGGAGCTCCTTCGCGACCTCCGTGCACTTCTGGAACGTGAGCCACGCGGTCTCGTGGACCTTCGAGTTGTCCACGCCCTTCCGGTGGGTCATGATGAGCTCGAGGTCGTCCCCCGCGTTCGTGACGTAGAAGTCATCGATGACGCCCAGGGACACCGCCTCCTTCAGCGACGACTTTGCGGTGTCGATGAGCCGCGGGTGCACGATCTGGTGCCCCGCGACGCTCCCGACGTCGGCCTTGATCACGGATAAGGTCGTCTTTTCCGGCATGAGGTCGCCCCAGTCGCCCAACACGCGCCGCCATCATAAAGGTTCTCGCGCGGTCGCGAGGCCCTCGGCCCGCCGGATCGACCTCCGCATGGTTTATTGAACCACCTCGCGTTCGGGCCGTCCGTGGCGACCGAGCGGGCCTTCCTGGAGCTGACGATCCTGATCTCCGTTGCGGTCACGAGCCACTTCGTGATCCGGCGGTTCCGCCAGCCGACGATCATCGGGGAGATCGGGATCGGCGTGATCCTCGGGCCGACGATTGCGGTCCCGCTCCTCCGGAGCAGCGGGATACTGGGACCGACGGAGAGCCTGTTCACGGAGGACCTCATCTCCCTCTTCGCAAGCCTCGGCGCGATCTTCCTTCTGTTCCTGATCGGGCTGGAGTCGGACGTGCGCGCGATCTACAAGAGGAAGAACATCCTCGTCGCCATCGGCGGCGTGGCCCTCCCCTGGGTGTTGGGGTTCGCGATCGCCTATGTCATGGTCCCGGACGCGAGCCTTCAGGTGCTCCCGCTGCCCGCTTCGCCGACGCCTCGATTCATCATGGCGACGTTCGTCGGGGCCGCGCTCGTGGCCACGAGCACCGCCATCGCCGCCGCGGTGTTGCGGGAGCTCGGCATGCTCCGCACGGAGATCGCGAACACGATCATGGGCGCCGTGATCGTCGACGACATCCTCGGCCTCCTCGTCCTCTCCCTCTCGCTCGGCGTCGCGGGGGGCGCGGTCGACCTCGTCTCCATCCTCTTCCTGCTCGGGATCTCCGTCGCGTTCATCGCGCTCGCGATCTACGTCGGGTCCCGCTACTTCGCGCGCCTCGTCGTGTGGACGCAGGCCCGCGGGCTGAAGGCGGGACTGACCCACGCGGGCTTCATGGTCGCCATGGCGGTCGCGTTCTTCACGTCCTTCCTCTCGGAGGCAATCGGTCTGTCGGCGGTGATCGGCGCGTTCCTGGCGGGCGCGATGTTCTCGAACACGCCGTTGCGCCACGACTTCCAGGAGGGGGTCGAGTTCCTCGGCGCGATCTTCACGCCCGTGTTCTTCATCTCGCTCGGCCTGTTCGTCGACGTGTGGGCCGTGAGCGTGGGCCTGATCCTCTTCGGCGCGGTCCTCCTCGGCGTCGCCTTCGTCACGAAGCTGGCGGGGTGCGGGTTGGCGGCGCGCTGGACGGGCATGTCAAAGAGCGAGAGCCTTGCCGTCGGCTACGGGATGGTCCCCCGGGGGGAGGTTGGCCTGATCATCGCGCTGATCGCCCACGAGGCGGACGTGATTGGTCCGGACCTGTTCTCGATCATCGTGCTCGTCATGGTGATCGTCAGCGTCCTGCCGGCGCCGCTCCTCCGACGGGCGCTCATCTCGATCCGTGCCGAGCGATCCCGTGCGGGGCCTCCGGCCGGGGAGGGGTCCCAGGGGTCCGCCTAGCGCTGCACCCTCTCGAGGTCCCGCACGCGTCCGAACTCGAGCAGCCCCTCCGCGTCATCGACCGCGAACACCCGGGCGTCCGAGAGGTCCCGGTCCTGGAGCAACGGCGACATCTTCGGCCGCTCCGTCACGTCGACGCCGAGGGCAAGCGGTGAGAAGGCGGGGAGGAGGATCACGTCCGCGCCGACGACGAACGCCGGCAAGGAGAGGACCGCCCCGAGGGTGTCCCGCAGCTTCACCGCCGGGTGCTCGTGCCCGAGGACGAGGGGCCCGGAGACGCCGGGGTCGTCGTGGCCGTGGACGAATGTGAATCCGCCGAACTCCACCTTCCGGTGGAGGTCAAGCCCCTTCCTCGAGAGGATTTGCATCAGGTAGTTGTCGTGGTTCCCGCGCACGAGAACCGGGACCGTTCGACGGTTCAAGAAGTCGAGAACGTCCTGCACGTCCTTCCATTCATCCTCCAGGTTCCGGGAGAACTCGTGCTTGAAGTCCCCGTTCACGATGACCTTCTCCGGCGCGTACCGGTCGAGCAGGCGGCCGAGGCGCTCCAGCATCACGCCCTTCTGGCGGCGGGGGATTGCCACGCCCGCCTCCTGGAGGGCCCCCTCGTACCCCAGGTGAAGGTCGCTGATCGCGATCGCCTTTTCCGCCGGGAACCAGAGCGCGTACTCCCGGGTCGCCACGACGCCGGGGAGGACCTCCTTCTCATCCACGGGGGTGTCGATGGTGCGGGACCGCAAAAGGATTCCCTCACGGAAGGCGCACGGAGACGACGCTCACGTTGTCCGTGCTCGCGGCGAGCGCGGCGTCCCGGATCCGCTCCGCCGCCAATCTGGCGGTGGTCGTGGACCGAGCCAGGATCGCCACCTCCTCCGGGACGAGGCCGTCCCACACGCCGTCCGATCCGAGGACGATCCACACGTCGTCCGGCCCCACGGAGCGGTTCGCGATGTCGGGATCGGGGATGATGCCGATCGTTCGGAACTCCCGGTCTCCGAGCGAGCGGGTGCACATCAGGCCGCGTCCGTCCGGGAGACATGCGTACCGTCCGGAGATCCGAGCGCCTGCAGCTTGAACGCGGCGAAGCTCCGACTCGTTCGCAAGCCGGTGGTCCGTGGTGAGGATCTCTTCGTCCCGACCGCGGACGAGGAGGGCGTGGCTGTCCCCCGCGTTCGCGGCCGTGATCCCTCCCTCGTGGACCAGGAGCACGACCGCGGTCGTCCCGCTTGACTCTTCCTTCACGCGTTCGTCAAACGTCCGAAACGTCCTTCGGAGAGCGTCGTCGTTCGGAGCCCCGAGGATTTCCGCCGCCAGCAGTTCGTGAAACTCGTTCGCCGCCCGACGCGAGACCGCCTCGCCGCCATGCCCGTCGAAGACCGCCGCGTAGGTCCAACCCCTCCGTTCCGCAAAGGAGAGCTCCACGCGCGCGAAATCCTCCATGTGCTCCCGCCCGCCTTTGGCGGTGACGGCTGCGACGTCGCGCACGGATGGGCATCGGCGACCTCCTTAAGGCTCTCCCGCCCACCCGAGGCCTTTTCACCCCCACTGCCATCCCGCGAGCATGACCCCGGGGGAGCGAGACGCCGCCTTCGGCTATGTGGACAGGCGATTCGACGACTTCGTGGCGGTCCTGACGGAGTACGCGCGCGTCCCGACGATTTCCGCACAGAACAAGGCCTTCGAGGAAGGTGCGGCCGCGACCGTGCGGCTCCTGGAGCGGTACGGGGTGAAGGCGCGGCGGATGCCCGTCCCCGGCGGACCCGACCTCGTCGTGGGGAATGTGATCGAGGACCCGGACCTCCCGACGCTCGCCCTGTACAACCACTACGACGTCCAACCCGTGGACCCGCTGAACGAGTGGACGTCGCAGCCGTTCCGGCCCGAGGTGCGGGAGGGCTCCCTGTTCGGCCGCGGGGTCGCGGACACGAAGGGGAACACGGTGTCTCAATGCCTCGCGCAGGCGGCGATCCGGGAGACCGCGGGCCGGTTGCCCGTGAACCTCCGATTCGTCGTCGAGGGGGAGGAGGAGATGGGCAGCCCGCACCTGCTCCCGTTCGCGGACGCGCACCCCGAGGTGTTCCGCGCGGACGGGGCGACGATCGAAGGGTGCGACCACGACGAGCGCGGCATGCCGTTGTTCTCGATGGGCTCGAAGGGGATCCTGAGCGTGGAGCTCACGGTCCGGACCGCCGCCGTGGACCAGCACTCCTCGATCGCGACCGTGATCCCGAATGCCGCCTGGAGGCTCATTCATGCCCTCAACACGCTCCGCTCCGAAAATGGACGGGTCCTAATCAAGGGGTTCTACGCCCGTGCACACAACCGACCGACGAAGGGGGAGCTCGCATACCTCCGGAAGAACACATGGGATCCGAAGGACTGGGAGGCCACGTACGGGACGAAACTCCTCGTCGAGGGCAGCCGCCAGAAGCGCCTCCTCGAGCACCTGTATCGGTCCACGTGCACGATAGACGGGATCTGGTCCGGGTACACGGGCGAGGGACACAAGACCGTGAACCCCGCGGTCGCCCACGCGAAGGTGGACTTCCGTCTCGTCCCGGGCCAGCGGCCCGAGGCGGTCTACAGGAAGTTGCTCGCGCACCTTCGCTCGAAGGGGTTCCGGGACGTGGAGGTCGAGAAGCACTCCGTCTTCGAACCCGCCGCGACCCCGGTCACCGCGCGCCTCTCGCAGGCGATTGTCGCCGCCATGAAGGAGGTGTACGGCCGGCCGCCGAACATCCTCCCCTGGATGTCCGGGTCCTCCACGACCTGGTACTTCACGCGCGTCGGCACGCCCGCGGTCGGCGGCCCCGGCGTTGGATGGACGGGCGAGCGGATCCACGCGCCGAACGAGAACATCCGCCTGGCGGACGCGCGGAACGCGATCAAGGCGACGGCGGCGATGATCCGGAGCTTCCCCTCCGCCAGCTAGCCCTCGGGGTTCTCGTTCTCCCAGCGCTCGATTGCGTCGCGGACCGTGTCCGCGAGATGCCGGAGGACGAGGAGCATCATCCCCACGTTTGCGTTCGGGTCCGCGAGCCCCGTCACGATTGCCTCCTCCCCGGCGTGGAGGCACACGATTCGCGTGTCCGTGGCGTCGATCGTGACCCCCCGGGTGGAGCCCCGGTCGAGCTCGGAGGTCGCCATCTCGCCCGTGCCGACGATCGCCGCGCTCATCGCCGCCAGACGGCGGGCTAGGGCCGGGTCGGCGAGGTTGTGGGCAATGGGCAGTCCGTCC
>Ga0209751_10003011_pt1 | contig 16500 bp, 17 predicted proteins | sample RifCSP13_1_FD_184019 | JGI IMG/M metagenome (GOLD analysis project Ga0209751, IMG submission 184019) | Soil microbial communities from Rifle, Colorado - Rifle CSP2_sed 13_1 (SPAdes) (version 2) | ecosystem: Environmental > Terrestrial > Deep subsurface > Rock core/Sediment | place: Rifle... | reverse complement strand
ACGTACAACGCCTACGACCTCGTGCGCCTGCTGGAGACCCTCGCGGTCCTCGGCCTGGCCGCGGCCTTCTTCTTCACGATCGGCCGCAGGGTGCTCGAGCCCCACGAGACCCGCCTCCCGGACGCGGACGTGGCCTATGTGGCCGCGGGGGAGACGGTCAGCTCGTTCGGCGGCGGGATGTTCCGGGCCTTCGGGGCCATCTACCGCGGCGCCACGGGCGTGGCCCGGTCCTTCTTCGCCGCAGGCAAGCGCGCGATGCGGATGGAGGACCGTGACGTGAACTGGAACCTCGTGGCCTTCGGGGGCGCCCTCGTCGTGGTCCTCGGCTTCCTCCTCCTGGGGGTGGGCGCGTGAGCGGCTCCTTCCTGGCGGCCTTCGTGCCCCTCTTCCTCGCCCTCGGCGGCCTGGAGACGTACTTCTTCGCGAAGATGGTCCCCCTCCGCCTGCGTGCGTGGACGGGCACGATGGCAGCCGTCTGGCTTGCCGCGGCCTTCGCGCTCCTCCTCGTGGCGGACCGGCTGGGCCTCGTCGCGGGGGACGAGCCCTTCGCGCTCCTGCGGATGTCCACCCTGGGCCTCCTCCTCGGCCTCCTCGCCACGGGCCTCGGCGCCCTCGCGGCCTTCGCGTCCCAGGGCCGGATCGATCCCGACGGGCCGGTTCAGCTCTACTATCCGCTCTTCCTCTTCGCCCTCGCGGGGACCGTGGCGGTCGGGTTCAGCAACGACCTCTTCACCCTGTTCGTGATGGTCGAGCTGTCCGCGATCCCGTCGTACGCCCTCGTCGCGTACCGCTACCGCGAGGATTCGCGCTCCTTGTCCGCGGCCCTGAAGTACCTGATCCAGGGGGTCACGGGCACGGTCACGGCCCTCCTGGGCGTGTCCCTCCTCTATGTGGCGGGCCACACCCTCCTCATCTCCGACCTGCCCGTCCGCCTCGCCGGGGCGGACCCCGCGATCCTCACCCTCGCGGCCGCCCTGATCCTGATCGGCTACTGCGTCAAGCTGGCCGTCGTCCCGCTCCACACGTGGCTGCCCGACGCCTACGTCCACGCGCCGGCCGGGGTGACGGCGATTATGACCGGGGCCACGAAGACGGGCACCCTGATCGCCCTGCTCCTGTCCCTGTCCGCCCTGCCCGCCGGGCTGAACGGCTCCGCGTACCTGGGCGCCGCGGTGAGCCTCCTCGCCGTCCTCACGATGACCGTCGGGAACCTCCTCGCGCTGAACCAGACGGACCTCCGCCGCACCCTGGCGTATTCGAGCGTGGCCCAGATGGGCTACATCCTCCTGGGCTTCGGCATCGCCCTCCAGTGGGACGTGGCCCTGGGCTTCGAGGCGGCGATCTTCTACGCGGTCGCCTACAGCATCATGAAGGGCGGGGCCTTCCTCGGCGCGGACCTCCTCGCGAACGCCGCCGGCTCGGCGGAGACCGCGAGGATGCGGGGCATCGGCGCGCGCCACCCCGTCGTGGGCGTCGCCTTCGCGATCTTCATCCTCGGGCTCATCGGCGTGCCGACGACGGCGGGCTTCCTCGGGAAGCTGCTCGTGTTCCAGGCCGGGATGTCCACGGCCACCCTCGGCGGCGTCGCCCTGGCCCTCATCCTCGCCGCGAACAGCGCGCTCTCCCTCGGCTATTACGTGCCGATCCTGTCCACGCTCCTCTTCCAGGGCGCGGAGGCGGCGCACGCGGCCCCGGCCGCCGCGGACGGCGGCGCGGAACGCCTGCCGCGGAGCACGTCCGCGAGCGTCGTCGCCCTCGCCGGCGCGACGGTCTACCTCGGCCTCTTCCCGCAGGTCCTCTTCGATTGGATCGGGCGCGCGAGCCCGCTCTTCCCCGGAGGTGGCTCCCCATGACCGTGACGGAGGTCCTCGTCTCGCCCTTCGTCATCTTCGGCATCGCGATCGCGATCGCCTGGCTCATGTACGTCTGGTCCCGGACGATCGCGCCCGTCTCCGTCGGCAGCGTGAACAAACAGATGCCCTACGTGGGCGGCGAGGCGGCGACGGCGCAGGCCTTCCAGCCCGGCTACCAGTTCTTCTATGTCGCGTTGTTCTTCACCCTCGTCCACGTCGCGGCCCTCGTCCTGGCGACGATGCCCACAGGGCTATTGCCGTGGGCCGCCTTGGGCTACCTGGGCCTCGTCGCCGTCGGCATCCTGATCCTGAGGTGGGAACAATGACCCTGAGCCAGCGCCTCGCGAACTGGGCACGGATGAAGTCGCCGTGGATCACCCTGTTCAACAGCGGCGCCTGCAACGCCTGCGACATCGAGGTAATCGCGGTCCTTACGCCCCGCTTCGACGTGGAGCGCTTCGGCATCCTCGCGAAGGGCTCCCCGCGCCATGCGGACATCCTCGTCGTCACCGGGCCGGTGACGCGGAAGCAGGCGCCCCGCCTGCGGCGGATCTGGGAGCAGATGCCCGAGCCCAAGTACGTGATCGCGATGGGCGCCTGCGGGGCGTCCGGCGGCGTGTTCCGCGGCCTCTACCACGTCGTCGACGGCGTGGAGAACGTGATCCCCGTGGACGTGTTCGTCGCGGGCTGCCCGCCCCGCCCGGACGAGATCATCAACGCGGTTGTCGCGTGCCTGGGCCTCCTGAAGGAGGACCTGGCCCACGGCGGCAAGGCCTGGCGGACGAAGCCCAAGGTCATCGAACGGGTCGTGCCCACGGAAGGCACTCCCGTCCCGCCGAAGCCCGCGGAGGTGCCCGCATGAGCGAGCTCCTCAAGCTCGAGCAGGTGGCCAGGGCGATGGAGGGCATCGGCACGCCGGAGGCGGTGAAGGCGAACCGCATACGGGTCCCGACAACGCCCGCGAAGGTGAAGGAGGCCGTGCGCCGCGCCCTCACCGACCTCGCGTGCGACCACGTGGTCCAGATCGCCGCCGTGGACAACGGGAAGGCCTTCGAGCTCATCTACCACCTGACGGGACCCCACCGCACCGTCGTGGCCATCGCGATCGAGCTCCCGCGGGACAAGCCCGAGGTCGCGACGGCGTCGGACCTCCTCCCGCCCGCGGGGATCTACGAGCGGCAAATCCACGACCTGCTGGGCATCGTCTTCGTCGGGCATCCGGACCTCAAGCGGATCATCCTGAACGAGGACTGGCCCGCGAACGAGTTCCCCATGCGGAAGGACTGGAAGCCGAACCCGAACACGTTCTACGGCGGCGTGCGCAAGGAGGCGACGTAGATGGCCGAGGTCGTCGTGCCCATCGGACCCCACCACCCGGCGCTCAAGGAACCGGTCAACTTCAAGGTCGTCGCGGACGGCGAGACGATCGTACGGCTCGAGCTCGACGTGTCCTACAACCACCGCGGGATCGAGAAGGCCGCGGAGCAGCGGGACTTCGTCCGCGTTGTACCGTTGCTCGAGCGCGTCTGCGGGATCTGCTCCCACTCCCACACGACCGTGTTCGTGAAGGGGATCGAGGAGGCGATGAAGCTCCAACTCCCGCCGAGGGCCCAGTACATCCGCACGATCGTCGCGGAACTGGAGCGCATGCACAGCCACTTCCTCTGGCTCGGGGTCGCGGCCCACGAGATCGGGTTCAACACCCTGTTCATGTGGACCTGGCGGGACCGGGAGGCGGTCCAGGACATGCTCGAGGAGATGACCGGGAACCGCGTGAACTACGGGATCAACGAGGTCGGCGGCGTCCGCCGGGACCTGACGACGGACCAGATCCAGGCGGCCCTGAAGCGTCTCCCCCATCTGGAGGACCGCATCGCGAAGTACGTGGACATGGTCAACCACGAGCAAACGATGATGATCCGCTTCCGCGGCGTCGGGAAGCTCTCCAGAGTGGACGCGCTCAAGCTCGGCGCGGTCGGACCCACGGCCCGCGCGAGCGGCGTGGACTACGACATCCGCAAGGACGACCCCTACATCGCCTACGCGGACGTCCCCTGGAAGGTCGTCACGGACACCCACGGCGACGTCTACGGGCGCACGCTCGTCCGGATCGGGGAGCTCCAGGAGAGCCTGCAGATCGTGCGGCACTGCCTGGAGAACCTGCCCGCGGGACCCATCAAGGTCACGTCCCCGAGGGCCGCGCCGAAGGGGGAGGTCCTCTCCCGCTACGAGGCCCCGCGGGGCGAGCTCGTGCACTTCATCCGCACGAACAACACGGACAAGGTCGAGCGGCTCGACATCCGCACGCCCACCCTGGCGAACTGGACCTCCGTGGCCGTGAGCCTGGTCCACCAGAACCTGGCGGACATCCCCGTGGTCGTCGCGGCGATCGACCCGTGCCTGTCGTGCACGTCCCGCATCACGATCGTGAACGAGCGCGGCAGGAAGACCGGGGAACTGACCTGGGACGAGCTGAGCGCCCACGGCCGCGCCTTCTACCGCAACGGGAGGCGGGCCTGAATGGACGCGATCCTGCTCGCGGTCTACATCCTTCTCTTCCCGGGGTTCCTGTTCCTCCTGGCGTACGCCTTCTTCTTCCAGTTCCTCGACCGGAAGATCAGCGCACGGATGCAGAACCGGGTCGGCCCGCCCTTCCTTCAGCCCTTTGCCGATTTCGTGAAGATGCTCGGGAAGGAGGTCATCGATGTCAAGGGCATGGACCGAAAGGCCTTCGACGCCGCGCCGATTCTCGCCCTCGCCGCCGTCATGACGGCGTTCTTGTACGTGCCGATCGTGGGGAACAGCCCTCTGGCCTTCCAGGGAGACCTGATCCTCGTGCTCTACCTGCTCACCTTGCCGACGATCGTCCTGTTCCTCCTCGGCTGGCTCTCGCGGAACGTGTTCGCCACCATAGGCGGTGTGCGCGCGGTCACGCAGATGTTCATTTACGAGGTTCCGTTCTTTCTCGCCCTCCTGACGCCCGCACTGATGGCGGGCTCTTGGTCCATCACGGACATCGTCGCGTGGCAGCAATCCCACCTCTGGCTGGCGGTCCTCCAACCGATCGGCTTCGTCGTCGCGCTCATCGGCCTGCAGGCGAAACTCGAGCGCACGCCGTTCGACATCCCCGAGGCGGAGACGGAAATCGTAGCAGGGCCGTGGACCGAGCTCACCGGACGGCGGCTCGCCCTGATGCACCTCACCCTCGATGTGTCCATGGTCGTGGGGAGCGCCCTCGTGGCCGCGCTGTTTCTCGGCGGACCACTTGTCCCCTGGACGATCACGCCCGACTGGCTCTCCTGGATCGTCGGCTTCGCCCTGTTCTTCGTGAAGACCCTCGGCGTCCTCCTCGTGCTCGCGTCGATCAAGGTGGCCACGGGCCGCATCCGGATCGACCAGCTCAACGACGTGGGCTGGAAGTACCTCGCGACCGCCGCGATTGTCCAGGTGATGATCGTCCTCCTGATGAACTACTGGTGGGTGAGCGCATGAGGAACTCCGACTACGTCATCCACATTACAACCAAACACGGCCGGACTTGGACCTACCTCAAGGACAACCAGGGCTGGACGAAGACCGGCCCAGTGGGTCAGCTCCACCGACTCAGCGCAGAACAATTTCTGTCGCACCTCTTACCGCCGCTCGCGGCCGACCAGCCGGGTCTCAGCGTCAAAGTGGAGCGGAGGTACGACCAAGGGAAGGGCAAGGTGAGCGCGTGAGGAAGCCGGGCAACGTCCTCAAGGAGATGTTCGAGAACCTCGGCTCCAAGCCCGCGACGATTCTGTATCCGAAGGAGAAGGTCCCCGTCCCGGAGGCCTTCCGCGGGAAGATCGCGATCCGGGACGAGAAGTGCATCGGGTGCTCCAAGTGCGCGGTCGTCTGCCCCACCCAGTGCATCACGATGGTGGCCAACGAGCGCACGGTCGAGGTCAAGGGCAAGACGATCGTCCGCAAGAAGAAGCCCGAGGTCCAGCTGTATCTGTGCATCCGCTGCGGCCTCTGCGAGGAATACTGCCCCACGGACCCGAAGGCGATCTACCTGACGAACGCGTTCAGCGGCGCGGGGCCCGACAAGGATGTTGTCGTCCGATGACGTACGTGCCTCAACATGACTTCGAGCAACGCCTCCGGCGGCGGCTGCGAGGCGCGAAGCGTGTGGCCGTCGTGGGGATCGGGGACGAGCTCGCGCCGCACGACCGGCTCGGGATGCTCGCCGCGCGGGAGGTCGAGGGGCTGCACCTGCCGAACGTCAAGGTCTTCATGGCCGGGACGGTGCCGGAGTCCGTCACCGGACCCGTCCGGAGGTACCGGCCCGACCACGTCCTCCTCCTGGATGCCGCGGACATGGGGGCCCGCCCGGGGACCGTGGCGATCGTGAAGGCGGGCGAGGTCCAGGCGAGCCTCCTCTCGACGCACGCCCTTCCCCTGTCCGTGGTCATGGAGTTCCTCGCGAAGGACACGAAGGCCGCGGTGACCCTCGTGGGGATCCAGCCGAACACGGCTCACCACGGGGAGACGCCCTGCAGCCAGGAGCAGGCCGGCCTGACCCGTCTCCTCGTGAGCACGTTCCACATCCTGGGCCAGGCGAGCGGGCGCGGCGCGAAGGCGCTCGCGCGAGGGTCCCGCGCGATTTGAGGCCGCCGCGCCACGTCCGAACCGCCGATTTCCGAGGTGGACGAGCGACACCCACGAGTCGTACAATAAGTTGAAATAACCATGCCAGATTTGCGCACGGCGGGAGAAGGCATGTCCGCGCAACCCTTACAGGATACGGAATCGACCGCCGCCAAGAAACGATTGTCGCCGAAGATGACGGTGGCGGTCCTGGCCGTTATTGCCGTCGTCATAGCGGCAACGGCGTACTATGTGCTGACCAGGCCCGCGACAACCGCACCGCAGTACCAGCTCGCACTCATCATGCCGAACCTTGCGTTCGGCGGTGGCTGGTATGGGCGCGTCTCCGCTGGGTTCCATGACGCTCTCAATCAGTCCAGGTGGGCCCAGAACAACGTCCAACTCGTGTTCGAAACGATTTCCGCGATGAGCCCTACGGATGAAGTGACCGCGATGCAGGCCGCGCAGACGAAAGGAGCGAACCTCATCGGGCTGGCATCCCTCGACGTGAACGCCCTGGTCCCATCCGTCGTCCAGGCGAGCCAAGCGGGAGCCAACGTCTTCACATTCGGGCTCTCCCTCAACACGACCCTCCTGGCGGCTCAGGGAGGAGAAATCATAACAGACGTCGAATTGAACAACACGAGGGAAGGCATCGAAATCACAAACTGGCTCGTGATCTACCTCCAGACGCATACCCAGATCCCAACGCCCTACCACATCTTCGTCCACGACCTGAGCCCGGCAGCCTCCGCGGGATACGACCGGTTGGTCGGCGCGAAGTCGGTCCTCGACCCGCTCGTGCAACAGGGAATCCTGGACTACGTAATCGGTCCGTTCGACAACGATCTAACCGTCGCGACGGCCTACAGCCAGATGCAGAGCTATCTCGCAACGAGTCCGCCGCTGACGGCCGTCCTCGCGTTGCAGGACGTCATCGCGGTGGGAGACATCAAGGCACTCAAGGAGGCAGGGTTGCTCAACAACCCGGTCATCGTGGTCGGCAGCGACGGCATCCCGATGGGAGTCGACGCGCTCCAGAAGGGCGAGCTGACAGCGACGGCCGTCAATCCGGGCTACCCAATCGGCTACTGGGCCGGCCAGGCAATCGTGCTCTGGGCGAAGTACCACAACGCCCCGGACTTCACGCCTCCGCCGAAGCAGCTCTTCATATGGCAGGGCATCGCGACGCCCACCGACCTGAGCCTGCTCACCCAGACGCCCCCCTTGCCGTGGACGCCCGTGCCGGGGTACACGCCCGGCGACTACGGTGCGCTGTCCGTGACCGGAACCCACGCCTTCCTCGTGGACGAACTGATGGCAGTTCTCTCCACGAGGCGGAGTTCATGACGGTGGACTTGGTCGTCCGGAACGGTAACCTCGTCCTGCCGAACGGTGTGGTCAAGGCCGACGTGATCGTGGAGGGCGGCAAGATTGCCGCCCTCACGAAAGACTCGTCTTCCGTCAAGGCGGACACGACCATCGACGCCAAGGACAAGTATGTCCTTCCAGGAGCGATCGACCCCCACGTTCATTTCGGCATCTACTCCGGCTCCTTCGAGAAGGATGTAGGGACGGAGACCCGGGCGATGGCCCTCGGCGGGGTGACGACGCCGGTGCATTATCTCCAGGAGAACGGCTCGTACCTGAAGATCCTCGGCTCGTCTGCCAAAGCAGTGAAGGACAAGGCCCTCGTGGATGTGGCCTTCCAAGTGATCCTCATGAACCAGGGTCACCTGAATGAAATGCCCATGTATCCGGACCGCGGGATTTCGGCGGGCAAGATTTACATGAATGGGAAGGAGTACAAGATGATCGGCATCGACTCCGATGTCGATGACGCCTTCCTCTATCGGGCGTTCAACCTGTGCAACAAGCTCGGCTTCCTCCCGAAGCTACACTGCGAGAACTACGAACTCGCCAAGGCGATCGGCGAATCCGTCCGCGGCAGCGGTCAACAGGGCCTCCCGGCGTGGGACGCGTTCCGGCCCTCGGTCTGTGAGGAGGAGGCCATGCGCCGGGCGTACCTGATCGCGGGGCACACGGGGACGCGATTCTATATTGTCCACAATACTACGGCCGCCGCGGAGCGCTTGTCGGAACAGGCAGTATCGGAGAACCGCGAGGTTTGGTTTGAAACCTGCCCGCACTACCTCACCTTCACGAAGGACGACGAAATCGGGATCCTAGGCAAGGTGAACCCTCCGATCCGATCGGAGGAGGACCGCGAGTCACTCTGGAACGCTCTCAAACGGGGCCTGATTCACACGATCGGCTCGGACCACGCCCCGAACATGCTGAGCGCCAAGAAGGGCAAGGGGGACATCTGGACGGCCTTGCTCGGCTTCGGTGGGAGTTCGTTCATCTTCCCCACCCTCTTCACGGAGGGTGTGGAGAAGAGAGGACTCCCATTGACGACGGTGGCCCGGGTGACGTCCTTCAACGCGAGCCGCACCCATGGGATCTCGAGCAAGGGTCTCCTTGCTCCCGGATACGACGCAGACGTGGTGGTCATCGACGCGAAGCGCTACCGAAAAGTGGAACCGGCGATGGTGCAGTCCTACGCCGACTACACTCTGTACGATGGAAGGAAGATGACCGGCTGGCCCGCGTACACGATTTCCGGCGGACGGGTGGTCGCACAAGACCTCGACATTGTGGGAAAGCCCGGCGTGGCCAGGGTCGCGCGATGTGACACGGCCAAGGCGGGATAGCCTCTCAAGCGGAGACCGCGGATGGACTTCAAACGGCTGGCCCAGCTTGACATAGGAAGCCTACTCCTCAAGGCGGTCTCCGACAAGTATCGCGCCCTCACCGCCCTGTTCGTAATCGGGATGGTTGCCACGATCGTCGCGCCGGCGTTCGCCTCCGGGCGGAATCTCTCCTTCATCGTCGTCCAAGGCTCGGTCATCGGAGTCATCGCGCTCGGGTCCACCTTGGTCATCCTTGCAGGCTCGATCGATCTCTCGCCCGCCGCCGTCGCCGTCCTGGCGGGGATCGTTGCGGTGAGCAATCTAGGCAAAGGTTCCGTCCCGGAGCTCATGGGAGCCTTGGCCCTCGCCCTGGCTTTGTCCTTCGGTCTTGGCGTCTTCAACGGCTTGCTCGTGGTTCTCGGGAAGATCCCGTCCATCATCGCGACACTGGGCACGTCCTTGGCGATTGCCGGCTTCTCGTTCTACTACACGAAGGGAGCCGGGATGACCGTGACCTCGCTGCCGTATGCAGCCATCTCGAACGGCACCTTCGCGGGCCTCTCGAACATGATCTGGATGTTAATCCTCACGACCGTGGTCGTCCAGTTCTTCCTCACGTTCACCAAGGTCGGGAGACACGTATTCGCCTTGGGCAGCAACGAGCTGGCCGCGGTCTACTCGGGAATCCGGAACTCGACGCTCAAGGTGCTGGTCTTCGGGGTGGCCGGACTCCTGGCCGGGCTCGGCGGCATCATGCTGACGTCGCAGGTCTCATCCGTCTACCCCGGTCTGATGACCGGTTACGAAATCAGTGCCATCGCAGCCGTGGTCGTTGGCGGGACCAAGCTCATGGGGTCCGCAGGGGAAGGATCGGCGTGGCAGACCCTGGTAGGCGCCGTCGTACTCGCCCTCATCGCCAACGCACTGATTGTGACGGGGGTGAGCGGTTATCTCCAGCAGTTCGTCACGGGGGCCATCATCATCCTGGCCACGCTGCGAACCTCGCGGGACCGCATCATCAAGTGACTAGGATGCCGCGAGCAGGATGTCGGCCGCATGGAAGGACTCGTCGGAGAACTCGGCGGCCATGACCCCATCCTTCACCACCAGGATCCGGTCGCACGCGTCAATGATCTCCTCGAGCTCGGTCGAGATCAGCATGACTCCGATGCCGGACCCCGCCAGCTTGCGGAAGTACCGCTTGAGGTAGTCCTTCGTGACGACATCGATACCTCGAAAGGCCTCGTGGGCCACGATCACCTTGGGTTGAATCGTGAGCCATTTCCCGACGAGCACCTTCTGCTGGTTTCCTCCGGAGAGCTCCTTCACCCGTTGGTCGGTGTCCCTATACACGACCTGCATGTCGCTGAGAGCTTCCTTGACACGCCTTCGCTCCTTCCAGACCTCGAGGATCCCCCGTTTGGAGAGCTCGTCCAGCGTCAAGATCGAGGTATTGTAGGCGATGCTCCTTTCCGTGAAAAGCCCTTGGACCCTCCTGTCGGGAGGGATGTAGGCGATCCCGTGTTCCGTGGCCTGAGAGGGACGCCGGATGGACAGGTCCTGCCCTTCGAGTTCAACCTTCCCGGAATGCTTGCGCAGACCGAACAATGCCAGGGGCAGTTCCTCGACGCCGGACCCCAAGAGCCCGTACAGGCCCAAGACCTCTCCGCGCCGAACGGTGAGGCTGAGATCCCGAAGAAGCCGCGTCTTGATGTTCACCAACCGGAGGAGTGGTTCCTTCGACTCAACGGAGGAACGCACGGACATCCGGTCTCGTTGCGTGCCTGCGAAAAGCGCGTCCGCGATGAGCTCTGGCTCCATCATCTCCCGACTGAACCTGCTTCCGACGCGTCCCCCTACGAGGACGACCAACTCTTCGCACAGGGTGGCGAATTCGTTGATGTTGTGGCTCACGAAGATGATCGACTTTCCTTCCGTCCGCAGGGACTTGACACACGAGAAGAGGCGTTCCACCTCGGCCTCGTTCAGCGCCGACGTGGGCTCATCGAGGCATATGATCTTGGAGTGGAGCGATAAGGCCTTCCCGATCTCCACGAGTTGCTGGTCGGCGATCCCGAGCTCCTTCGTCTTGGCATCCAGATCGATCCGGACCCCCAAGCGCGAGAGGATTTCTTCCGCATCCTCCCTCATCCGGTGCCAATCCAGGAGCGAGTGGCGCGTGTACTCGTGACCTAGGAAGATGTTCTGAAGCGGCGTCAACGAAGGGGCGAGACTCAACTCCTGATGGACCAGGGCGATTCCATTCTGGATAGAATCCCGGGGGGAGCCTAACTCCTGTTCTTTCCCTTCGATGAGGACCGTCCCTGCATCCGGTTTGACGATCCCCCCGACAACCCGGAGCAGGGTCGACTTGCCCGAACCGTTGAGTCCCGCGATACCCATACTGGATCCTGGCTCAACCGACAGTGACACGTCCAGGAGCGCTTGCGTGGCGCCGAATCTCTTGCTAATCCCACGTAGCTCGAGGAGAGGCCTCTTCGACTCCGGTCTGGGTTCCCCTCCTTGCATATCGCCATGCCCCTACCCGCGTGTGACCCATTGGAATGCGCCACCGCGGGGAACTCGACCTGTCCTCGGGAATGCGGTCCTTCCACGTGGATCTCTCATTGGGTGACCCCGGTCCTGCTGTTCGGACCCTCGCTGCCCTGGCTGAGTACGAATCCCCTCAGCCGAAGCGAATTGGGGACTTGGGAGTTAAACTCTTCTCAGGAACAGTCAGGATGCCCACGACCCTGATCGGCGTTGGATGGAACGTCCCGTCGGTCATGAGGATGAAGCGAGGCCTCCGTGGTCTCCAGGTTCCCGCGCGTCCTTGTCCAGCCATCGCCTGCTTACGAAGCGAACCGAGCCCGGTCGACTCTCCGTCGTCGGACAGGCCCCCTTGTGCGTCCTTGGGTCGCAGACGTGATGGAGCGCATGACTACCGGCCCCGTTCCGTCCGCGAGAACGATGGTTGAAGCGAGATTCGTAGAATCCTCAACGGACCGCACGCTCCTGGAATCCCGGACGCGGCACGGCATCTCCGTAAATACCGAATTGGCGTTACAGTGAAATCGAAGGTGCGGTCAAACCGGCACCAGGCGAAGGTGGCTCAATGAAACGCGTCGGCGAGCAGATGATCTACGACACTCTCGGAGAGATGGTGCAGCCTGGGCACACGGCACTCCTCATCATCGACATGCAGAACGACTTCGCCGCGAAAGACGGCTTCTTTGACAAGAAGGGCATCAGCATCAGGATGATGGAGAAGGCGATCCCCCGCCAACGGGAACTCCTGATAGCTGCGCGATCCAGCGGGGTGTTTGTCGTCTACACCGAGAACACGGTCTACATGAATCCGGACGGAGTGATCCTCGAGTCGCCGGCACATCTCGCCTTCTACGAGAAGTGCGGGTACCTTCCCGACCTCGAGAAGGGAGAGTTCTTCACGATCGACGGGCAGTGGGGGGAAAAGACGGTCGACGCCCTTGCACCACGAAAGGGCGAATACGTAATCCACAAACACCGGCCCAGTGGATTCGTCGGTACCAACATGGACATGATTCTGCGTGCCCGCGGCATCGAGACCGTTGTCGTGACCGGCTGCGTCACGCAGGGATGTGTAGAGACCACGGTTCGCGACGCGGGGAATCATGACTACTACGTCGTTATTCCGTCGGATGCAGTGGCCTCGCAGAACGAACAGCTGCACGATGCCGCACTTCTGGTCATGGCAGCCAGATGGGCGGTGACTTCCAGCGACGAAATCGTGAAGCTCTGGAAACAGCCCGAGTGAACCGGCCGGTGCTTCGTGTCGTGTCACACGGCCCTATCCATGAAGTAGGAGTAGCGACGCCAGATCTGACCGTTCTTGAACTGATGAAAGTCCGCGAACCGCACACTCACCGACTCGCCTGACTTCAGCACTCCGCTGAAGCTCCCGCGCACGACGGCCCAGTCCCCGTCAACCAAGACCGTCTCCAGATGGTGGCTTCCTCGTTCGATGATGCGTTGTTCGGTGTAGAACTGTCGCAGCTTGTCGATACCCCTGATCACCCCGGTTCCCCCGCGTTCATACACGATTTCCGGATCGAACAACTCGAGCACTTCCTCGAAACGTCGGCCATCGACCAGTTCGAAGTAGCGTAGAACCCGAGTCCTGATTTCCTTCGCATCCATGGCGCTCCATCCTCATGGGCCCCGATACCAGGTTCTGGCCGAGGAAGTGAAGCGGGAGGTGAATCGTCGCTCCCATCTCCTCGCGAGAGTCCCGCTGAACAGGTGCCTTCGGCGGCGAAGCAGAGACCTGATGAAATAACTGATGTCCGAACTCTACGTACGACGAGAGACCTCGTAATGAGCCTGGCGGTCCACCCGTTGTTTCCCGCCGCCCTCCGCAGGTCGTGCCGGTGGCGGGTGGCCGGTCATGTACATCTGGCCGACGTCTACGGAGGCGAGTTGGTTTCTGTCGCCAACGCCTCAGCGACTGCCGTGCCCACGTCACTGCACTTGGCGGCTCCGCCGAGATCGTAGGTGAGGACGCGCCCCTCTTTCAGGACAGCCTGCACGGCCCTCTCGACCGCTCGAGAGGCTTCAAGGAGGGTCTTGTCACCTTTTCGCCTTCCCAGCCACTCGAGCATCATGTGAACCGCAAGAATGGTGGCGTTGGGGTCGGCCACGTCTTTCCCGGCATGTTTCGGCGCACTCCCGTGAATCGGCTCGAACATTGCATGCTGATCCCCGATGTTTCCCGCCGCGGCCATTCCCATCCCGCCTTGCAGGACGGCAGCCAAGTCCGTAGCGATGTCGCCGAACATGTTTGTGGTTACACAGACGTCGTAGACCTCCGGGGACCGTACGATCCACTGCATGAACGCGTCGATCAAGGCGTAGTCCTTCTCGATGGCCGGATAGCGGAACGCGACCTCACCATACACCTTGCGGAATAGTCGGCAGCCGACCGTAACATTCGACTTGTCGACGCAGGTGACGCGGTGTTTCCCATCCGCGGGAGCCCCCGGGCGGCCCTTGGCCATTTCGAACGCGTAGCGAATCACCCGCTCACAGCCTTTCCGTGTGATGATGCGATCATCGATAGCCAGCTCCTCGATGCCTCCGCGTGACAGGTAGCCGTGGACGGGCGAATAGAGCCCTTCCGTGTTCTCGCGAACGATCACGAAGTCTACCTGGCCGGGCTCCCAGAATTGCTTGAAGGTATTGTGCACCTTGTGCTTCACGTTTGGATACAGCTTCGTCGGCCGCACGTTCGCGTACAGGTCGAGTCCGAACCGGATGGCGAAGATGACACCCAGCCCCGCAAGGTCTCCGTTGGGCAGCGTGGCGTTCGGCAGACCTACTGCGCCGAGCAGAATCGCGTCTGCGGTCTTGCACTCCTCGTAGCAACCATCCGGCCACTCAGCGCCGTTGTCAAGGTAGTACTGGCCCCCTACTTGGCGGGTCGTCATCTCAAAACTCACGCCGAAAGCGTCCTGTACGGCCCGGAGGACCTTCGTCCCTTCGCGCAGCACCTCCGGCCCAATGCCGTCGCCAGGCAGTAGAACGAGGTCATAGGCCATACGTCGGGTTATCCCGGCCTCTCGAATAAGTGTTCCGTATGATAGGTGAAGAGCGTTCCTCTGTCGCTGCCGCGACAACCTTGCGACCATCAACGTGCATGGCGATGTGATCCAACTCCGCCTGGCGGACGAGGCATCTCCGCCGCTGTGCAGAGACTTCCCACAATGGAAGACAGGAAAGCGGCGCTCTGTGGCGACGGGTGACACTGTGACAACGCTCGAGACCTTCGATACGGAGAGGGACGGTTATCCGTCAGCGTTGAGTTTTATCGACCATGGGGGGTCCATCGAATCAAGTTCCGGTCAGGTGAGATGGATGCGAGGTTCGGCGCCGGAAAGGGACGGGACGAGGGCCTCAGCGAATAGCTCGGGCTCACTTCAATCCAGGGGAACATCTCGGTTCCGTCCCTTGGAAGGACCGTGGTTCAACGGGCTCGGGCGCTCGTGCTTGAGGCCCTGAACAAGAGGGGGAGCGTGCTCATCCAGAGGACCTCGAAGACCAGCGAGACGGTTGCGGGGAGACTCGAAAGAGGGCCGAAGAAGGCGATGGCCAAGACCACCGCGAGCGCCGTGTTCTTGAACCCAGCGAACGTCATCAGGGCGATCCTGCTGTTTCGCGGAACCGCGAGGACCATCGTTGCCCCAAAGACGGCGAGCCCGAGGCCGTACGTGCGGAGGAACGCCAGTATCGAGAGCGTGGGGATGAGATCGAGGTGACTGAGGAGAGCGCCTCGTGTGGAACCGGCGATGATGAGCACAGAGAAGAAGAACGCAACGCTCACGCCGGTCGGTCGGAAGTCGTGGATCCGATTCCAGCTCCGGAGGGGCCTCGAGAGCCCCAGAGGCAGGCCGATGAGCAGGACCGTCTGGAGGACGAGATTGCTGGCGGGAACGGATTGCCCCAGGAAAAGCAGGGTTAGGGCCGGGACCGTGATCAGTCCAAGGAGGTAGAGGATCGCGTTTGAAATCAGGGAACGTCGAACATCGCCACGGAGATAGGACGTGAGTGGGACCACGCCGATCGCGGGTGGCACCGCGGCCACAAGGACCCAGCCGTTTCGGATTTCAGGATCAGGGCTGAGCAATCCGCAGGCCAAGGTCAGGCTCCCTAGGGCCACATAATTCATCGCGAAGGAAATCGCAACCCCGTGGGTCTCCGCCTTCGCCGAGATCCCCCGAAAGGAGATCTCCGTCAACGCGAACGTCATCGAGACGATTAGTACGACTTCCAGCACCGGCGTGGAGTAGGGATCAGGTAGCCCTCCGGTCACGAGACCCGCCACAAGGCCCGCGGCGACCATGAGGGGAAAGTTACTCCAGACCGGCTTCACGCGGGGTCGAGTCGGGAGGACGGACAAAAGCCTGTCGTAAGCATCTTTTCGGCTGCCCGGAGCGACTCGGTCGACCCTCACCAGGAGGGAACCGTCCGGTCACAATCGATCCTCACTGGAGAGGGGACGGGAGAGACACGCGGTGCCGAGCGACAGGATGCACGACCCAGCTCGCTGCCACCCTTGGAGGGGGGCAGAATCCATCCTTACCCTTCAGGTGGGCACATCGCTGGGTGCACTCCCGACGCCGTTTCGGAACCTAGAGACTCTCCAGCACGACGAGCCGCTTCCAGTTCGCGTCCACTTGCGCCTGGGTCGCGGCGATCTCGGCCTCGTTCAGGTGGCCGAACCGGCCCTGGGCCCTCAGGTACTCCACGACGGGCTTCGGCCTGCCGAGCTTCCGCGTTATGCGGTACGTCCCGCCCTCGATCTC
>Ga0209751_10003009_pt1 | contig 16506 bp, 14 predicted proteins | sample RifCSP13_1_FD_184019 | JGI IMG/M metagenome (GOLD analysis project Ga0209751, IMG submission 184019) | Soil microbial communities from Rifle, Colorado - Rifle CSP2_sed 13_1 (SPAdes) (version 2) | ecosystem: Environmental > Terrestrial > Deep subsurface > Rock core/Sediment | place: Rifle... | reverse complement strand
AATTAATGGCCACCATGACGTCTATTTTAGATATTATGACTTATTTGCTGGGTGCTATAGCCGGCATATCCCTGCTGGTTGGAGGTATTGGCATCATGAATATCATGTTTGTTTCGGTAACGGAACGTACACGTGAAATCGGACTTCGTATGTCGGTGGGCGGGCGTAGCCAGGATATTATGAAACAGTTCCTGGTGGAATCAATAATACTGAGTATCTTAGGAGGATTGTTGGGTATTATTCTGGGATATTTTTTGGCCAAAGGTGCCGGTTCACTGATGGACACCAAAGCCTATGTCCAAACAAGTGCTGTGGTGCTGGCATTTGCCGTGTGCTTTATTATCGGTGTATTTTTCGGCTGGTATCCGGCCCGCAAAGCCGCCAGTCTGAATCCTATAGATGCGCTCAGGTATGAATAAAACGGAATCACTAATGAAAACACCCTTGCTTCAAGGCAATAAAATGAGAATACTGCTGCATATTGCAGCCTGGACAATTTTGCTTGGATTGCCGCTTTACTTTATTAATCGTTGGAATATAGGCAAGGATTTCATCTGGGCGTATTATATTAATAACATCATAAATGGTTTAATATTCTATGTCAATTATCTGTTCCTGATCCCGGCATTCTTTTTCGGTGCAAAAAAATTCAAGTATTATATTTCTGTTATGCTGTTGATCGGGAGCTTTTACCTGGTTTCTGATATTTCCAACGGGCTTATATTTAAATATACCACAGAACAGCGGAAAACAGAAGAACCCAGGAGAGAGCCCTTAGAACTAAGGAAGGATTCAGGACCTCCGGACAGGGACAAGCGATTCGGCCGGCCACCATTCCGGCAGATGCACCGGTTTAATTTCTTCTTTACGTCCCTGTTCATAACATTTTTTTCCCTGGGCCTCAGGGTTCTTGAGCGCAATGCGCAAATTGAAAAACGGCAGAAAGACCTGGAAAAGGAAAAACTGAATTCTGAACTTGCGCTCCTGAAAAACCAGATCAGCCCACATTTCTTTTTCAATACGCTGAACAATATTTATTCGCTTATCAGCATCAATACCGCGGATTCGCAAAAGGCAGTGCTTCAGCTCTCCAAGCTGATGCGGTACTTGCTGTATGAATCGGAACAGGGGCAAAGCCTGCTCAGCCACGAGATCGAATTCATGAATAACTACATCGATCTTATGCGGCTCAGAATGAGTGATAAGGTAGCGCTTTCCGTATCATTTCCCGTGCAATATGAAAACATGGCTATACCTCCGCTCCTGTTTATCCCTTTTATCGAAAATGCGTTCAAGCATGGCATCAGTTACCGTGAAAAATCTTTTATCGAAATAGACATGAAGGTTGAAAAAGAATCTTTAACTTTCAGGAGCAGCAACAGCATAGGGAAAGCAGGGGATGAATCCGGTCAGAATCATTCCGGCATCGGGCTTGATAATGTCAGCAAACGGTTGAATCTGCTTTTCCCGGGTAAACATGAACTGAAAATCAATAAATCCGATGCTTCGTTTGATGTATATCTTGTGATACTGTTTGATATTACCTGAGCAGATGATCAATACAATAGCCATAGATGATGAACCGCTTGCTCTTCAACTGGTTACCGGGTATATAGAAAAGGCACCCGGCCTGAAGCTTCTGGGGAAATTCGACAATCCCCTGGATGCCATGGATTTTATGGCCGGTCAATCCGTTGACTTGATTTTCGTAGATATTCAGATGCCCGACCTTTCCGGAATAGAGTTCACCAAAGCAATTGCAAAAGGACCGAAGGTGATCTTCACCACCGCATATGAGAAATATGCACTGGAAGGATTCAAGCTTGATGTGGTGGATTATCTTTTGAAACCATTCAGTTACGAGGAGTTTTTTACTGCCGTGCAAAAGGTTCAGCGCATCCTCAGGCTTGAACAGGCCGCCCTTCAACAGGTGGATGCAAACAACGAATTCCTGTTCCTGAAGTCGGAATACAAGATCAAACGCATTAACTTTAACGATATCCAGTACATCGAGGGTTTAAAGGATTATGTAAAGGTATACACCTGCAATGATCCGAAACCCTTACTGTCAATTGCATCCCTGAAATTGCTCGAATCGAAGCTGCCTGATACAAAATTCATGCGTGTTCACCGGTCATTTATTGTCAATCTCGAAAGGATCGATACCATTGAACGCAGCAGGATTGTATTCGGAAAGGCTTATATACCGGTTAGCGATCAGTATAAGGATAAATTCCAGGAATTCCTGAATAAGAACTTTCTCTGACCCGTGCCTGTCACAATTTGCTGTAATGAACCAGCGGCAGATCCCTTAAAATGGATGCACTGGTTTCCGCAGTGATGTCGCGTTGCGGATTAGCCAGCAATTCATATCCTACCATAAACTTTTTTATTGTTGCTGACCTGAGCAGGGGAGGGTAAAAATGCATGTGCATTTGCCATTCCTCATGTTGCAGCCCGTCGGTGGGAGCCTGGTGAATACCGGCTGAGTAGGGAAAGGATATCCTGAACAGGTTATCATACTTTACCGCAGTAACCCGCATAATGTCGGCAAACAGGGAAACTTCCTGCCGGGTAAGCTGCAGTATATGCCGGATATTTCTTTTGGGGAGGATCATGGTTTCATAAGGCCAGAGCGCCCAAAACGGAACAAGTAATGCAAATCCTTCATTTTCATATATGATACGCTCTTTTTGCCGCAGTTCAAGCTGCAGGTAATCCATCAGCATGGAAGTCTTTTTTTCCGCCAGGTATTTCAGCTGATGCTCCTGTTCCTTGGCAGGTTCAACCGGAATTGACTGCTGTGCCCATATCTGACCGTGCGGATGCGGATTGCTGCATCCCATGATTTCACCTTTGTTCTCAAAGATCTGCACGTAGTTGATATAGGGAAGCTCCCCGAGGACTTTGTATTCGGTTTGCCAGGTAGTAATTACATTTTCCAGGCCCGTGGTTTCCATTTCGGCCAGGGTAAGGTTGTGCTTTGGTGAAAAACATACAACCCGGCACATACCTTTTTCCGTGCCGGCAACCAGGAGTGAAGATTCATCCATCTCAAATACAGGTACATCATGGATCAATGCACTAAAATCATTCACAAATGCATAGGTTGAATCATAGGCAGGGTTGATTTCCCCGTTTGCCCTTGTATTACCCGGACACAGATAACACGAAGGATCATATCCAACGGAATTCTTTTGTGACTCATCTTCCCGGTAGCCCTGCCACGGACGTTTTGTGCGGTGGGGTGCAACCAGTATCCATTCCCCGGTGAGAATATTTAACCTGCGATGACTGAATTGTTGAATCATACTGTTGTTTTATTTGCCTTCCAGACTGTTAAACCAGTTAATTGTCAGAATTCCCCAGGGGATCAGTCCTGTTTCATGTGTAAGACCCGTCAATTCGATATAATCTACCTTTTGTCCGGCACCTGCCTGCAGAAACCCATTGTACAGACCGGCCGATTGTTCCGCAGGCACATTAAGGTCTGCAGTGCCATGATATAAATTGATCAATACATCCGTATTCCAGGCAGGGACACTGCTTTCAGCAAGTTGTTCCCTGAGTGACTGGAAGGAAGCACCCGTGGCGAAATTCATCCTGACATCATCGGTGACCAGGTTCGCGATTGTATCGGTAAGCTGTTCATTGATTTCACTGTTGCTGTAAGATCCGTCAAATAACACAGGGATCCTGGCAGCATATGGCTCTTTGAAAAATTTATCCAGCGGATCCGTCAGGGTACCGTATTGTTGCCGGGCGTAAATGAAATACGGTAAATACAATGGCCCGGGAAAGGTCTCAAGGTCCAGTACATACGATGACATGGTCATCAGGTCATAGGCGCCCGCACCACATGAGCTTGCAACAATTTCCAACGATGACAGACCTCCGTTCTCAATGGCATCATGAGCTGAAAGGCTGGCCCATCCACCCTGGGAATAGCCCATCAGATAATACCGGCCGTTACTTTTCGCCAGTATGTCCTGTTGCTCAACGAGTTCACCGCATGCATGCATCATATCTACCACGACAATATCGGTGGCTGTCCGGTTATAATAGGGATGAACAAGCTCTTCCGATGCGCCGAAACCGATGTAATCGGGTATCAGCATGATATACCCGTTACTGGCCATAGCCTGCAGCAGCAGGTATTTGTAATCAAGAGGATCGGCACTGGGAGCGTTTGCATCCAGCGTGTTTGTCCCGTTTTGAAAACTGATCACAGGAAACTGCTCCCCGCTCAGGGGCAGGCAAACCAAACCGGACGCGGTAATCCCGGATTCTTTGTAGTGTGTTTTGTAAGTAATGCTGAATACCTGAACACTATGCTGTGCCTGCGCAAGTATGTCAGATGCTCCCGGGTATTCTGTACCAAGCGATTCAAACAGGGCTGTTATAGCCGGCAACAGCAAAATGCTTTCCTGCTTGTACGAAACAAGGTATTCCGTACTTGGTGTGCTATCATCACGACAGGAATTAATAAGGAAAAGCAATGTCAGGGCCAGCAGGAATAGCTTCAGGGAAACTTCCCCCTGTGCGGAATGTTTTGTTGTTGCTTTTTTCATGGTTCTGGATTGATGTTTGGGAGCCCTAATTTATTAAAATATTCCGAAATATTTTTTGGCTAATTTTACGGTGTCATCTGCAGATCGGAACTGGCTGCAGCGCAACCAAAAAAAAGCGGTATGGATATAACAACTGATATAATAAACCAGGTGATACGTAACCGGCATTCCACGTGGCCGCTGAATTTTGACACGGCCCGGAAAATTGACAGGTCCGTGATCACACAACTCCTTGACACCGCAGTCTGGGCCCCTTCCCACGGTTTGACCCAGCCCTGGGCGTTCACAGTATTTGAGGGTAGCGGACTCCGCTTATTCTTCAAGAAGCTGAAGAAGATATATCTCGAAATTACACCACCTGATCAGGTGAAGGAAAGCAAACTCGCCAAATATGACGGCAAGGCAGGTGAGGTTTCACATGTTATTGCAGTTTGCATGGTTCGGGATAAGAACCGGAAATATCCTGAAATTGAAGAGATTGTGGCTGCCTCCTGTGTTATTGAAAATATTTATCTGTGCCTGAATGCATATGGCATTGCCGGATACCTGAGCACGGGTGATATTTGCTACACACAACAGATAAAGGATTTCCTGGGTCTGGGTACCGAAGACCGCTGCCTGGGATTTTTCCAGCTGGGATATGCCAGGCCCGGTATCAACCCTCCCCAACGCAAGCGAATCCCGGCAGCAGAAAAAACGAAATGGATAGGGGGGTAGTTACAAATCCAGCAATTTCTTTTCCGGATCGGTACCCAATAGCAAATTCACCGGGGATTCAATGAGTTCTTTTACCTTTACCAGGAAGCTCACCGAATCACGGCCATCGATCAGTCTGTGATCATAGGATAAGGCAACATACATTACCGGCCTGATCTCAATCTTTCCCCCGATTGCAACCGGGCGGTCAACAATGCTGTGCATGCCCAGGATGGCCGATTGTGGCGGATTAAGTATCGGAGTGGATAACATGGAACCAAATACGCCTCCGTTGGTTATCGTAAAGGTACCACCCGTCATCTCTTCAACGGACAATCCAGCTGCCCTTGCTTTCTGGGCCAACTCTCCAACAGCCAGTTCGATCTGCGCCAGGCTTTTCCCATGAACATCCCTGATCACCGGCACCATCAATCCCTTGTCGGTTTGAACCGCAACTGCAATATCAATATATTCGGGAGTTATGATATCATCACCTTCGATCATTGAATTAACCCGGGGAAACTGTGTTAGTGCTTCCGCACAAGCCTTCATAAAAAACGACATCAGGCCAAGTTTGGTCCCGTGCTTTTCCTGGAACTGCTGCTGAAATTTTCTGCGCATGTCAAGCACAGCGCTCATATCCACTTCGTTAAAGGTGGTGAGCATCGCGGTTTCATTTTTAACGGCCACCAGTCGTTTGCTGAGCTTACGCCTGAGCGGTGACATGGGTGTTTTCGACAGGCTTCTGGTTGTCCCTTCTCCGGGAGACACTTCCACAGATGGCCGTAACCTGCTGTTGACAACCATATCCACTTCACGGCGGGTTATTTTCTGCAGACCATTAATTATGGCTTCCACATCAAGGTTATGTTCACCCATTATGCTGCGGGCTACCGGGGTCACCTTTACCTGTTGCAGACCTGAGGCGGAAGTTTTCTGACTGGTAACTGCCGGTTCCCCGGCGGGTTCGGCATTTACTTTTGGTGCTTTTGCCGGCTTGGCAGATGGCTTTACCGATGTGTCAATTGTACAGGCAATGTCGCCGACATTTGCCTTTTGCCCGGCGGCAATACTGATTGTAAGCTTTCCCCCTTCGGGCGATATCAGGGGAAGAGTGGCCTTATCAGTTTCCACCTCGGCAATTTCCTGGTCTTTTTCAACAAAACTGCCGTCCTCTGCTAACCAGCTGCCAATGGCCACTTCGGTGACGGATTCACCCGGACTTGGTATTTTAATCTCAACGATCATGTTTATTGTATTAGTGCCTTATGTTTTCTCCGGGAAGTAATTGTATTGCTTTAGCATGTTTTGCCTGGTACTGCCATCGGGACACTGCAAACCACAATATTTCCTCTTAAGTTCACATTCACATTTACGGAATACTTTACTGATCAGCTCTTCCTGGCTGATCAGGTGGAGTTTAAGCAGTCCTGTGGCAGGACTTCCGCTGGGTTGCCTGTATACCGGAATTATCACATGGTGCTTGAATTCATGTTGGATATGCCGCCATGGTCCCATGTTGCCCGGTTCCTCCTGCACCCAAAGCGTGAGCATGCGGTTAGGATATTTTTTGATGATGTGGTCCACCTGGGCGGTGGGGAAGGGATGCAGCTGCTCAATGCGGACAAGGGCAATATCACGGGCTGAGAATTCTTCTTTACGGGCCAGCAGGTCATAGTATATTTTACCCGAACAAAATACCAGGCGACGAACCTCGCTTATATCCACATCGGTATCATCAATAACTTCCCGGAATTTCCCATCCGAAAGCTCCGAAAGCAACGACATGCACTTCGGATGTCTCAGAAGGCTCTTCGGAGTAAATATAACAAGCGGCACCCTGAAATTACGGTATACACTCTGGCGCAGCAAATGGAAAAGGTTTGAGGGCGTAGTGGGATTAACGATCTGCATATTGTTCCTGGCTGCCAGTAAAAGAAACCTCTCAATTCGCGCGCTTGAATGCTCAGGTCCCTGGCCTTCGAATCCATGCGGCAGGTATAGGACAAGGCCGTTCATCAAACCCCATTTCTCTTCGGCAGAACTTATATATTGGTCGACAATTACCTGGGCTACATTGGTGAAATCGCCAAACTGGGCTTCCCAGATCGTGAGACCGTTCGGGTTGGCTAGTGCATAACCATATTCGAATCCCAGCACTCCGTATTCATTCAGTAACGAATTGTATATGCTGAAACTTGCCTGGTTTTTCGAAACATGCTTTAAAGGAATAAATGTTAAATCGGTGTCTTCAATAACATGGGCGGCATGCCGGTGAGCAAATGTTCCCCGTATTGAATCCTGACCGCTCAGGCGCACCGGATGCCCGTCGTAAACCAGGGAACCGTATGCCAGCAGTTCTGCCAATGCCCAGTCGATTTTGCCATTGGCCATCATCCTTTTTCTGTCGTCAATAAGCTTTACGGTCTTGTCGATGAACTTGTCCCCGGGTGGCAGGTAATTGATCTTTTCGCCAAGATACTGCATCAGTTCCGGGGTTATTTCATTGGGGTAATGCTTGTCAAAGTCCGACCGGCCGGCATGCTTAAATCCCTTCCAGTCGTTATGCATAAACCGTTGTATGTTTACTTTCCCCGAACCTTTTGACAATTGAAGCTTTTCGTCCAGGAAAATTTCAAAATCCCTTTGCTGGGATGCAACTTCTTCGGCTGTGAAAACTCCCTGGCCGATGAGGACCTCCGCATAAATGTCTCTGGGATTCGGATGATATTCAATGGCTTTGTACAGGGTAGGCTGGGTATACCTGGGTTCATCCCCTTCACTGTGCCCGTATTTCCGGTAGGACAAAATGTCGATAAAAACATCGGAATAAAAGGTCTGCCTGTATTCCATAGCCATTATCACTGTATGGATCAATGCCTCTACATCATCTCCGTTTACATGGAAGATGGGTGCCTTGATCACCTTCCCGATATCGGTGCAATAAGTGCTTGAACGGGCGTCCAGGTAGTTTGTTGTAAACCCAACCTGGTTGTTGATCACGATATGGATGGTTCCGCCGGTCTTGTACCCGTTCAATTCCGACATCTGAACAACCTCATAAACAACCCCCTGACCTGCAATTGCAGCATCGCCGTGTATAATAATCGGGGAAACCTTGGTAAAGTCGCCCTTGTATTTGTGGTCGATTTTGGCCCGTGCGATACCTTGAATTACAGGAGATGCTGCTTCGAGATGCGAAGGATTGGGAGCCAGGTTCAGCCCTACTTTTTTACCATTATCCAGTTCGATCTCATTGCAGTAGCCCAAATGGTACTTTACATCACCCAGGGATATGGCATCTTCGTATTCCTCAGCAGCAAATTCCTGAAATATATTTTCATAGGGCTTCTCCATGATATTGGCCAGCACATTCAACCGGCCACGGTGAGCCATACTGATGAAATACTCCTCGATGCCCAGTTCCGATCCTTTCTCAATGAGCCAGTATAAACCAGGGATAAGGGCTTCGGTACCTTCAAGAGAAAACCTCTTTTGCCCTGCAAACCTCCTGTGAATAAAGTTCTCAAACCCAACGGCCTTTTTCAGATGCTTAAAGATCTTCCCTTTATCCGGAGTGCCAAAAAGGGTCTTATTCCTGGATGATTCAATACGTTTCTGCAACCAGTCGATCTTTTCAGGAGCCCTGATGAACATATATTCAGCGCCAACCGACTGGCAATATGTTTCCTGAAGGTGATCCACAATTTCACGAAGGGATGCATTTCCTATTCCTATTTCAGTACCTGCATGAAATACTGTATTCATGTCGTTTTCCGATAACCCGTAATTCTCAGGATCAAGGGTGGGGAAATATTGCCTGCGGACGCGTACAGGATTTGTTTCTGTGAATAAGTGACCTCTTTTGCGGAATGTATCTATGTAATTAAGTACCTTGAATTCTTTGTCGAGATGCCCGTTGCCTTCCTCTGTACCAGCATAGAACTTCCTGGCAAAATCAAATCCCCTGAAAAAATTTTTCCAGCTTTCCTCCACCGAATCCGGATTATCGAGATATTGCCTGTACAACCGATCGATTGATTCGATCTCACTGTTACCCATAAATGAAAATTGATCCATCCGGCTATTGAAATTTTGCTGAATAAATTGTAAACTTGACAACTATTCAAATTTACAAAACTTTTTAATATCGATATTGTTATCTCCGCTTAAGGTACTGATTATAACAACCAATATTGCAATTGGTTTTACACAGGGTTTAAATATCAATCGTATCCTATGATGATTATTGGCTTGCTCAAGGAAAAAATGCCGGAAACCAGGGTGGCTCTTACTCCGGAAACTGTTAAAACGCTTATACAACAAAAGGTGGAAGTTGCCTTTGAACATGGGGCCGGAGACCACTCGTTTTTCAGGGATCAGGATTTTGAGCAGGCGGGGGCCAAACCTTACGGGCGGGACGAGGTATTTTCCAGGGCGGACTGTATCGTCACCGTTGGTCCTCTGCCTCCGGAAGAAGTTGCTGCCTGGGGGAACGAAAAGATCCTGATCGGTACCCTGGATCCATATAACGGTGAATCACTGATCAGGCAACTCGTTAAAAACAGAATTACTTCATTCAGCCTGGAACTGTTACCCCGCACTTCTCTTGCCCAGTCTATGGATGTCCTCTCCAGTATGGCCACCGTCTCAGGTTATCGTGCCGTGCTCGAGGCAGCCATGCATCTTCCCAGGTTTTTCCCCATGTTCATGACAGCTGCCGGTACCATTAAGCCGGCAAAGGTACTGATCCTGGGAGCAGGGGTTGCCGGGCTGCAGGCTATTGCCACGGCCAGGCGGCTGGGAGCTGTTGTTGAGGTGTTTGATGTAAGATCTGCGGTAAAGGAGGAAGTGCACAGCCTGGGTGCAAAATTTATTGAAGTGGAAGGTGCTGTTGAGGATAAGGGAGCCGGTGGATATGCCGTGGAACAGGCCGGTGATTTTAAGGCCAGGCAAGGCGAACTCATTCAAAAACATGCAGAAAAGGCGGATGTGGTTATTTGCACTGCACAGATCCCCGGCAAAAAAGCACCCATTCTGCTGCAACGGAAAACCGTGGAGGCCATGCAGCCAGGTTCGGTAGTCATTGATCTTGCTGCCTCCTCCGGTGGTAATTGTGAACTCTCCAGAAATAACGAACATGTGGTACACCATGGAGTCACCATTATCGGGCGGTCGAACTATCCCGTTTCATTACAGCTCGATGCAAGCCGCATGTACAGTAATAACCTGACCAATTTTACCCGATTGCTCATTGATCCGGATGGGGATCTCAAGCTGAACTGGAATGATGAAATTGTGAAAAATACCTGTCTGACCCACGATGGTGCCATTGTGCATGAGAAATTCAAATTACCGGATCAGCATTCATAAATCTTTTATTTAATATTATGGAAAACATCCTGGAGTTCATTTATTCATTCCGGCAGGAGATATTTATTATCATTCTTGCTGTTTTTTTGGGTATGGAAGTCATTTCCAACGTTCCGTCGGTGCTGCATACCCCGTTGATGTCCGGTGCCAATGCCATAAGCGGTGTGATCATCATCGGGGGCATAATCCTGCTGGGACATGCCGACATGTCGAAAATCTCGGCACCGCTTATCCTGGGAATAATTGCGATTTTTTTTGCAACCCTGAACGTTGCAGGCGGTTTTGTGGTAACCGACAGGATGCTTGAAATGTTTAAAAAAAGAAAGAAATCCAGTAATTAAAAGAATTTTAACATGCTTAACAATTCCCCCGACATCGGTATAATCATTCTCGATTTCAGTTACCTTGTTGCTGCCATTCTTTTTGTGATCGGACTAAAACTACTTAGTAAACCCGAATCGGCCAGGACTGGCAATTTATGGGCGGCAGCAGGAATGCTGCTTGCCATGGCAACTACCCTGTTGCTGCACCGTGATGTCCATGGTAATGGTATTCCGGTTCAGAATATCCTGGTTATATTGCTGGTTATTGCTGCCGGTACCGTAGCCGGATGGATAATGGCCCGCAAGATACGCATGACCGCCATGCCCCAGATGGTATCTTTTTTTAATGCCACCGGTGGTGCGGCTTCGGGACTTGTAGCCCTCATGGAATACGGGAATCCCGATAATTCATCCATGCTGGTCACCCTGCTGGGCATGACCATCGGGAATATTGCCTTCAGCGGAAGCATTATTGCCTATGGCAAGCTCGATGGAAAGGTAAAGGACTGGTTCTCCCCGGTGATGAAATACATCAATCTTTTAATGCTCCTGCTTACCCTGGCTCTGATAATTATTCTTATGCTTTCGGAAAACAGGGGCAGTTCGGCAAATGTGCTGGTTTACCTGCTTTTTGCAGTAGCGCTTGTTTATGGGGTATTGTTTGTGATGCCAATCGGCGGAGCAGACATGCCCGTGGTTATTTCGCTGCTGAACTCACTCACAGGAATTGCAGCTGCCATGGCAGGATTTATTTATAACAACCAGGCCATGATCCTCGGAGGTATACTGGTTGGCGCTGCCGGTACAATACTTACGGTGTTGATGTGCCGTGCCATGAACCGTTCACTGCTAAACGTCATAATTGGCGCTTTTGGTGCAGGTGCCGCTGCAGCCGGTGAAAAAACCACCGGAACCATACGGGAAATATCCCAGGGCGACGCAGGCATATTATTAAACTACAGTCAGCAGGTGGTAATTATACCGGGTTACGGACTGGCAGCTGCCCAGGCACAGCATGTTTGCAGTGAGCTGGATAAGTTACTGACTGACAGGGGTGTGGAAGTCAAATATGCCATTCACCCGGTAGCCGGCCGTATGCCGGGGCATATGAACGTACTGCTCGCAGAAGCCCATGTTCCTTATGAAAAGCTTGTGGAAATGGATCATATCAATCCCGATATGCCCAATGTAGATGTTGCCGTTGTTATTGGTGCAAATGATGTCGTTAATCCGGCTGCGCTGAATGATCCGTCGGCCCCAATCTATGGAATGCCCATTATTCACGCCCATGAGGCAAAAAATATCATTGTTATCAAGAGGGGAATGGGTAAAGGGTATGCTGCCATTGAAAATGAGCTGTTCTTCCATGAAAAGACCAGGATGCTTTTTGGCAATGCAAAGGATGTGCTCCAGAAACTGGTTGCCGAGATTAAAAGTATGGAGTAGGGGTAAGGAAGTTCTTTACATAATCATTCACCCCGTCTTCGAGGGAATGAAATTCCGCTTTATAACCGGCATTTCGTAATTTTTCCATTTTGGCTTCCGTGAAATACTGGTATTTATCGCGGATGTCCTCCGGTGTATCTATAAACGCAATAACAGGTTCCAGTTTCATAGCGCTGAAGGTGGCATTTGTGAGGTCCATGAATGTTCTTGCCCGTCCTGTACCCAGATTATAAATGCCCGGATAGGGCCGGTTCCTGTACATAAAAAATAATACTTCCGTCACATCCTTTACATAAATGAAATCACGCATCTGCCCTCCGTTGGGGATTTCAGGTTTGTGCGACCGGAATAGCTTCATCATTCCCGTTCGCCTTATCTGATTGTATGCATGGAAGACCACTGATGCCATGCGGTCCTTATGATATTCATCGGGACCATACACGTTGAAAAACTTAAATCCTGCCCAGAAAGGAGGCGCTTTTTCACGGGAGATAACCCATTTGTCAAATTCGTTCTTTGATTCTCCGTAGGGATTGAGCGGTTTCAGCGAAGGAATTATGTCATGATCATCGCGATAACCCAGTTCTCCCAAACCATAGGTGGCAGCTGAAGAGGCATAAATGACAGGGATATTGTAGGTAAGACAGGCTGACCACAGCCGGATGGAATAATTCAGATTTAAACGGTCAAATACGGCTTTGTCAAATTCAGCGGTATTTGTCCTTGCCCCCAGGTGAAATACAAATTCTACCTGGCGATGGTTCAGGTCCAGCCAATTGAAAAAATCATCGCGGTGAACCTTAGCTGAAAATTTCCTGTGAATCAGATTTTTATTCTTGCGATCATTGCTAAAATCATCCACCAGCACCAGGTCCTGTATCCCGTTGTTGTTCAGTAATCCGGCCAGGTTACTGCCAATAAATCCGGCTGCACCGGTAACAGCAATCATTGAAGGGTACTTTAATTATAGTATGGCAAAGAAAACAAATATTTTCCGGTTTCATGAGGTCAGTCCGCACGCAATTCTTCGAGAATGTCGATTACCGTGTCAGTAAGATTTTTAATGGCAAGGGGAAGATTCCAGTTGTCCACCTTTCGTATTTCCGTGAAATAGGAAACAGCCCGTATCTGCAAAAACGGTACTTTTTCCATCAGGCAAACAAAGAAAAAGGCCGCCCCTTCCATGGTCACTATTTCACATTTGAACTTGCTCTTAATTTTCTGAATGTTTTCCTGTTTCCCGTGCAACGTGTTTACAGTAATACTTTTCACGGGGATCAGTGATTCAATGGTATCGATTTCGAAATTTCCCAGACTGCGCAGAATTTCTCCCGTAAAAGGAAATGAATCCTCATCCAGCATTTCTTTTTCACCCAGGGTGAAAAAAGAGTCCTTCTCTTCAAAACCCAGATCGGCAAACTGATCATGAACCACATTTACCACGAACCCAAGTTCAAGGAAATAATCAAAACTTCCCGCAATACCCAGGTTAATAGCCAGGTCGTAACTCAACGAATCCAGGGTCTTGGTAAGATGATGGGCCATAAAAACACTGCCATGCCCGGTTACCAGAATATCAATATCCAGTGTTCCCAGCCTGTAATTGAAGAGGTTATAGTTTATTTTTGTAACAAAGGTCAGTTTGTCGCGAACCAGTTTAACTTCATTATTCGACGCCGTGACAAGCAGGATTTTCATAGCACTCTTATTTTTTCTGATAGAGAAACAAAAAGTTTCTAAATTTGTCTATGACCATGTGGTTTTAAAGATATGACTTTTTAATACGAGTTGCATTAAAATATTGCCAGGATCATTTTATATAAGCTAAACACTATGGATGAACATAAGCATGTAATTGAAGGCATTGCCGAAGCTGGTTTTGAACGGATTGACAAGTTTAACGGGCGAAAGACCAAATCTATTGCATCATTATACCGGAAAGTACTCACAAACCTCGGAGAGGATCCCTGCCGTGAGGGACTCATTGATACTCCCGAACGGGTGGCAAAGGCCATGCAGTATTTTACGCATGGTTATTTTATTAAACCCGAAGAAATTCTTGGGGCGTCACTATTTCATGAAGATTATCAACAAATGGTCCTTGTAAAGGATATTGAACTATATTCCTTATGCGAGCATCATATGGTGCCTTTTTTTGGAAAGGCGCATGTGGCATATATCCCCGATGGCTATATAACCGGCCTGAGCAAAATTGCACGCGTGGTGGATGCCTATGCCAGGAGACTGCAGGTTCAGGAAAGGCTTACCGTGCAAATCCGCGATTGCATCCAGGACACGCTAAATCCGTTAGGAGTTGCCGTTGTTATAGAGGCTAAACACCTGTGCATGGTTATGCGGGGAGTCCAAAAACAAAACTCTGTGACCACTACTTCTGCATTTACAGGGTGTTTTCTGAATGATAACCGTACGCGCGAAGAGTTCATCCACATGATCGGTGTGAAACTGCATTAACCTTCGCCTGCTTACCGCGGCTGAACAAAAATATTCCCTGCTTGTTATCAACGGTATCTTGTTTTTCTGTGGACTTATCCTGTTATTTATACTCTTTTTTTGATCAGGATATAACCAAAACCCATATTTTGCCGTACAAGATTGAGTTTCTGAAACTATTAACAACAAAACGGGGATGCCGAAAACCTTAGAGTAGGCAACAATAAAAAAATCAAAACATGAAAAATTTAGGTAAAGTATTAATTATTAGCATATTAACACTTATTGGCATGCAAACATTTGCCCAAAAAATTGGGGTTCAGGGCGGTATCAACCTGGCAAATATATTGGCCAAAGATGATGATGACACGTATAGTGATGATTTTGAAGTGAATCTGGGATTTAACGGCGGTGTTACACTGGAAGTTGGACTTGGCGATTTACTTTCCGTGGAAGCTGCGGTAATGGCTAACTCAAAAGGATTTAAAATGAAAGAGGAGTTTCTTGGAATCGAATTCACCACCCGGGCTAACCTTTTGTATCTGGATGTTCCGGTTCTGGTAAAGGTTGGACCTTCATTCGGTCCGGTGAAAGTATTCGCTGCCGCAGGACCCTATATCGGTTATGGAATAAGCGGAAAGCTTAAATATGAAGCCGAGGGCGAAAGTGATACCGAGGATGTAGAGTGGGGCGATTCGGAAGATGATTATCTAAAGAGAATGGATTTCGGGGCTAAATTTGGAGCTGGACTTGAGGCTATGGGCTTTACCATTGGTGCATATTATTCACTGGGATTGGCAAACATTTCTCCGATAACCGATAACGGTGCAAAAATCAACCACAAGGTTATCAGTTTATCCTTGGGTTACAAATTCGGAAAGTAATGTTTTCAGAATGATACAATAAAAAAATGGCGGAAATTTCCGCCATTTTTTGTTATATATTATTTAAGATTAGCGATTTATCTGTGCTTGCTTCCCACCAGGGCAAAGAATGCTATATATACATAACAGATCACCGGGAGGATAAATGCGTACCGGACACTCCAACCGTCAGCTATAGCACCCATAAGCAGGGGTATCACGGCCCCACCCACAATAAGTGTGTTGATCACACCGGAGGCCATACTCATTTCACTCCTGTCAAGTCCGTCAACACTCAGGGCAAAAATATTCGGGAACATTACGGAGTTAAAGAAACCGATTGAAATAACCGCCCACATGGCAACCATTCCTGTAGTGCCCATGGTGACTAATTCGAGGATTGCGGCCAGGGCAGCAAAGACTGCCAGAGTGATGCTGGTTTTGCTTCTGCCAAGCTGCATGGCAAGAAAGTTAACCACCGAAATGCCCATAAATATCAAACCGCCGTTCACACTGCGTTCCGTGATATACCAGCCTGCGACGAACGCAAAAATCACAACCAAAATTACATATGTATATTTTTTAGTAGAATCTGTAATATTCGAAAGCATGATGGATCCGAAGAATCGGCCAATCATGGCGCCTCCCCAATATATCGCCGCATATTTGGCAGCAATGGCAGGTGTTAATCCACCCAACCCGGGAGCAGTTAAATAGGGGACAATCATGGCAGCCGTACCAACCTCAGCACCCACATAGAAGAAGATCGCCAGAGCGCCCAAT
>Ga0209751_10003008_pt1 | contig 16507 bp, 15 predicted proteins | sample RifCSP13_1_FD_184019 | JGI IMG/M metagenome (GOLD analysis project Ga0209751, IMG submission 184019) | Soil microbial communities from Rifle, Colorado - Rifle CSP2_sed 13_1 (SPAdes) (version 2) | ecosystem: Environmental > Terrestrial > Deep subsurface > Rock core/Sediment | place: Rifle... | reverse complement strand
ACCTGCGCGCCCTCGTGGTCCTGCGGTTCCGGCGAACCTGGCTCCTCGCGCTCGCGCTGGTCACCCAGCTGTTCCTGATCTTCGTGCCCGGGCCGCAGTCGGGTCCCCGGGTCGCCGCCCACCTCGGCTCCTTCGTGCTGGGCATCGCCTTCCTGGGCGTGAACCGCCGGGTGCCGGGGGTATGGCTGATAGCGGTGGGAGCCGCGTTCAACCTCGCCGCGATCGCGGCGAACGGGGGGGTCATGCCGGCCTCCTCGCACGCGCTGGCCGTCGCCGGGCTCCCGGTCGACGCCGGTGGTCTGTACGCGAACTCCGCGGCGGTCGCGAACGCCCGCCTGCTCATCCTGGGGGACGTCTTCGCCATCCCGGCCTCGCTGCCCTTCGCCAACGTCTTCAGCGTCGGCGACCTTTGCATCGCGGTGGGGACGGTCATCACGCTCCATAGGGTCACGGGCTCGCGGATGTTCCCATCCGCATCCGGGCAGTTCACCCAGCTCGTTCGCCGGCGGAGCTTCATGCGTCTTTGGACAGCGCAGGTCGTCTCGAACCTCGGGGACTGGGTCTACTGGCTCGCGGTCGCGATCGTTCTGTCCGAGCGCGTTCAGGGACCGCGCTTCGCCACCGCGCTCTCGATCCTGTTGGCGGCCCAGGTCATCCCATCGGCCTTGGTGGGTGCCCTGTTCGCAGGCCCGCTCGTCGACCGGCATTCCCGAAAGATGCTGATGGTAGCTTCGGACATCCTGCGAGCGGCGGCGATCGGATCTCTGCTTCTCGCGAACGAGCCGACACCGATCCACTTCTACGCCGTCGCCGGGTTCCTGGGCCTGTTCGGAGCCCTGTTCCACCCGTCCCTCCTCGCCTCGATCCCCAATGTCGTCGAGGAGGGACAGGTCGTGCCGGCGCAAGCGATGGTGGGCGCGACGCTCAACATCGGCGTAACGATCGGCCCGGCGGTCGGCGCTTACCTCGTCGGGGTGCTCGACCCCGGCGCGGTGTTCGGGCTGAACGCGGTCTCGTTCGCGGTCTCCGCCCTCCTGATCGGCGGGGCTCGCATAGGCCAGCACGACCCCGGCGACGTGACCCCCGGGTCGCAGTGGCAGGCACTGCGCCAGGGCTTCCGCTACATCGCGACCTCGCGTCTTACCCGGGGCGTCATCCTGGTCATCGGCATCGTATTCCTCGCGGCGGCCACGAAGCTCCCGCTCGAGCCGATGTTCGTTCGCGACGTGCTCGCACGCGGGTCGGCGCTCGCCGAGCGCACCCGCGTGCTGGGACTCATCACGGCCGCATGGGGTATCGGTATGCTGCTCGGATCCGCGGCAGCCCCGGCCCTCGCGCGCCGATGGCACCGGGAGCGCCTCTTCCCGGCCGCGATCGCCGTCGTCGGACTCGGCGTGCTGGTGGTGTCGCGAACGGCCGACTTCTCGACGGTGCTCCTGATGTGGCTCGTCGCGGGCGCGGCGAACTCGGTCGGGAACGTCTCCTACGAGTCGCTCCTGCAGGAGCGCACTCCCGACGCGCTTCGAGGTCGCGTGTTCGCTGCGACGGAGGCGGTAGCCGACGCCAGCTTCTTGCTAGGAGCGGTTGCGGCCGGCGTTCTCGGAACCTGGCTCAGCGTCTCGGCGCTGCTCGCGACCGTTGGAGGGCTGATGCTGGTAGGCGCTGCCCTCGGCATCCTGTGTATCCCGAGCCCGTTCCGGCGCGTCGCGGCCGGCGAGGAAGGGAACACGGTCGGCGCCGGACTGCCCGGCTAGGCCACGCGCCTGAAGTAGACGTTCTCGTTCCTGCCCCGCCCCCAGGCGAACGCGACCCGTCGCCGCATGTCCGTCCAAACGGCGTTCGCGGCTCCGTCGGAGCCGAAGTCCAGGCCGATGTAGTCGCCGTGGAACGTGGCGCAGCGTCTGCACCCGGCCGTCCCGGCGCGGAAGTGTGCCGAGCGCACGGGGTTCGAAGGCTTGGTTGAAAGACGCGTGTAGGTGAACGATCCCGGCGTCCCCACCGCGAGCCTGGTGTCGTAAAGGTCCCGGTTCGACAGCCGCCGATCGTGGAAGATCACGCCCAGGTCCCCGGTCACGGGGTCCACGTCGGCGAACGGGAACCATTGGTCAGAGGCCTTGTCGATCACCGGGGTCGGCGCGCTCCAGGCGATCCCGCCGGCAGACGACGCCACGAAGACGTCCGTCTTCGTCCGCGGCCGGTCGACGTCGTGCTTGCCGTTCCGGTTGTCGGTGAAGACCAGGTAGAGCCGTCCGTCCAGCGGGCTCGCCGTGATGTTGCCGAAGGTGGGGATCCGGAGCTGGTAGCCCGTGAGGGTGCGGCGGTGCTGGACGTTCTTCGGGAAATCACGCTTGCCGTCCTCCATCGTGGCCGCGACGACCGGATCGGACCACGCCTTTCCGCCGTTGGTGGACCTGACCACGAAATAGGTATCGTCCAGCCGCTCACCCTGTTCCCAGATCGACCTGTTCTGCGGTGAGAGGAACGCCACGAACACGTCCCCGTCCGGCTGGACGGCGATCGTGGGAGCCTCGGCCTCGTCGCACTTGCCATCCGGGCCGGTGAGCTGCCACGTGCACACCGGGTTCGAGCCCGAGATCGCTTGCGGCTTCGACCAGGAGAATCCACCGTCGTCGCTGTGCGACTCGACGATCGGCGAGCGCCTGTAGTTGCCGTACCTCGAGCGGAACTCCGCCCACACCAGGTAGGTCCGCCCGAAGTGGGGCGACCCCGGGAAGGTGTCGGTCGCGATCCACTCCTTGTCGTTGAAGATCTGCCGCCGGTCGTCGTCGTCGCCCTTGCCCTCCGCCACGATCCGCGGCTTGCGCCAGTGGATCCCGCCGTCAGTCGAGACCGAGACGACGACGTGGCCGTCGGCGAGCCCGTCGCTCGTCCACAGGTAGTTGAGCTCCGAGTGCATCACGTTCCCGGTGACGGGATCGATGGCGGTGACGGGGTCGCTCGCGATCCGGTACGGCCCGAGCGACGCCATCTCACCCGTCCGCCAGTGCCGGCCGGCATCGAACGTCACGTAGAACTGGTGGCCGTTGGAGTCGTAGTCGTGCGCGGTCACAACGATGTGTTCCGGGTCGTTGGGATCGACGACGATGTGCGTCTCGTTGTTCGGCAATCGGGCGGCGTCGCAGTCGAGGTTCACGTTGGCGTGCGAGGTCCGGGACGGCCCGATCTTGCACTCGAGGCTCGACCGGAGGAACAGGGGCTCCGGCGCGCCGGGAGGCGGGCGAACGAGGTTCCGCGGAGCGAGCCGGACCCCGTCGACCGATCTGACCGGCGCCCAGGTCCCGGGGTCGTAGGGAGTAGCTCCGGTCGGGCCAGCTACGAGCGCAACGACCGCAATGGCGGCCGCCAGCGTCCCACGCTTCAGGAGGGCGTGATCCTTCAAGCGTTCCCGTTTGTACCCGCCCCTTAGGCGCCACTCAATCATTTCGCCCTGAAGCAACCGTCGGGGCTAGGGGGACTTCGCCGGGGGAGGTCCCCAGGATGCCCGCCCGGTCACGCGGAACCCGGCGTCGTGGATCTTGTAGGCGCGGTTGACGGAGATGAGCAGCGCCGTCATCGTCTCGGAGATCCGGGCCGTCGACAGGTCGCCGCAGTCCACCCACCGGAGGTCGGGGATGTCCTCGATGAGCTCGCCGACCGCCGCCCTTGCCTCGGCGTCCATCCCGCAGACGAGCACGTCGCTGTCCATGGTGTTCTCGAGGTCCTGAAGGGCTTCGCCGGATATCGTGTGGAAGGCCGCGACCATCCTCACGCCCTTCTGCAGGATCGACTTCGCCTGCTCCGCCGCCGATCCGTGCCAGGGACGGATCACGTGCCATGCCCTGCCGCCGACGGCGGTGGCGAGCGGGCTCGTGCAGTCACAGACGATCTTGCCCGGCGCGACGTGGTCCTTTATCGAACGGTAGATGTCCGCCTGGCCGGCGTAGGGCACGGTCACGAACACCACGTCGGCGGCCTCGGCCGCCTTCTCGTTGGAAGTGCCGTCGACGTTCGCCTCGCCACCCAGGAGCTCCCTCGCCTTCTCCGCTGCACCCGCGCCCTTCTCCTCGGACCGCGAGCCGATTATCACGTGACGCCCGGCCTTGCCGAGGCGCAGCGTCAGCCCGAAGCCCTCCTCTCCCGTGCCCCCGATCACCGCGATGCCCATCGCCTACTCCTAGAGCTCGTTGACGGCCGAAAGGGTAGCCGAACCGGGGGCGTGCTCCGGGAGACCGAGCGGCCCGCAGCGTCAGGTCCGATCGGCGGCTAGCGGGAGGGGTGGTACTCGCCGAAGGCACCGCGCAGCACGTCGGAGACCTCGCCCAGGGTCGCCCGGGCGCGAAGGGCATCCTTCATCGGGTAGAGCAGGTTATCCGTTCCGAGGGCCGCTTCCTCAACGGCTGCGAGCGCAGCCTTGACGGCCGTGTCGTCCCGCTCGGCTCGAAGCGCGCGCAGGCGCTCGACCTGCCTCGCGACCTCGGCCTCGTCGATACGCTGGATCTCGGGGGGCGCGCCGTCGTCCTCCGTGAACCGGTTCACGCCTACCACCACCCGCTCCCCGGACTCGACCCCTTGCTGGATCCGGAAGGCCGCCTCGTGGATCTCGTCCTGGTAGAAGCCGGCCTCGATCGCGGTGACGGCGCCGCCCATCCCGTCGATCCTGTCCACATAGGCCCAGGCGCGCCCCTCGATCTCCTTCGTGAACTTCTCGATGAAGTACGAGCCGGCGAGCGGGTCGGCGGTGTTGATCACCCCCGACTCGTATCCGATCACCTGCTGGGTGCGAAGGGCGAGCTTGGCGGCGTGCTCCGTCGGGAGCGCGAGGGCCTCGTCGAACGAGTTCGTGTGGAGCGACTGCGTTCCGCCCAGGACGGCTGCGAGCGCCTCGAGGGCGGTGCGCACGACGTTGTTCTGCGGCTGCTGGGCGGTGAGCGTCGCGCCGCCGGTCTGCGTGTGGAACCGGAGCATCGTCGAGCGCGGATCGCGCGCACCGAAACGCTCGGTCATGATCCTCGACCACATGCGCCTGGCCGCCCGGAACTTCGCGATCTCCTCGAAGAAGTCCATGTGACACGCGAAGAAGAACGACAGGCGCGGCGCGAACTCGTCGACGGCGAGGCCCGCGTCCACCGCGGCCTGCACGTAGGCGATGCCGTTCGCGAGTGTGAACGCGACCTCCTGCACGGCGGTCGAGCCCGCCTCGCGCATGTGGTAGCCGCTGATCGAGATCGTGTTCCATTTCGGGATCCGCTCGTGGCAGTACGCGAAGAGGTCGGTGATCACCCGCATCGACGGCTTCGGCGGATAGATGTACGTGCCGCGAGCCGCGTACTCCTTCAGCAGGTCGTTCTGGACGGTTCCCTGTAGCTGGTGTGAAGGGACGCCCTGCTCCTCGGCCACCAGCTCGTAGAGCAGCAGGAGGATCGCGGCTGTGGAGTTGATCGTCATCGAGGTCGAGACCCTGTCCAGCGGGATGCCCTCGAACAGCCGACGCATGTCCTCCACCGAGTCGATGGCGACACCGGTCTTGCCGACCTCTCCTTCGGCGCGCGGGTGGTCGGAGTCGAAGCCCATCTGCGTGGGGAGATCGAACGCGACCGAGAGGCCGGTCTGGCCGTGCTCCAGGAGATACCGGAACCGCCGGTTCGTCTCTTCGGCCGAACCCATGCCCGCGTACTGTCGCATCGTCCAGAGCCGGCCGCGGTACATCGTGGGATAGACGCCGCGGGTGAAGGGAGCCTCGCCCGGGCTTCCGAGGTCGCGCTCGGGGTCGAACCCGGCCGCGTCCTCGGGTCCGTAGACAGGCCTGATCTCGATCCCGGAGTCCGTGAGGCGGCGGTCCTCGTCCATCGCCAAGAGCGTAGCCGATGCCGGGGCGGCCTCAGCTCCGACCGCGAGTACCATGCAAGGAGGAGGCGATCGCCGGCGGTGTTCACCCTGGACGAAGGACTCGCAACGCTCGCTCGCATGGCCCTCGCAGAGGACGCTCCGCAAGGCGACCTCACGAGCGAGCTCGTCGTGCCGGCGTCCGCCTCTTGCACGGCGGAGCTCCGCGCGAAGGCGAGCGGAGTCCTGGCCGGAACCGCGATAGCGGACGCGGTTTTCGCCGCGGCGGCCGTGCAGGACGCCACTTCGGTCGAGGTCGACTGGAAGCTCGGGGACGGCGCGCCCGTCGAGCCGGGCGACCTGCTCGCAGTGGTCCGCGGCTCGACGCGAACGATCCTCCGGGCAGAGCGGCCGGCCATCAACTTCCTGGCCCACCTCTCCGGCGTCGCAACGCTTACGCGCTCGTTCGTGGACGCGGCCGCCCCAGCGACGGTGCTCTGCACCAGGAAGACGACCCCCGGGCTCCGCGAGCTCGAACGCCGGGCGGTCGCAGCGGGTGGGGGAACGCTCCACCGCGCCTCGCTCTCGGACGCGGTCCTTGTAAAGGATAACCACGTGCGGGCCGCCGGGGGTGTCGGCGAGGCGGTCAGGAGGGCGAAGGCAGGCGGCGTCCCGATCAAGGTGGAGGTCGAGTCCCTCGAGCAGCTCGAAGAGGCGCTCGCGGCGGGGGCCGAACGGATCCTGCTCGACAACCCGACCCCCGAGCTGGTGCGAGGCGCGGTCGCGCGGATCGGCGACGCCGACCGCCTCGAGGTCTCCGGTGGGATCAGGCTCGACAACGTCCGCGCGTTCGTGGACGCCGGCGCGCGTGTTCTCTCCGTGGGGCGGCCCACTCACTCTGCGCCCGCTCTAGATCTGTCCCTTGAGGTCGTCGATGCGGGCTGAGGCGGAGACGGCGACCTACGAGAAGTGGGCGACCGAGGTTCGGCGCCTCGCCGTCGAGCGGAACGCCGTGATCCTGGCCCACAACTACCAGGTGCCGTGGATCCAGGACGTGGCCGACTTCGTCGGCGACTCGCTCGCCCTCTCGCGACAGGCCGCCGAGACCGACTCGTCGACGATCGTCTTCTGCGGCGTGCACTTCATGGCCGAGACCGCGAAGATCCTGTCGCCCGAGAAGACCGTGCTCCTGCCCGACCTCGAGGCGGGGTGCTCGCTCGCGGCCTCGATCACGGCAGACCAGCTGCGCGCGTGGAAGGCAGAGCACCCCGGCGCGGTGGTCGTCTCCTACGTGAACACGACCGCCGAGGTGAAGGCCGAGTCCCACATCTGCTGCACGTCCTCGAACGCGGTCGACGTCGTCTCTTCGATCCCCGAGGGACAGGAGATCCTGTTCCTGCCCGACATGTTCCTGGGCGCGCACATCGAGCGGCAGACGGGACGGAAGATGCATCTCTGGATGGGCGAGTGCCACGTGCACGCGGGCATCGACCCCCAGAGCCTCAAGGAACGCTCCGCCGACCCCGACGTCGAGGTCCTGATCCACCCCGAGTGCGGCTGCACGACCACCGCACTGTGGCTCCTGTCCGAGGGCGTGCTTCCCAAGGACCGCACGAAGGTGCTCTCGACCGGCGGCATGGTGCAGGAGGCGGGGAAGGCGAACGCGAAGCGGTTCCTCGTGGCGACCGAGACGGGGATCCTGCACCAGCTACGAAGGGCCGCTCCGGGCAAGGTGTTCGAGCCGGTCGACGAGTACGCGGTCTGCCGCTACATGAAGATGATCACACCGGAGAAGCTCCTCACGTCCCTCCGCGAGGGTGTCTACGAGATCACGGTTCCAGGGGCGGTGGCCGCGCGGGCGCGACGAGCCGTCGAGCGGATGATCGAGATCGGGCCGACCTCCGGGGTGTCGATGCCGCCGGGACCTGCGTACGCGGAGTAGGTCGGTGGATGTCGTCGTCGTCGGCGCCGGGGCCGCCGGCCTCTGGTGCGCGCTCCACGCGGCCGAGCTCGGTCAGGTGACGCTCATCGCCCCGGGGGCGGCGGCCATGTCGGCGACCTCGTGGGCGCAGGGCGGGGTCGCCGCGGTGCTCGGCGACGACGACTCGCCGGACCTCCACGCGGCCGACACGATCCGCGCGGGCGCCGGGCTCTGCGACGAGCAGGCGGTCGCGATCCTCGTGCGGGAGGCGCCGGAGGCGGTGCGTGTGCTCCAGACGCTGGGGATGGCGTTCGACGAGGGAGGCACGCCCGCGCTCGAGGCGGGACACAGCGCGCGGCGAGTCCTCCACGCGGGAGGTGACGCATCGGGACGCCTGCTCCACCGGTTCCTGGCGGACCGCGTCGCCGGCGACGAGCGGATCGAGCACGTCGACGCGCTGGTCCGGGTGGTCGCGGTCGACGGGGACCGGGCGGCCGGGGTCGTGCTCCACGACGGGCGCGAGCTCGCCGCAGAGCGCGTCGTCCTCGCTACCGGCGGCGCGTGCGGGATCTTCGGGCATCGAACGGGGCCGGATACCTCGATCGGAGACGGCCTGGCGCTCGCCTGGGACGCCGGCGCCGCCCTAGCAGACCTCGAGTTCGTCCAGTTCCATCCGACGGCGCTCGACGTGCCCGGTCACCCGGCGCGTCTTCTCACCGAGGCGCTCCGCGGCGAGGGCGCTCTGCTCGTCGATGCGCGCGGCCAGCGGTTCATGGGGCGGTTCCACGAGCTGGGCGAGCTCGCGCCGCGCGACGTAGTCGCGCGCTCGGTCCTTCGCGTCCGCGAGGAGATGGGAGCGCCCGTCTATCTGGACGCGCGCGCCGTTCGTGACGTTGCGCGACGATTCCCGGTCGCCGCCGCGCAGTGTCACGAGGTGGGGCTCGACATCGCCAGGGACCTCGTTCCGGTAGCGCCCGCCGCCCACTACTTCGTGGGTGGCGTGCTGACCGACACTTGGGGACGCACGACGGTGCCGGGCCTGCTCGCGGCGGGCGAGGTCGCATCGACCGGAGTGCACGGTGCGAACCGGCTGGCGTCGAACTCGCTCGCGGAAGCGCTCGTCTTCGGGCGACGAGCCGCCGGCGCTCCGAACGCCACTGCCGAGGTCCCTCTCGGCGACGAACGGGCCACGCTCCCTCGGCCTCCAGAGGCGGGGTTGCTGCTCGCCGATGTCCGCGACCTCGCAGACCGCTACCTCGGCGTGCGAAGGAACGGACCCGAGCTGGCGACCGTCGCAGAGCGGATCCCGAGCGGCGGTCGGGCCGCCGGCAGCAGGAGCGCGACGCTGGTCGCCTGGCTCGTAGCGCTCGCGGCCCTGCGCCGCGAGGAGAGCCGCGGCGGGCACTTCCGGGTCGACTTCCCCGAACCCCGCTCGGAGTGGCGCGTGCGACAGGCAGTGGACCGCAATGGGTGGCGGCTCGTCGCGCTGCCCGCGGAGCACCCGCAGCAGACCCCGCGGTAGGGTTCCCGCGTGGACATCGTCGATCCCAAGATCGAGGACTACATGCGCGGGCTGCTCGCACGCCATGACCACACCGTGCTGCTCGAGATGGAGGCCGAGGCCAAGGAACGCGACTTCCCCATCGTCGGCCGAACGGTCGGGGTCACGCTCGAGGTCCTGGCTCGGGCCATCGGCGCGCGGACGGTCTTCGAGCTCGGCTCGGGATACGGGTACTCGGCATACTGGTTCGCCCGGGCGGTCGGCCCGGACGGAAAGGTGCACTGCACCGACGGCGACCGAAGGAACGAGAGCAGGGCCGCCGAGTACCTGGGGCGCGCTGCCCTCTGGGATCGGATCCGCTACCACGTGGGCGATGCCGTCACGAGCTTGCGGGAGACTCCCGGTGAGTTCGACGTCGTGTACGACGACATCGACAAGGAGGGGTACCCGGAGGCCTGGCGGGAAGCGTGCGAGCGGATCAGAGTGGGGGGCCTCTACCTCTGCGACAACGTGCTCTGGTCGGGACGCGTCGTCGAGGACGAGCCGAAGGACGATGTCCGATCCGGGTGGACCGAGGCTATCCGCGAGCACAACCGGATGATCGCGGAGGACGATCGCTACCTCTCGGTCGTGATCCCGACCCGTGACGGCGTGATGGTCGGCCTCCGGATCGCGTGAGCGTCGGGCCCTGCCGGGACGGAGTAGACTCCCCGCCGGCCGCTGGCCGGAACGGCGCGAGGACCGCCGGCTGCCGGCGATAGGCTCGGTACCAGTGGCGAAGAGAACCTCGGACTACGGGACGATCTACAGGGGCCACGAGGGTCAGTGGTCCTGGCTCGCGCACCGGGTGACCGGGGTCGCGATCATCCTCTTCCTGTTCGCCCACGTTGTCGACACCGCAGTTGTGGGCTGGGGGCCCGAGGCCTACAACCGCGTGACCGAGGTCTACCACAACCCGATCGTGCGGCTGCTGGAGCTCGGCCTCGTGGCTGCCGTCCTCTACCACGCGATCAACGGCACGAAGATCATGATCATCGACTTCTGGCCGTCGATGGTCCGGCGCATCCGCCCGCTCAGCATCGCCAGCACGGCGCTGTTCGTGCTCTCGATGGTTCCGATCACCTGGATCATGGGCAAGGGCATCCTGGAGCTCCTGTGATGGTCGTCGGGACCGAACCCCTCTCCACGGAGTCCCCGCAAGGCCGCGCCGGGCGGGAGCGCCCGATCGGCGGGTTCGAGCTCTGGGCGTGGCTGTTCATGCGAATCTCCGGCCTGGTCCTGCTCGTCCTGGCCGTGGGCCACGTGCTGATCATGCACGTGGCCGACGAAGGCATCGACCGAGTGGACTTCGGCTTCGTCGCGACGCGTTGGGGCAGCCCGTTCTGGCGCACGTGGGACTGGATGCTGCTCTCGCTCGCACTAGTCCACGGGATAAACGGGCTCCGCGTGATCATCCTCGACTACGTCCGGCCGGCCGGCCTCCGATTCGCCCTCAACATGGCCTTCTACGTGGTCGGTTTCGCGCTGTTCGTCCTCGGCACGGTGACCGTCTTCACGTTCGACCCCTCGAAGTGGCCGGCCGCGGTATGACCACCACACACACCTACGACGCGGTGATCGTGGGGGCCGGAGGTGCCGGCCTCCGCGCGGCGATAGAGGCGTCGGATCGCGTCAAGACCGCCGTCATATCGAAGCTCTACCCCACCCGGTCGCACACAGGCACCGCCCAGGGGGGCGTCTGCGCCGCGCTCGGCAACGTGGAGGAGGACTCCGCCGAGTGGCACGCCTTCGACACCGTGAAGGGCGGCGACTACCTCGTCGACCAGCCTGCGGCGCAGCTCATGTGCGAGGAGGCGATCGACGCGATCTACGAGCTCGAGCACTGGGGGTTGCCGTTCAACCGAACCCCCGACGGGAGGATCGACCAACGGCGGTTCGGCGGGCACACGCGCAACCACGGCGAGGCTCCCGTGAAGCGCGCCTGTTACGCGGCCGACCGCACCGGCCACATGATCCTGCAGACCCTGTACCAGCAATGCGTAAAGCGGAACGTCCGCTTCTTCAACGAGTTCTACGTGCTCGACCTTCTGATGCAGGAGGGGCGCTGCGCCGGCGTCGTCGCGTACGAGCTAGCCGCCAGCGAGCTACACGTCTTCCACGCGAAGTCCGTGCTGTTCGCGACGGGCGGGTTCGGTCGGATGTTCAAGGTCTCGTCGAACGCCCACACGCTCACCGGCGACGGCCCGGCGGTCGTGTTCCGCCGGGGACTTCCCCTGGAGGACATGGAGTTCTTCCAGTTCCACCCGACCGGCGTCTACAAGATGGGCATCCTTCTCTCCGAGGCCGTGCGCGGCGAGGGGGGGATCCTGCTGAACGGCGAGGGCGAGCGATTCATGGAGCGCTACGCCCCCACGGTCAAGGACCTCGCACCGCGGGACCTCGTCTGCCGAGCGATCTACCAGGAGATCAAGGAGGGCCGCGGCGCCGGGCCGCACAAGGACGCCGTGTGGCTGGACGTGCGGCACCTCCCCCGCGACGTGATCGAGGAGAAGCTTCCCGACGTGACCGAGTTCGCCCGCGTCTACCTTTCGGTGGAACCCACGACCGATCTTGTCCCGATCCAGCCGACCGCGCACTACGCGATGGGCGGCATCCCGACCGACGTCGACGGGAGGGTCGTCGTCGGACCCGAGGAGAAGCCGGTCCCCGGTCTCTACGCCGCCGGCGAGTGCGCCTGCGTCTCCGTGCACGGAGCCAACCGGCTCGGCACCAACTCCCTCCTCGACATAGTCGTGTTCGGCCGCCGCGGCGGGAAGCACATGGCCGAGTACTCCGCCGGCGCCGACGTCCCCGCCCTGGATGCAGCACCCGAGGGTGACACGGCCGCGATGCTCGAGGGGTTCCTGACGCGAACCGCCGGCGAGAACACCGCCGACGTACGCACGGAGCTCCAGGACGCGATGTTCGACCTCGCGTTCGTCGTCCGCAGCGAGGAGAGTCTCACCAAGATGCGCGAGATCCTTGCCGGGCTGCGTGAGCGCTTCGAGCGCGCGACCGTCCAGGACAAGGGCAAGGTGTTCAACACCGACCTCATGGAGGCCGTCGAGGTTGGTTTCCTGCTCGACTGCGCCGACGCGCTCGTCGAGGCCGCTCTGGCCCGCGACGAGAGCCGCGGAGGGCATCACCGCGAGGACCACCCGCTCCGCGACGACGAGCACTGGCTCAAGCACTCGCTCGCGTACCGAGGGGACGACGGATCGATCCGGTTGCAGTTCAAGGACGTCAAGCTCGGACCCTACGTCCCGATGGAGCGGAAGTATTGATGGCGGACCTAGGCGACGTGCTCGAGGCGGGCGACCGACGCGACGACACCGGGAAAGTGGCCCTCTCGCTTCGGATCCGCCGCTACAACCCCGAGGTCTCCGACGAGTCGTGGTGGGACGAGTTCGCGCTTGAGATGGAGCCGAACGACCGGCTGCTCGACGCCCTACATGAGGTGAAGTGGCACCACGACGGCACCCTTGCGCTCAGGCGCTCGTGCGCGCACGGGATCTGCGGCTCCGACGCGATGCTGATCAACGGCCGGAACGCCTTGGCGTGCAAGATCCTGGTGAAGGACGTGGCGCCGCGGTGCACCGTGGAGCCGATCCGTGGCCTGGCGGTGCTGAAGGACCTGATCGTCGACATGGAGCCCTTCTTCGCCGGCTACCGCTCGGTGCTGCCGTTCCTCGTCGACGACGGGAGCGCGCCGGACAGGGAGCGGGTCCAATCGCCCGAGGAGCGGCACCGGTTCGACGACACTACGAAATGCATCCTCTGCGCAGCCTGCACGACCTCCTGCCCCATCTTCTGGAGCGACGACGAGTACGTCGGCCCGGCCGCGATCGTGAACGCGCACCGGTTCATCTACGACTCCCGCGACGAGGCCGCGAGGGAGCGCCTGAAGATCCTGTCGGAGAAGACCGGCGTGTTCCGCTGCCGAACGACGTTCAACTGCACTCAGGCGTGCCCGCGCGGGATCCAGGTCACGCAGGCGATCCAGGAGGTCAAACGCTCGATACTATTCGAGCGCTTCTGAGCCTCACGGCGTGAAGGACTTCTTGGGCGAGTAGCCGCTCACCTTCGAGTTCGCGTCGTCCGACTTCTGGGAGCGGACACGGAACGAGTACTTCGTGCCGGCCTGGACGTTCACCGGGTCCCCGCCCTCTCCGAAGATGTCGCTCACCGCCGCCACGTCGGTCTTCCAGGTGGTCCAGTCGCCGGTTCCCACCTTGTATTGCACGTCGAAGACGTTGCCGGTGTTGGACCCCGATGTCGCCCAAGTAACCGTGAAGGAATCGCTGGGGGGGGCCGCCTCGGTGGAGGGCTTGACGCGGACGAGCCCATCCATGGCGTTCCCGTGCACCTCGCAGTAGTAGTGGAAGCTGCCGGCAGAGAAGGTCCGCGTGAAGGACGCGTTCGAGTTCGACGTCGCGCTCCCGGAGTAGAAGAGCTTCTTGTCCTGTCGGACGTTGTGCAGGTTCGAGTTGTTCGGCCACTCCCAGGTCACCTGCTCCCCGGGGGCGGCAAGAAGCGCGTTGTCGGGGTCGAAGAAGTTGTCGCCCAGGTTGACCGTCGTGACGCCCGCCCACGCCGGGGCGGTCACGAGCAGGGCCAAGAAGATCGCCAGGGTCATTGAACGGCGCATATTCCCCTCCTTGCGGTACGTGCCACGACCCTATCCGATGTTCAGATTTCCGTGAAGGGACCGGGGTCGACGGGTGGTCATCCTGCCCCTCGGGCAGTAATACTTCAGTCACAAAGGGGAAGAGGCGAGGAGGAGCGATGGCCGGCAAGGTAGGAGACCGGATCGTCGTGGAGTCCGAGACAGTGGGCACGCCCACCCGCGAGGGCGAGATCGTGGAGGTCATCGAAGGCACGGTGAGCGTTCGCTACCGCGTCAGGTGGCAGGACGGCCACGAGACCATCTTCACCCCGAGCGTGGGTAGCGCCCGCATACTGCCCTCCGGGAAGAGGCGCTAGCCCTCCGGGCCCCGACCGGGGCCCGAGTCTGGGACCTGTCAGCAGCCGGGCTCGCCCGGGTGGCCGCAGCACTGGTGCACGGAGAAAGTCGCCCGAACGCGGTTGCGGAACGTGAGACCTAGCTTGGCGGGAAGGGGCGCCTCGTACTCCCGCCAGTTCGTGAAGAAGTTCCGCGCGTGCTCCTCGACGAGCCGGAGGAAGCGCCTCAAGTTCCTCCGCCGTTGCCCTTGTCGCCGCTGTTCACGACGAAATGGAGGTCCTCCGGCAGGAGGCCGTTCCTCCGCCAAGGAGCGATCGTCTCGGCGTAGAAGTCGCGCCCGGCGCAGTCGTTCACGACCCAGACGGGGAAGTCCTCGAGCTCCATCGCGCGGACGGCCTCGGTGCCGAGCTCCTCGAAGGCGATGACCTTCTGCGAGCGCACCTGGAGGGCGGCGAGAGCACCTCCTCCGCCGAGCGCGGCCATGTAGACCGCGGTGTGCTTCTTCAGCTCCTCGCGGACGGCGGGCCCCCGGCCTCCCTTGCCGATGATGCCCTTGAGGCCGATCTCGAGCAGCCGCGGCGTGTAGCGATCCATCCGGCTCGCGGTGGTCGGGCCCGCCGAGCCGATCACGTTTCCCGGCCGCTCGGGCGTCGGCCCCACGTAGTAGACGATCTGGCCGGAGGGATCGAACGGAAGCTCCTCGCCTCGGTCGAGCATCTCGATGAGGACCTTGTGCGCCGCGTCGCGCGCCGTGTAGATCGTGCCGCTCACGAGCACCACGTCGCCGGCCTCCAGCTCTCTAACGTCGTCCTCCGAGAGGGGCGCCGTGATGCGCTTGCGGCCGTCGTCGAGGGTCTCTACAGCCATCTAGATCACCCTCGCCCCCGTGCGGTGCGCGTGGCACTCGATGTTCACAGCCACCGGGAGCGAGGCGATGTGCGTCGCCATCGTCTCGACGTGGACCGCGAGAACGGTCTGAGTTCCCCCGAGGGCCTCGGGCCCCAGCCCAAGGGCGTTGCATTTCTCGTAGAGCTCGGCCTCGAGCTCGGCGATCTGCGGGTCGGGGCTCGGCTGGCCGACCTTGCGCATCAGCGCCTTCTTGGCAAGGACCGCGGACATCTCGAAGTTGCCCCCGACGCCGACGCCGATGATCCCCGGCGGGCAGGCGTTAGGTCCGGACTCGGCCACCGCCTTCAGCACGAAGAGCTTCACTCCGTCCAGGCCGTCGGCCGGCTTGAGCATCGCGTGCTTGCCCATGTTCTCCGAGCCGGCGCCCTTGGCGTCCACCTGGATCCGGATCTCGTCGCCGGGGACGATCCTCGTGTGCACGAACGCCGGGGTGTTGTCGCCGGTGTTCTTGCGGTCGAAGAGCGGGTCGCGCACGATCGAGCCGCGCAGGTACCCCTCGCTGTAGCCCTGACGGACGCCCTCGTCGATCGCGGCGTAGACGTCGCCGCCGGTGACGTGCACGTCCTGACCGATGTCGAGGAACACCACCGTGTAGCCGGTGTCCTGGCAGTAGGGGTACTCGCCCTCCGCGGCGAGATCCTGGTTGCGGATGAGCAGGTCGAGGATCTGGCGCCCGAGGGGGGACTCCTCCTTCTCCCGGGCCTCCCGCATGAGGCTCACCATCTCCTCGGGGACGTTGTAGTTGATGTCTATGCACAGCTCCCGCACCACGCGGGTGATCTCCGAGGAGTCGATCTCGCGGACCGTCATGTAGCCATGCTAGCTCCCCAACCTGAACGGCGTCCCAAAGAACTGAAACTGCGAAACAACCGATCTGGCCGCCGCCCAGTCGCCTTCTGGAGATCGGCTGAAGGACGGTCCCACACGCTGGACATCCGACCGTTGTCCGCGAGCCCCCCGCGGTGGTAGAAGGGTCCGTCGAACAGCCGCCGAGCACGGGAGGAACGAGGCTCGTGCACCGATCCGCACGATACCGATGGATTGCCATCGGGCTCCTCGTCGTCGTGAGCGGGGGATCGAGGTCGGCCGCCGTCTCCCGCGAGGCGGGAACGGCTCAGACGGCCGGCTCGGCACCGTCCTATCTCGTGAACATGGAGGGGACCCTGTTCTTCACCGCCGACGACGGGGTGAGCGGGCGGGAGCTCTGGAAGAGCGACGGGACAGTGGCGGGGACCGTGATGGTGAAGGACATCGCTCCAGGGTCGTCAGGATCCTCCCCTCGTGAGCTGACGAACGTAGGGGGCACGCTGTACTCCAGGGCTTCCGACGGCGCCGACGGCAGGGAGCTCTG
>Ga0209751_10003006_pt1 | contig 16510 bp, 13 predicted proteins | sample RifCSP13_1_FD_184019 | JGI IMG/M metagenome (GOLD analysis project Ga0209751, IMG submission 184019) | Soil microbial communities from Rifle, Colorado - Rifle CSP2_sed 13_1 (SPAdes) (version 2) | ecosystem: Environmental > Terrestrial > Deep subsurface > Rock core/Sediment | place: Rifle... | reverse complement strand
CATGATGCCGGCGTCCATCCCGTTAGCTTGAATCCGTGCCAGGTAGTCGCCGAAGAGCGGCCGCACGGCGGGGGCAAGAAACTGGTCCAGTCGCCGGCCGACGGCCGTGACCGGACTCGCCAGCCCCAGCGCCCGTGCGGCTGCCGGGTTCAGCGAGAGGAGAACGCCGTCGAGGTCATGGGTGCAGATCAACCCCAGGCTCGACTCGACGAGTTGCCGATATCGTCCCTCACTCGCCTCCAGCGCGGTGGCCGCCCGGATCCGATCCCGCCACTGGGCGAGCCGCGCGGTGCGGGCGATCGCGACGAAGCCGAGCCCGAACGCGCCCAGCACTGCGAGGGCGAGCAGCATCTCGGTCCGCAGCCGATCCCGGTAGGCCGCGAACGCCTCACGCTGCTCGACCCGGCTGATCAGGCCCCACGCGGTTGGCTCGATGTGGCGCGTGGCCGCGAGGATGGGAACGCCGACGGAGTTGATGAAGGCATCGAACGTCTCGACGCCGCCGATCGCCAGCTTGGAAACGGCTGACACGCTGTCCCACGGCGTGCGAAGCGCAAGCGGGCGGCTCCCCGAACCGCTCTCCGGGTTGAGCAGGGCCACGTCACCACCCACCCGCACCAGGATCCGGACGTCCGCGGTCGTCCCGACGCGCTGCCTCCCCTGGAGCAATGGAAACAAGGACGTCGCGGGATCGAGCCGGATCACCGCAGCTCCCAGCAAACGGTGCGCTCCCCCCTGCACCGGGACGGCCAGGGAGACGGTGACGCTGCTATCGGCATGGAGAAACGGCTCGGCAAAGCCCGAATTCCCGTCCCGCGCGACCCGGACGGCCAGGGCAATCTCAGGAGACGTGAGCCCCGGCCCTCCCGGCAGTTGCACCGCGACACGCCCGGACCGGTCCACCACCCACTCGCCGGGATAGCCATAAGCCTCGTGCACAAAGACCAGATGGCGCCGCAGGCGATCGATGGCGCGCGCACGGGACAGACTTGACGGCGTGGCCGCCGGCGACAGCAACTCGGGAACCGTGGCCGCATAGGCCGCCACGACGCGGCCGTCCGCCACGCGCTCCTCGAGCCACTTGGTGACGGCCAGCTTCGCGACATCGGCCACGGCGCCGAGGTTGGTTTCCCAGCGCCGCAGCGCGTCAGCCCGGAGAGCGGCCCCGCGCGCGCGGAATCCGAACCCCAGAACGAGGAGCCCTACTGCTGCGGAAAGGAGCCACAGCCATCGTTGCCGCGTTGCGATCGTGCCAACCTCCCGACGAACCCAGCCGGGTCAAGTATGCCCGCGGGCGAAACTAGAAATGGAGGTGTAGCTCCAGGCTCACGCGATCCGGCGCCGTCGCTTGGGGAATCCACAGATCCGCGGTGTAGAACGCCGCCGCCCTTAAGTATCCCACCGGGAACAGCTCCAACCCGAATCGCAGGCGCACCCGCTGGTCTTCCGGGACATCCAGGTTCTTGTCGAAGTACCCGTACGTCACCTTGGCGTTGACGCCCTTGGCGGCGAGGAAGTCGCCCTCCACGTACCCCGCCAGCTGTTTCAGCTCGGTACCCGATTGCACCCGCTCGGCGATCTGGTCCACCTCACCCAGGACCGAGAGCGGGCCCACGGCGAACCCAGCAAACCCACCGAACACATCGCGGCGAGCCAGGCCGTTGCCTTCGTTCCGCGAGGCGGATCCGCCGAGCCGGAATGGCCGCTTCACGATCGCCAGCGTGGAGGTGAACTGCTTGCCGTTGTTGTCCTCGGCGGCCCCAGCGGTACCGTTGCTCACCGCGATGAAGAACGACAGCGCGCCGGGCTCGAACCCCATCTCGATCCCCTGATCCGGCGTCTTGTATGAAAAGCCGGTCTGGGCCCGGATGAACTCGGCGTCGTCCTGGAGCCGGAGGCCGTACGGCAGCAGGAACTTGCCCGCCTTGGCATAGCCGTTGAGCGGCAGCCCCTCGATCAGCGCGAAGGCCTCGCGGGCGCTGGCCGGGCCCGGACCCAGCGTCTGGTCCAAGTACAGCGCCAGCTTGCGCTCGATCATCCGCGCCTCGAGGTAGGCGTTGGCCTCGCCCAGCTCGATGGCCGTACGCGGCGAGCCCTGCTGGTAATCCTCGACAACGCCGGACCCGAGCGCCCGCACGTCCCACCCCAGCGCGAGGAAGTCGTTCAGGGCTCGGTTCCGCACGGTGCCGCCGCGCAGGGCGAGCTGGGTCTGGGCATACACGCTCCCGTACGCCGAGCGCCCCCCGCCGCCGCTCCGGTTGACGTGACAGGCGGAGCACTTGAGCCCGGTGCGCACCGCCAGGTAGGGCTCGGGAGCGGCGTGGGCGTTCCCGGCGACGATCACGGCGACAAGGGTCGCAAGCATAGGGTCAGTTGTTCCTGGCGCCCTGGGTGATCCAGGTGCGAATGAGGGAGATCTGCTGCGGGGACAGGGGTGCTGCGCCAAGCGGCATCTGCGCCCCAGATCCGCCGACGGTCGTCTGCGTTCCCTGGATCTTGTGAAATAGATAGCTGGAGTCGGGCTCGAACGGCCTGATGCGCATCATGCCCGGTCGTTCGGTGGACGGAACGCAGACGATGTTCGCGTACGCGACTCCGGCGCTCAGGTTCATGCCTTGCTGGGGTGCCGTACCGGCGTGGCAGCCCGAGAGCGCGCAGTTGCTCGAGAATATGGGTTGGATGTCTTGGGCGAAGCAGGCGCCACCCGTGCAACCCCCGGTCGCGGCCACACAGGGTGACGTGGAGACGACGGGGTTGCCGTTCTGGTCGAGGCCGGTCCCGTCTCCCGCACACGCGACGGCGGCAACCACCAGCGAAGTGATGCCGAGTGAAGGCCAGACTCTCACACGCGAGGATCCCACAGGCAGGCTCCGGTTGGAGGGTTCCTGTATACTAGACCGGCAGCGTCAACCGCGCGATACAGCCTTGCCCCTCGGCGCGATTCTCGAGGGAGAGCGTGCCGCCATGCGCCTCCGCAATCTGGCGGCTCAGCACCAGCCCGATCCCCGACCCTTGGGGTTTGGTGGTGTAGAACGGGACGAAGAGGTTCGCCGTCTCCGGGACTCCCGGCCCCTCGTCCTCTATCCGGACCTCGACGGCGTGATCCACCAGATTCCACGCGACGGTGACGCCGCCGCCGGTCTCGAGGGCCGCGTCCACCCCGTTGCTGACCAGATTGATCAGGAGTTGCTCCAGCTGATCCGCATCGGCGGTCACCCATAGCGCAGACTCGGACGCGATTCGCACCGATAGGCGCGTTTCCAGGCCGACGACCCGCCGCATCAGGGCCGCGAGATCCACCGGCGCCAGCTTCGGGCGGGGGAGCCGGGCCAGGCGCGAATAGGCGGCCATGAACCGGCTCAACGACTCGGACCGCGCGGCGATCACCGCGAGACCGCGGCGGAAGTCCGCGGCGGACTCGGCGGATACACCGGGACCGCCGGGCCCGCCGCGGTCCAGCGCCTCGGCCAGGCTGTTCGCGATCGAGCGAATCGGCGCCAGCGAGTTGTTGATCTCGTGCCCCAGCACCCGGATCAGCCGCTGCCAAGCCTGGCGTTCCTCTTCCCGCAGCGCCCGTGACAGGTCCGACAGCACCACGAGCTGGTGCGGCCGGCCGTCTTGCCGGAACGCACTGCGGCGGATCTCCCAGCGTCCCAGGCGTCCACCGAACGGCAGTTCCACGGTGCGCGGCACCTCTCCCTCGAGGCAGGGAGCCAGCCCCAGCTCGCCCGCCGTACGCTCCAGCGTCCGTGCCGCCGCTTGACCCAGGAACCGCTCGCCGGCGCGGTTGATCAGCCGGAGCCGCTGGTCCTGGTCGAACGTGAAGATGGCGACGTCCACCTCGGCGATGACGCGCCGCAACAGCGCGGTGGCTTCGAGGGCGCCGAGGCGTTGCCCTCGGAGCACGTCGGCCAGCGCGTTGACCTCGAACAGGGCCAAGCCCAGGGCTTCGTCGGTGCGGGCGCCCCGGGCGCGGATGGAGTAGTCGCCTTCGCGCAGCGCCGCCAGCAGGTTGGAGATGGTCTGGAGCGGGCGAATCACGCGCTCGCCGATGGTCCCCGCGACCGCGAGCCACCAGCCCACGGCGAACAGGGCCGCGGTCCAGCGCACCTTGGGTGTGAAGTCGCCCGCCCACAGCAGCGCCAGCGCTACCCCGACGGCCGGCAGGCCGGCGAGCAGCGCTCGAAGGAAGACGCGGCGCTCGTGCGTCAGGGCGGGTTACCCCGGAGTCTTGAGACCGTAGTGCTGGAGACGGCGGTAGAGCGCGCTCCGGCTCAGGCCCAACTGCTTGGCGGCATCGCTCACGTTGCCGTCCGCGCGCTGGAGCGCCCGCTGGATGAGATACCGCTCCGCATCTTCGAGGCTCATGCGCTCCAGCAGCACGGCGCCGTCACCGTCGGCCGGCCGGAGTCCCAGGTCCTGGGCTACCAGGGCCTCTCCGCGCGCCAGCAGCACGGCGCGCTCGATCGCGTGATCCAGCTCCCGCACGTTGCCCGGCCACGGGTGATCCAGCAACGCCTGGAGCGCCGCGGGATCGAACCCGGTGAGCGTCTTGGCGTAGCGGCGCGCATACTGGGTCAGGAAATGCCGAGCCAGCGCCGGAATGTCTTCGCGTCGCTCGCGGAGTGGGGGGAGCGCGATCTCGACCGTGTTGAGCCGGAAGAGCAGGTCCTCGCGGAACCGTCCGGCGCGCACCGCTCCCCGGACGTCCGCGTTGGTGGCCGAGACCAGGCGCACGTCCACGTGACGGGTCTTGGAGGAGCCCACCCGCTCCACGTCGCCCGTCTCGATCACCCGGAGCAGCTTGGCCTGCTGGCCCAGCGGGACGTTGGCGATCTCGTCCAGGAACAGGGTGCCGCCGTCGGCCAGCTCGAAGCGGCCCACCCGGTCGGTTTTCGCATCCGTGAAGGCGCCCTTCACGTGGCCGAACAGCTCGCTCTCGAAGACGCCGTCCGAGAGGCCGCCCACGTTCACCGCGACCCAGGCCCGCTGGACGCGCCGCGACGCGGCATGGAGCCAGCGCGCCACGACTTCCTTCCCGGTGCCGTGCTCGCCCGTGATCAGCACATGCGCATCCGAGGGGGCGACCTGCTGCAATAGCTCCATCACCGGGCGCATGGCGCGCGACTCGGCGATGAACGTGGGCGCCGCCGCGGGCCGGAGTAGGCGATTCTCGCTCTCCAGCCGCTCGCTGTGGCGGAGCGCCCGGCCCAAGGCCACCTGGGTCCGGAGCGTGGCGATCAGCCGCGCGTTGTCCCAGGGCTTCTCCACGAAGTCGCGGGCCCCGCGGCGCATCGCCTCCACCGCCCGGTCCACGGTGCCCCACGCCGTCATCACGATGACCGGCAGCGAACCGTCCGCCGTTTGGAGGCGCGACAGGAGGTCCATCCCTTCGGCGCCGGAGGTGGTGTCGCGCTGGTAGTTCAGATCCATCAGCACCGCGTCGAAATCCTGCGCCTCGACCGCAGCCAGCACACCACCGGGGGAGGTGGCGGTCTCGATCTCGAAGCCCTCGCCCTTGAGGAGCAGGCGCAGCGCTTCGAGCACGTCGCGCTGGTCGTCGGCGATGAGAATCTTGGAGGGCTGGTCAGGCTGGGTCACGATGGGTGCTCGCTCCGCGCGCCGGTTAGCGACGGTGTTTCAATCTACGGACGAACTCGAGCCCCGACCACGTGGCGTCCGCGGCGCAGACTTTCACGTCCACGAGACCGAGCGGCAGGATCACCTCGCGCAGCACGTCCTCGGTGAGATCTGTTGGGCGGCCGGAGGATCTCTTGGGCCAGGAGACCCATAGGACGGCATCGTCCCGGAGCGACCGGTCAAGGGCGGCGATCCGGGACTCGAGATCCCGACGCCATTCGGCGCAATAGTGCACCACGTCTGCCCGCGTGCTTGGGCGGGCGGTAATCATCATAGCCCGGGTGAGCGGCCCGAGGAGCGAGGCATAGCCTCTCGGCGCGCTCACGGCCGCGACCCGCATGCCGGCACCCATGCCCAGCTTGTCTGCCAGAGCTCTGCCGGAATACCCAACCGTTGATCGCCCCGTCACGGATGAGAAGCGAGCCGGACGAAAAGCCCTGCGGCGACGATGAGTGCGGCCGCGCCGAACGACACGACCGCCACGAGCGCCACGACGTCTGCCGGGCACCAACGGCGCAAGATCCGGCGAGTGGGGCCAGGTGGCGTGGTGGGAACGTCCGATTGACGGCTCATGGTCTCGGCGCTTCCATTACTCAAGACGCGTGCCACGCCCGCTAATCGAGTAACTATATCCACATCAATATGTTATGACAACTGACCATAGCCCTGCACGGGCCGTCATTGGGACGCGCCGTCCCACAATCGAACAGACCAGCTTGGCCAGAGGTGGACCTTGACGGCGGGAGAATTACCATATATGGTAACCATATGTCGGAGCCAACCAAGACCACCGTGTATCTCACCGGCGCGGATTACCACCGATTGAAGCAACTCGCGCGCCGGCAGGGCGTGCCTGCGGCGAAGCTGGTCCGCGAGGCGGTAGCCGAGTACGTGCGGCGGCGGACGCGGAGGCTGCGGCCGCGCACCATAGGAGCTTTTCGGAGTGGCACGCCGGATTTCGGATCCCGTGCCGAGGAGTTGCTTGAGGGCATGGGGGAGGAGTGATCGTCGCTGATACCGGCGCGCTTCTCGCCCTGCTCAACGCCGATGAGGAGCACCACGCGAAGGTCGTGACGCTGTACGACGAAAATCCTGACGCGTGGGTGCTGCCTTGGGCGATCCTCCCCGAGCTCGATTACTTGCTCCTGGGGCGCGTGGGACCGTCGGCGGCGCAAGCCTTCCTGGCCGATCTGGCCGACGGCCGATGGGCGGTCGAGTGGGGCGTCGAGGACGATCTAGGGCGCGCGCACGACCTCGATGGCCAATACCGAGCACTCAACTTGGGTTTGGTGGATGGCGTGGTGATGGCGATCGCCGAGCGGCTCAAGGCGGAGGCGATCGCGACGTTGGATCTCAAGCACTTCGGGGCGGTCAAGCTCGTGGGAACGCCGAAGTTGTTGCCGCGGGACCTCAAGACGTGAGATGAGAAATGAGAGGTGAGACTGGAAGGGTAGCCCGAAACGACGCGGCGCGAGAGCTGTCTCCCGCGCCGCGATGTCTGATCACTACGTGAATTCAGCTACAGCACTTCGGCTTGGCCGTCCCTCCGGAACTGCCCGATGAAGACGACCCTCCGCTCCGCGTGTAGCCGCCCGGCGAGGCACTGCCGCTGCCGCCGCTCGAGGACGAGCCGCTGGACACCGACGGTGAGTAGCTCCCGCCGGCGCGGTCCTGCGTTGGCGCACCCCGGGGCCGGGCGTACCGCCCGCTGGTACTGCCAGTCCCGCCGCGCGTGTACCCGCGCCCCCTCACCGCCGCACCGCCCGGCGCCCCGCCGCTGCCGTCTCGTACCACGATGACCGGCCGGCCCCAGTATCCGTAGTAGCCGTACGGGTCGTACCAGTACGGCCAGTATCCACCGAACCCAAAGCCGGACGCCCCGTAGTAGAGCGAGCCACAGTAGGGCGACCAATACCCCAGGCCCATATAACACCGCCCGTAGCCCCACCATCCCCAGCCGAACGGATCGCCATAGGCCACGCCACTGCGCTCGCGCGGCTCGTCTGGCTTGAGCGCTGTCCGCAGCGTCTCGTGATCGATGGCGAACCGAGCGGGGTACGAGGCCGCGACGAGCGCATCAATCACGTCGTCCGGGACGCCCGCATCGTCCAGCGCGGCGAGCTTCGGGGCCGAGAGATCGAACTGCTGGCTCCGCTCCATGAGGAATGCCGCGAGTGCCTCGTGGTCCACGTGGGACGCCGCTTCCTGCACATCCACCAGGGACAGCTCGCCAGCCGCGAGCAACCTTGCGTCGGCCACCGCGGCGGCGCGCCGGGTCGAGAGCATGAACTCGGCCGGCCAGCTCGATCCCGCCGCCGGGCGGTAGCGGAGCACACGCGGCACGCGCTCACTGTCCATCCCCAGTGCCTGTGCGTCCAGCCACTCGGCGGGCGACGCCATGGCCATGATGGCCGAAGCGGTGCGCTTGAGGCCGCGCTCGCAGGTGAGCGTGGACCACAGGTACACCCGACGCCCATCGGCCGAGAACGAGGCAAACTGCGAGCCCGAGCAATCTTCGGTCCGGAGATCGTGGGGCTGGGCGTCGGCCACCAGGGTTCGAGAGGAGGCGATCTCCCCGTTCGCGATGGTGGTGACCTCAACGCCGCCCTGATCGGACGAGGGCCGCACGCACACCAACAAGTGCTCCGGCCCCGCTTCTTGGCCCACCTGCCAGCAGCCCAGCCAGGGAAGCCAGCGCGAGTCCAGGCTTTGCTGGGCGGCGAGCGTTGCCGGGCCCAGGGCCAGCAACAGCGAGAGGAGTCTTATTCGTTTCATGGCGCCCCCCCCTAGATCCGGACGTGCAGCCCCACCGAGAATTGCATCCCGCTGAGGTCCATCCCGTCATCGAAGCTGAAGTCTCGTCGTAACTCCCCGTTGGCCCACAGGTACCGCACATCCGCGTTGACGAAGACGCGCTTGCCAAGGCTGTAGTCGGCGCCGGCCATCACCAGGGCCAGCGTCGTCCAGCCGTCGGACCTGAGTTCATCCTGGAAGATCGACAGGTCCACGAAATCCACGAACGATCCCGTCTGCGTCAACGAGTACCAGACCATGCCACCCCCCGCCCCAACGTATGGGATCAAGCGGGAGGGAATCCAGACGAATCGTCCGATCTGGCGGCCTCGCGAGGCGAAGTTCCACCGGGCGGCCAAGGTTAGGGGGACAGTCGAGAGCATGGTGCGCTGAGTGATAGGCAGGTCGTTCTGGTCCACCCAATTGCGGAACTCGGAGGGCGCGCTGGTGGTGGTATATCCGCCGCTCAGGACCAGTTCCACCGGCCCGGCAATTATGACCCCAAGGTCGCCGGCGATGCTGAACGCGTTGAAGTCGCTCTTCCTGAGCGTCAGCGTGTCTGTGAAGAGGCCGTAGATGCTGCTGCCCGCGCGCCGCAGGTTGAACCCGCCTCGGACGCCGAAGGTGACGCGGGGTGCGTGGAACAGGAAACCGGGCCCCCCCTCGGGCGGGCGCTGGGGGCGCCGTTGTGCCTGGAGCGCGGCGGGGGGGACAAGCCCGGCAAGCACGGAAACGAGAACAACGCTGCGGAAGGCGGCAGCCATGACACCTCCTACCCGTACGCTACGGGTCAACCCTCTCCACCGCAAGAGTGGCAGCGAATTGTGTGCCAGGACCTAAGTCATTGAAATAACATGAATTGAGCCAGGCGGCGTGGCGCGGCAGTGTCCTCTCCACGCGACGGCCTGTTCCCACCGGTGAACACTTCGCTCGAAGAGCGGCTAGTGACCGCCGGGCCTTTCGGTGGAGGAACTGGTCCGGGACCCTTGAGGTCTTTCAACCCCGGGGCCCTTTCGCAGGGAGCAGACAGCGAGGCGGCGATCACTCGTACCGCAACGCCACCACCGGATCGACCCGAGCCGCGCGAAGTGCGGGGAGGTAGGTCGCCACCAGCGCCACGATACCCAGCACCAGCGTCACGCCCGCAAACGTCCCGGGATCGCCAGTGCCGACTCCGTAGAGCAGCGTGGAAAGCACGCCACTGGCAACCAGCGCGCCGAGCAGCCCAAGGAGCAAACCGCCTACCACCATCACCGCGCCCTGGCCCAGAACCAGCCGGCGAACCTGACGGAAATCTGCACCGAGCGCCATGCGGATGCCGATCTCCCGGGTGCGTTGGGCCACGGTGTAGCTTAGCACGCCGTGCACGCCCACGGCGGCCAGGAGAAGCGCCACGGCGGCGAAGGCGCCGAGGACCAGCATGGTAAAGCGCCGTTGGCCGACCGAGTTCGACAGGGTCTGCTCCAGAGGTTCAACGCCAAAGAGCGGGAGCGCCGGGTCCATCTCCCGAACGATGCGGCGGACGAGAGGAGCGAGTGCGGCGGGATCGCCGCCCCCGCGAACCAACAGACTGTAACTCCCGGCGGCGGACGGAACCTGGGCGAATGGCAGGTACACGGCTGGCGGCGTCGCCTCGGCCAGGCCGCGGATCCGTTCGTCCCCCACCACGCCGACGACGGTTCGGTTGGCGCCCCAGAGATTGATCTGTTGGCCGAGGGGCTCCTGCGGGGCGAAGAAGCGACGCCTAGCCGCCTCGTTGATCGCTATCACGGGAGCAGCCCTGACGTCGTCCGACTCGCTGAAGCGCCGCCCGCCGATGAGCGGAACGCCCAGGGTCTCGAAGTATCCGGCAGCGACCATTCGTATGGATGGCTCGGGCCAATCCGCGGCCTCGGCTTCCCGACCCACGACTCGAATGGAGCTGGTGGATCCGGCGGCCAGGGGATGGCTTCCGGCAATGGTGACAGCGTCGACACCCGGCAGCGCACCGGCTCGCTGGAGCAAGTCCTCGTTGAAGCGGCGCATCTCGGGCCAGTTGGGCCACTTGGAGAAATCGCGAGGATAGCGGCTGGCGGGCAGCTGGTATTCGGCCTTGAGCACGCCGCCCGCGTTGAAGCCGGGATCCACCTGCTGCAACCGCCAGAGACTCTTGATCAGGAGGCCGGCTCCGATCATCAGCATCACCGCCAACGCCAGCTCGCTCACGACCAGCCCCGCGCGGAACCGGCGGTGTTCTCGTCCCGCGGAGGCGCCGCGCGATTCTCCCTGCAGCGACGCCTGGAGGTTGAGCCGCCGCGCCTGGATCGTGGGCAGGATCCCGAACGCGAGCCCCACCAGCACGGAGACTGCGAGCGTGGCACCCAGCACCCGAGCATCAATGCCCACCTCTGCTACGCGCGGGATGTCGGCCGGAGCCAGGGCCAACACGAGATCGAGACCTACGATCGCCAGCCCCACGCCGAGCAGAGCGCCTGCCAACGTGAGCACCGCTCCCTCGACAGCGAACTGTCGAGCAAGTCGGCGTAGGCCGGCGCCGAGGGCCGTGCGCACAGTGACCTCACGGGCGCGGGCCGCGCCACGGACGAGCAGGAGGTTGGCCACGTTGGCGCACGCCACCAGCAGGACCAAGGCCACGGCGCCCATCAGCACGATCAGCGCGGGCTTGACGGGTCCGAAGACTACTTGCTCCAGCAGCTCGACGTTCACGCCGCGAGCGTCGTTCTCGGGATAGGTCGCCTCGAGGTCGGCGGCGATCGCCGACATCTCCTGTTGCGCGGCCTCCGGGCTGGCGCTGGGATTCAGCCGTCCCAGAACGAAAATGGGGTGCGTCTCGCGGGGAGGAGCCGGTTGGGCACCGAGGGGAACCCACACGTCCACCTGCAACCGGCCGCCGCGGTCGGCGAAGCCCCTGGCGTAGGCGGCGGCTTGGAAAACCTGGAGCACGGCGAAGTCCGACCCGCGCGGCAGCACGCCGACGATGGTCCGGGGAACATCGTTGAGTCGAAGCGTGCGGCCCACGATGGCGGGATCGCGCGAGAAGAGCTGCTCCCAGAGGTCTTCGCCGATGACCACCGCGGCGGGGCCGCCGGCTCGGTCTTCCTCCTCCGTGAACCCGCGGCCGGCGACGGGCGCCAGGCCGGTGACGCGGAAGAACTCGTGCGTGACCGCCAGCGTCGCGAGGCGGGCGGGATCGCCGTCCTCGGGCGTCAGGTTCACCTCGAAGCCGGCGAACGCCGCCAGCTCCGCGAAGCGCGTGGTACGTTGCCGGAAGTCGAGGTAGTCGGGAACCGACGCGGGCTCGCGGGTGGTGCCGCTCTTCCGGTCGGTCTCCCACACCATCATCAGCCGGTCCATGTCTTCGAAGGGCGCAGGACGCAGCAGCACCCCGTCCACCACGCTGAAGATGGCCGTGTTCGCCCCAATGCCGAGCGCCAAAGTGAGCACCGCGGCGGAGGCGAACCCTGGAGCCTTCCGCAGGCTCCTCAACGCGTACCGGAAGTCCTGAAGCACGTCAGTTCCTTTCCACTCCCGCAGCTTGCAGGCGTATCACGGTTGTACTACAATGAACACACATGAAAGACTATCTCACCCTCCGACTTCCCACCGAGCTGGCTCGCGCACTGACGCGGTGGGCCAGGACTCGCGACGTACCCAAGTCGGCGATCGTGCGCGAAGCGGTCGCGCGATATCTCGCCCCGACCGCTCCGCCCGAGGGGCACACCCGGCGAGTCACCGGCCGAGAGTTGGCGGCCCGCTGGGCGACGATGCCACACCTCACGCCGCGAGAGGCGCAAGACCTGGCGGCGGACGTCGCGGCGGCACGTGAGGCGCTTCCGCCCATGCATGTGGCGTGGGAGTAATCCTCGACACCTCCATCCTCATTGCTGCCGAACGCGGCGCCGGAGACTTCGCGCGGTTCTTGGAGTCGTTGGGCGACGAGCCGGTTGGGATGGCCGCGATTACGGCCTCCGAGCTGCTCCAGGGCTGCCTGCGGGCACGCGACGCGGCCGTTCGCGCGCGCCGCGGAGCGTTCGTCGACGCCGTGCTCGACACGATCCCCGTGTTGCCCTTTGGGCTTCCCGAGGCACGACGACACGCCGATGTGTGGGCGGAACTGATGAAGCGAGGCACGATGATCGGGCCGCACGACATGCTCGTCGCTGCTACGGCGCTGGCGCACGGCCACGCGCTCGCCACGCTCAACCGGCGCGAATTCGCCCGGGTGCCCGGGCTGGTCGTGCGAGCATGGGCGGGCGCGTGAGCTGACATGATGTGCCGGAGGCCGGCCCGTATGGACTGGTGCTCATTGCTGACGTGTTGCCATGGTGACCTACTCATACCGCAGCGCCTCCATGGGCTCGACCCGCGTGGCCCGGTGACCCGGAATCCAGCAGGCGAGCAGCGCGACGCCCGCCACCGCGAGGGCGGCGACGCCGTACGTACCGGGATCGAACGGACGGATCTCGAAGAGGATCCCTGTCATCACCCGGGTGAGTCCCGCCGCCGCCAGCAACCCTGCTGCGACGCCGGCCAGGACCGGCGTCATCCCCTGGCGCAGCACCAGCCGAAGCGTGCCGCGGCGCTCGGCGCCCAGCGCTATGCGAATGCCGATCTCGCGGGTCCGTTGCTGCACCGCGAACGCCAGCACCGCGTAGATGCCCACGACGGCAAGCGCGATAGCGAGGGCGGCGAAGCCGGTGAGGAGGACGGTGAAGAACCGCGGCCGGGCGATCGAGCCGTGGACCACCGCGTCGAGCGAGGTCAGCTCGGTGATCGCCTGGCGAGGATCTACTTCACGAATCGCCGCGTGCGCCGCGGGAGCCACGGCCAGCGGATCGCCCGCCGTGCGGATCACGAAGGTCATTGCCCGGCGCGGTGCCTGCTGGAGGGGTACGTAGATCGTCGGAGCCGGAGGCGTCTCCAGGGCGCGCTGGTGCACGTCCCCGACCAGGCCCACGATGGTGCCCTCGTCGCCGCCGTCTACCCGGATGGCCCGGCCGAGCGGATCGGCTCCGCGGAATGCCTTCCGAGCGAAGGTCTCGTTGACCACGAGCACGAGAGACTGGCTTACCGCCCTTGCTCCCGCCGGGGGGTCAGTTGCCGCCACCGTGCGCCCGCGGAGGAGCGGCACCCCCAGGGCCCGGAACAGGTCCGGCGTCACCTGAAGGACGTCCGCGCTGGGCCGCTGGGCCAGCGGAACCGCCGGCTCTCCAACCACCTCCCAAAGGATCGATTCGCCGGCCCCGCGCATAGGCAAGTTGCGGATCGAGCCCACGACTTCGACTCCGGGAATGGCGCGCAGCCGCTCGAGGATCTGATCGTGGGCGGCGAGGTAGCGCTCCCGCTCGAGATACCGGCTCGAAGGAATCACCAGGCTCACCGCGAGCGCCCCGTCCGTCCTAAAGCCCGGGTCCACGTTGCGCAGCGTCCAGAAGCTGCGAATCAAGAGGCCCGCGCCGACCAGGAGGACCATGGCGATCGCTACCTCGGCGGCGACGAGCCCGCCCCGGGCGCGCAGCCGCGTGGCCCCGCGATCGCCTCCGCCCTCTCTCAGGTGCCGGGCTGGATCCGACCGCGCCGTGGCCACGGCCGGGAACAAGCCAAAGGCGACGGTCGCGAGGAGCGCCGTCACGACCGCGAACGCCAATACGCCGGCGTCGGGAGCCACCTCGTGGGCCCGCGGGATCACGCCCGCACTGCGCCGCAGGAGCAGGTCCACACCCCAGAACGCCAGCACGCACCCGACGACCGCGCCCACCAACCCGAGTACCAGGCCTTCCGCCAGGAGCATGCGAACGATGCGCACCCGCCCGGCACCCGCTGCCGCCCGTACCGCCATTTCGCGCTGCCGGCCCATGCCGCGGGCGAGGAGCAGGTTGGCGACGTTCACGCACGCGATCAGCAGCACGAAGGCGACAGCGCCAAAGAGCACCAGCAGGGCCCTCCGAACGTTGCCCACGATCGCTTCCCGCAGCGGGACCACGCCGGCCGCCTCCAACCCGGCATTGGTCTCCGGATACTCTCGACTCAAGGCCGAGGCGATGGCCGTGAGATCGGCGCGTGCCTGCGCGGGCGTGGTCCCCGCCGCCAGCCGCCCCACCGCCGCCATGATTCGAAGGGGGCGGAGCTGGAGCGGGATGGAGGTGGCGGGAATGACCGTGAACGGCGCCCATACCTCGATATCGTTCTGCGGGAACCCAAACCCGGGAGGCATCACGCCTGCCACCTCAAACTGCTGGTCGGACAGGGTGACGGCGCGACCCACCACCGAGGGATCTGCGCCGAACTGCCGCGTCCAGAAGCCGTGACTCAGGACCACCACGCGCGCATCGCCGGTCTCATCTTCCGGCCGGAGGACGCGTCCCACCAGCGGATCCACGCCGAGCGTCGGGAAGAAACCCCACGACACGTACGCCGTCTGGAGCTCTCGCGCTCCGTCTTCGGCGAGGAGCACCAAGTCGGAGGGCCTCGTGGAGTAGAGACCCATCCGCGTCACCGTGCGGCTCTGCTCGGACCAGTCGCGAAAGTCCGGCACGGAGATCGTCCCGCGGTCCACGCCGCGCTGGGGATACGCCGAGTAGAGCAGCACCAGACGATCCGGATCGGGGTACGGGAGGTCTCGAAGCAAGACCCCGTTCACCACGGTGAACAGCGCCGTCGTGGCGCCAATCCCCAACCCGAGGGTCAGCACCGCGATCAGCGCGAAGCCGGCGTTCCTCCGGAGCTTCCGGACCGCGTAGCGCAGGTCATTCATAGCGCAGCGCCTCCATGGGATCCACCTTGGCCGCGCGGCGGGTGGGAACGTACGTGGCCCCCAGCGCCACCAGGGTGAGCAGGGCCGCCGCCACGAGGAACGTCACCACGTCCGCCGGGGAGGTCTCGAAGAGCATCGACCGGAGCACGCGGGTTGCGGCGAAGGCGCCCGCCAGACCCACGGCGATCCCGACCACCACGAGCACGAGGTTCTCGGCGAGCAGCATCCGGACCAAGTCTTGCGGTCCGGCTCCGATCGCCATCCGCAAGCCCATCTCGCGGGTACGTTGGGTGACGGCGTACGCCGCGACGCCGTAGATCCCCACCAGCGCCAGGACCAATGCCAAACCCGCGAACCCGCCGAGCAAGGTCATGTTGAAGCGCCGAGTGGCGGTGGAACGGGAGACCATTTGGTCCAGGCTCGCGATCTCACCGATGGGCTGCTCGGCGTCGATCTGCCGCACCGCGCCTCGCAGCGCGCCGGCCAGCTGCAGCGGCGACCCCTTCGCCCGCAGCGCCACCCACATCTGCGCCAGGCCCTGCGTCTGCAGGTGTGGGAGATAGAGCTCGGGCATGATCGGGGCATCGAGCGACGCGTAGCGTACATCCCCAATCACGCCGATCACCGTGACGTTGCTGGCGCCGCCGCCAGGAAACGCCACCGGGATGGACCGGCCCACCGGGTCCTGGTCCGGCCACAGCAGCTCGGCCAGGCGGGTGTTGATGATGGCCACCTTGGGAGCGTCGGCCCGATCGGTGGCGCTGAAGTCCCGCCCTCGCCGCAGCGCAATCCCGGTGGTGGCGAAGTACTCCGGCGAGACCACGCTCATGCGGCTGGCCAGGAACGGCTCGGGATAGTCGGGCCGCACGTGCCGCGGGTCGAACGCCAGGATCTGGACGCTGCCGGTGAGCGGCAGGGTGCGTGACAGGCTCACGCGTGCCACGCCCGGGTTCTGAGCCAGCTGATCGGTGAGGCGCTGGAAGAAGTCGGCCTGGGCCTGCAGCCCTGCGTAGCGGGATGGCGTAAGCCGAATCCGTGCGGCCAACACGTAGCGGGTATCGTAGCCCAGCTCCACGGAGGTCAGCCGGATGAAGCTCTTGATGAGCAAGCCGGAGCCCACCAGCAGCACCAGGGCGATCGCGATCTCCGCCGCCACGAGGGTGCTGTTGACCCGCCGGCGTCCACGACTACCGGTGCTGGCGCCCGATTCATCGCGCAGGGTCCGCTCGACCTCGAACAGCGAGGCCCTCAGTGCCGGCACCAGGCCGAACGCGAGGCCGGTGAGCACCGACAGGCTGAGGGCGAAGCCCAGGACCCGGAGAT
>Ga0209751_10003005_pt1 | contig 16511 bp, 15 predicted proteins | sample RifCSP13_1_FD_184019 | JGI IMG/M metagenome (GOLD analysis project Ga0209751, IMG submission 184019) | Soil microbial communities from Rifle, Colorado - Rifle CSP2_sed 13_1 (SPAdes) (version 2) | ecosystem: Environmental > Terrestrial > Deep subsurface > Rock core/Sediment | place: Rifle... | reverse complement strand
GACATCTGCCCGACCACCGAGCACGCCGCCTGGAACTGGCCCGGCGACATCGTCCCGAGGCCCACTTCCTCGCGCAGGTGCTGGCGCATGATCTTCCCCTCGCGCCAGACCAGGTACAGGATGAAGACGAACAGCCCGAGGAAGCCCAGCCAGTCGAGCACGCTCCCCAGCAGGCACACGAGTACGTTGCCCATGCTCGCCAGCCCGTTGTGGAAGGCGTGCGAGAAGATCGCGGCGGCGTAGCCGGCGAAGGGGGCGAGATAGCGCACCCAGCCCTGGCTCAGGCGCGCGACGGCGAAGCCGATGCCCGTGAACGAGGTGAGCGTGGCGTGCAGGAAGGCGATGAGAATGACGCGCACGAAGGCCGTGAAGAACAGCCCTTCCACCCCGGCCTCGGAAAAGCCGGTGAAGATGTAATTGACGTTCTCGGCGGCGGCGAACCCGAACCCGACCAGGCTCCCGTAAATAATCCCGTCGAGCACCGAGTCGAACTCGTGGTAGAAGTACAGGAACACGCCCAGCACGGCCAGCCCCTTTACCGTCTCCTCGACGACCGGCGCGACGAGCACCGCCATCCCGATGCTCGCCAGGCTCTCGCTGCCCGTCACGAACATGAAGCCGAGGCCAAAGACCGTGTTGATGATCAACGCCGATCCCGCCGCCACGACTGCGCCCCACAGGAACACGCCGAACATCAGCGGCCACGGTTCCTTCTCGTAGCGGTCGAACCACGTCAGCACGACCGCGTACAGCGCCATCGGGATGGCACCGAGGAGCACGGATAGGAGGACGCCGCTCAATGGGGTCATAGTTTAGTTTCCCGGGCGCAGCCTTTTCCAGTTTTTGGCAAACGTCGAAGTCAGGTGGATGGCCGGCGACGACAGGCTGGTGACTCTTTCCCCGTCCGCCAACCCGGCGATCAACTCCGCCGCCGTCGCCGCCTTTTCGACCTTCAGCACGGCGCGTCCCAATTCCCGATGTGAATGCGCATCCGAGCCGACCGTGCCGAGTTTAGCATGGGCGCGCGCAAAGGCAAGCGCCCGGTCGTTGTCTTCGGGGTAGATACAGCGGGAGTTGAACACTTCAATTGCGTCCACGAGGTGGATGATCGCGGCGAGGTCGGCTTCGCGCCATGCGCCTTTGCGCAGCCGGTCAAACGGGTGCGAGACGCTGATGGCCGCGCCCTGCGCGCGGAGGCGGGCGATGGTCTCGGTTGGCGACAGGCCGGGCGGCGCTCCTTCTGTGACGAAGTAGGCCAGCAGTTCGCCCTGCGTGGTCATGATCTCCTCACCCACGATGACGAGGCCGGGCGCAAGGTCGCGCAGTTCGAGCGCGCCGCGAAGGGTGTTGTGGTCGGTCACGGCGAGGCGGTGAATCCCCTTCCGTTTGCAGGTGCGGACGATGTCCGCCGGGCGCATCAGGCAATCGCCCGAGGCGTAGGTGTGGGAGTGGAGCTCTATGGTAAGCATGCTGGAGTGGAGGCTCTTTGCAGAGGAGCAGGGGGGCAAGGGAGCGGGGAAGCATCTCTCCCCTGCTCTCCCACGCCCCCGCTCCCCTGCCGTTATTTAGCCAACAGGTATTTGTCAAAGAACGCGATAACTCGCCGCTCGTACTCTTCCGCTCGCAGCGTGTCAAACTCCGTGTGGCCGAGGTCTGGATCGAACCACAGCTCTTTTGGCTCGCCAGCGGCGGCGTACAGGCGCTGGCCTGAATCGGGGGGGATGGCGGTGTCTCGGCCGCCCTGCATCAGCAGCACCGGGCGGGGCGCGATCTCGGCGATGTGGTTGACAGGGGCCACCGCCTCGGCGCGGAATCCGGCGCGCTGCTCGGCGAAGAACTGGATCAGGGGGGCGAACGGGAACGCGGGGACGCCGGCAAACTCCCTCACGCCCGTCGCAATTTCGTCTTGCAATGAAGCGTAGGGGCTGTTGCCCACGACGGCTTTAATTTCCGGATATTGCGCCGCCGCCAGCAGCAGCGTCACCGCGCCCTGGCTGTTGCCGAGCGCGCCGATGCGCTCCGGGTTGACCTCCGGGCGTGCCAACAGGTAGTCCAGCCCGGCGCGAATGTCCAGCACTTCCCTCAGGCCGAAGGTGATGTCGTCGCCCTCGCTGTCGCCGTGCGCGCGAGCCTCGATCATCAAAACGCCGTAGCCGTGGCGGGCGAGCATTTGCGCCTCGTTCAACATCTCGGCGCGCGTGCCGTGATAGCCGTGCAACACGATGAGCGCCGCGCCGTTTTGGGAGGGGACGTGCCAGGCCGCGAGTTTGAGGCCGTCGCTCGTCGTGAGTGTGACGCCCTCATAGGTCAGGCTGTATTCCAGCGGGGTGTTGTGCGGCAGGCTCAGGCCGCGCTGGGTGAGGAACTCAGCCCGCTGATACGAGATGTACACCACGAGGCCGCTTAGCGTGACCGCCAGGGAGATCACGCCGAACCGAAGCAGCCTGAGCCATTTTTTCACGAAGCGCCTCCCGGGGTGATGGCCGGCGAGAACAGTAAGCGGCGGTACAGCGCCAGCAGTGTGATCAGCCCCAGGCTGACGCCGAACCACAGCGTGCAGAAGCGGATGAGGAGCGTGGCTGCCACCGCGAGGTCGCGCAGGGGGGTGACGAGGAGCAACAGGAGGCCGGTGATGCTCGTGTCGGCTGCGCCCAGTCCGCCGGGGAGCGCGCTCACCGCGCCGACGCACTCGCCGCCCCACGAGACGACGCCGATCCCCACGGCGATCAGGATGTTCTTCCAGGTCAACAGCGTGGTTGGATGCTTGCAATAGCGCACCCACTATGAGGGGCGCTCCTCCACAACGTGGGAAAGTGTGGCTGACGATGACACATCGAGCAGCAAAAGCCAAGGTGAAGATAGCAATACGACCAAGCCGAGCGCGACGCCGAACCAGAGGGTGAAGAAACGGATCAGCAATGTCGCCGACACGGCAATTTCCTCGGGCGCCCCAAGGGTCAGGGCCAGCATGCCTGCGATGCTGACTTCGGCGGCGCCTAATCCACCGGGCATGGAGGAGGCCGCACCGATGACGGTCGAGAAGGAGAGCACAAATATGGCGATAGACGCCGTTTGGATGCTGGGAGGCAGACCTAAGCCGCGCAAGACAAAGTAGAACCCGATTCCTTCTCCCAGCCATGAGACCATGCCGAGGCCGACGGCGATGAGTGTGCTCTTGAGGCCGAAGAGTTGGTACATGCTTTCGTAGAACTCATGTAGATGCCGCGAGAACCGTGAGACCATTGGCAACCGTTCCCCCACACCCAGCATCCAAAGAGCCGCGGGGCGGACCTGGCTCAGGGTGATAACGGCTAGCAGGCCAGCGAGCACGACCACAAAACTGGGCCAGTACTGGGGGTAGGCGATCACGCCGAGGGTCGAAAGTAGAAGTACGGCCAACCCATCGCTGATTCTCTCAGCAACCACCACGGGAATACCTCGGGCAACGGGCAGCGCGGTATAGTGTTTCAGCCAAACCGCTTTGATAGGTTCCGCAATTTTTCCTGGGCTAAGCGCTAGCGGGAAACCGCCGATGAAGAGGCGCAGACTGTCACGCCAAGTAATTTTCTCGGCGCCAATCAGGCGAATATAATAATGCCATTTGAAGAAGCGCAACGTGTAGTTGAAGAGGGTGAGGCCCAGGATGAGCGGCGCGTAGGGCCAATGAAAGACGGTGATGACGTTGACCACTGCGCGGACATCTGCAAAGAGCGCGAGGCCAACGATGACAGCCAGACCTAATGCCAACCCTACGCCAATCTTCGACCAGATACGACGCACGTGCAAACCCTTCCTCTCGTCAAGTGGGCTGATTATAGCACTCGCCGGGACGGGGGTAGCGAGTCCCTGCGGGGTGCTGTGCAGTTGAGTCAATAAGTCATCCGCGGACTGACTCCAGTAGGCGTTGTTGACGTGGTTCGGATTAGTCACATTCGACTCCTTACGTCGGCAGCGAATAAGACCTGGCCCACACCCGCGCATAGGCCTCGGCCTCGGTTGCCCAGCGCTCGTCATCCCATCCCAACTCCGATTGCGCGATGGCGCGAATGCGCGCCATGTGGGCGCGCCCGCCCTGTGGCAACAGCAACCCCAACCGCACTCGGCGCAACAGCAAGTCTTCGAGATGGACCACGCCCTCAGCCCGCGCGGCCCAACGCAACTCCGTCCACAAGGCCGTCGAGTCGCCGATGGACTCCAGCTCATCGGAGTGAATCGCGGCCATCATCGTTGACGCATCTGCGCCATAGCGACCGGCCAGGCGCAAAAGCGTGGCTGGGTCGTCGCGGAGACGCGAGGGCGCGTCTTGACTCCCAACGTCGGGCGGAATCCCCGGCGTTTTCTGGTCGATGTCCAAGGCGGGGTGATGAGGCAGATGAGCACGCACCGCTCGCAAGGCATTGTGCGCCATCAACCGGAACGTGGTCAGCTTGCCGCCCGTGACGGTAAGCAAACCCGCCTCGCGCCACAAGACGTGCTCCCGCGATTCTTTCGACGGGTTGCTCTGGCCCGTGCCCACCACCGCCCGCACACCGGAGAAAGCTCCCTGCGCATCCGCCGGGTTGAGTTCGAGCGCAGGAAAGGCATAGTGGAGAGCCGTTAGCAAATACTCAATTTCGTCCTCACTCATCACGGGGTCAGTTTCAACGAATTGGCCGTGGCCCACGTCGGTGGTGCCGAACAAAGTGATACCCTCCCATGGGAGTGCAAACACTGGACGCCAATCCAGCGGGTGCATAAAAGTAATCGCCCGGCGTAGGGCCAACCGCCGCGCCGAAAAAATCAGATGACTGCCCCGCAACAGCCGCAAGCGCGGCGGCCTGCTAACGTAAGCCCGCACACTATCGGCCCACGCCCCGGTGGCGTTGATGACGACAGAAGCCTGCGCCTCCGCCGTGCGTCCGGTCGTTTGGTCGCGCAGGGCAACGCCGCACACCGCACCGGAATTTTTACGCAAGAGGCTTTCGACAGGCGCATAGTTCAAGGCCACGCCCCCGGCCCGCACGGCTTCGCGAATGACGCGCAAGACCAGCCGGGCATCGTCGGTCTGAGCATCGAAGTAACGATAACCGCCGAGCAAGCCGCGTCCGTTAATCCCCGGGCAAAGTTCGCGCATGTCGTCGGCGTCGTAATGCCGATGATTCCAACGCCAGGCCAGCAGGTCGTAAACCGTGAGGCCAAGACCCAGCACCCATCGCATCACTCAACCGCAACATGGAAACGGCTACGCCGGCTTGCGCCATCTCGCGCACGGCGGTTGCCCCGGACTCCCAATCGCGGAAGAAAACGGCGTAGAAGTTCTCGGAGTTTGGCAAGGGGCGGACACGGACGGTGGCGCGCGTGATTATCCCTAACCGTCCCTCGGACCCTAACACCATTTGCCGCAAGTCCGGTCCGGCGGCGCTGGCGGGCAGAGGCGGCAAGTCGAATGGGCCAATGGGCGTTTCTACATGACCGCCTGCAAACAAGTCCTCGATGCGGCCATAGTGATAGGACTGCTGGCCGCTGGAGCGGGTGGCGACCCAGCCGCCGAGAGTTGAAAACTCGAACGATTGTGGGTAGTGACCGAGCGTGTAGCCCTGCGCGCGGAGTTGCGCTTCGAGGTGTGGGCCGAGTACGCCTGCTTCAAAGGTCGCCAGATGACTTGTCTCGTCGAGCGCTATCAAGCGATTGAGACGGGAGAGGTCGAGGGTGAGCGTTGCGGATTCACCAGCGAGGGGATTGATGTGACCAACGACACTGGAACCGCCCCCGTAAGGAATCAGCTTGACCCCGGCTCGGCGGGCAAAGTCCATCAACGCGCGCACTTCATCATCGGAGACGGGATATGCCACACCATCGGGAAACGCGCCGATGCAGCCCGAACGGAGCGCGACCCAATCCGGCAGGCTTTGGCCCCGCGCGTGGCGCAAGCGCTCGACCGGGTCGGCGACGATGAGCGCATGAGGCGGCAAACGCGAGGCGGGTACGCGGGTGAGGGCCTCGGCGAAAAAAACATCTGGCAAAGGCAAGCCTTCGCCTACGAGCGATGCCAGATAGCGAGCCGCCGAGTCCGGCAGAGGATAAGTGATGGAGTCTTCACCCCAACCGTTCCAGCGTTTCATCGTTGCCTCTCCTCGCCGAACTTATGACAGTCCTGATGCCTTGAGCATCCGCAAGGCGTTCAAGGTAATCGTCTCAGTTGGTCGCTTACGTCTCCATTGTACGACTTCAACGCTACGGCGGCTCGTATCTTATCATGTTTTGTTACTAAATATTGGTTGTTCTGATTGACATATCGTAAAATTTGTACTAAAATATTAGTTGATGATTGCAGTTTTTCTCCCGGATATCTGCTATGCCACGTACACGCATCGCCCTCGAGTCTAAAGGCAGTCCCACTCACAGGCAGCCGCGGCGCAAGACCCCGCTGACAAATGAAACTACGGCCCCCTTGGAAGTCAACGTTGGCCGCCGTCTGCGTGAGTTGCGCGCCGAACACAATCTGTCAATCCGTGCATTGGCGGAACGGAGCGGGCTGGCAGTGAACACGCTCAGTCTGATTGAGAACAGCAGGACCTCCCCCAGCGTGGGCACCCTGCAGCAGATCGCCGTCGCGCTCGACGTGCCGATCACCGCTTTCTTCGAGACCGATGCGCCTAAGAATAAGGTCGCTTACGTCAAAGCCGGCCATCGGCCGCGTGCTGCGTTTGCCCATGGCACACTGGAAGACCTGGGGGCGGGTCTGGCGGATCGAGCCGTCGAGCCATTCGTGGTGACGCTGGAACCGAGTGCTGACAGCGGCCCTCACCCGATTGTTCACACTGGCTACGAGTTTGTCTATTGTCTGAAGGGGCGCATCCTGTACACCATCGAGGAGAAGACTTATGTGCTAGAACCGGGCGATAGCCTGGTGTTCGAGTCGCACCTGCCCCATCGCTGGCGCAACGCCGACGCCGAACGAGCGCAGGCGGTGCTGGTGCTGTATCCGCTTGACACACGCGACCGGCCGACCGATCGTCACTTTGCGCTGGAGGAAGCGCAGAAGCCGTGAAGCGGGTTGGTATGGAGGCCGCATGTTTTCGACAGGGATCTCAATCAGCAGCGCGCTACAAGCCGCTTTCGCTTGAACTCGCGAAGTGGAAAGGAGGCCATCGTGTCTGTGAACGAACCTTTTTTGCCGTGGCTGCGGCAAGCGCTTGTCCCGACCGCAGTGTAATCGTTGCGTGTTCTCCTATGGAGAGCACGCGATACATCTCACCTATAACAGAGGAGCCGATCATGAAGATCGCCATTGTCACCGATGATGAACGCACCATCAGCCAGCATTTTGGACGTGCGCCGTACTACCTGGTCATCACGATCGAGGAGGGGCACATCGTGAATCGCGAACTGCGCGAGAAGCCGGGGCATGCACAGTTTGCCAACGAGCCGCACGGAAATGATCAAGAGCCGCGCTCGCACGGCCGAGGACATGGCTTTGGCCCCGCATCGCAGAGCCGCCACGCGCGGATGGCGGATGTCATCAGCGACTGCCAGGCGGTGCTGTGCGGCGGCATGGGCGCCGGCGCGAACGAGAACATGCGCGCGCGAGGCATTCAGCCCATCGTGACCGACATCACATCGATCGACGAAGCGGTGACGGCATACGTGGAAGGCCGCATTGTCGATCGTCCTGATCGGCTCCACTGAGGGGAGAAAGGATGCTTGACGCGCGATGGTGACCACGGAGCAAGTGGTTCAGGCGCTGCAGGGCGTCATGGATCCCGAACTGAACCGCAGCCTGGTCGAGCTGGGCATGATACGTCACGTAGAAGCGGGCGACGGCCTGGTCAAGATCGCGCTGGCTTTGACCAGCCTGGCCTGCCCGCTGAAGGACCGGATTGTGGCCGACGCCAAGCGGGCCATTCTCGCCCTGGATGGCGTTCGGCAAGTAGACGTTGAACTGGTCGAGATGAGCGCTGAGGAGAGACAGCGATTGAGCGATGGCCAGGCCGAACCGGGGCAGGCCGCGCACCTCAACGAGATCCATCACGTCGTCGCCGTGATGAGCGGCAAAGGCGGCGTAGGCAAGTCGCTGGTCAGCAGCCTGCTGGCCGTGGCGTTGCGAAGCGCCGGACATCGAGTCGGCGTGCTGGACGCCGACATCACCGGCCCCAGCATCCCCAAGATGTTCTTCGCCGCCGGGGCGCGACTGAACACCAGCCCGCTGAGGGCCATCCTGCCGGCCCAGACTCGAACCGGCATCGGCGTCGTGTCTATCAATCTATTGCTGGAAAGCGAAGACCAGGCGGTCATCTGGCGCGGGCCGCTGATCGGCCGAGCCATTCAGCAATTCTGGGGCGACGTGCTGTGGGGCATGCTGGATTATCTCGTAGTCGATCTGCCACCCGGTACGTCAGATGCCTCGCTGACGGTTATGCAGTCCCTGCCGTTGAGCGGCGCGGTACTGGTGACCTCGCCGCAGGACCTGGCCGGCATGGTGGTGAGAAAAGCAGCCCAGATGACCCAACTGATGGCGATACCGATTCTCGGGCTGATAGAGAACATGAGTTACTTCGTCTGCCCTGACACCGGTAAGCGCTATGACCTGTTCGGTCCGAGTCACGCCGAAGAGATGGCGGCCCAGTTGGGGATCCCTTTTCTGGGACGCCTGCCCATTGACCCGGAGATCGCCCAGCTGTGCGATGCAGGCCGCATCGAGGATTATCCACTTGAGGCGTTCAAGCCGATGGCCGAGCGCATCGTCACACTGGCGTCCCCGGCCCGGCAGCCCATCTTCGGTGTGTGATCCGTGTCAAGCGCCGTCAAGGCGAGAGCGGATCGAGAAAGGAGGTTGATCCAATGGCTAAGAAAGCCAGGAGTGCGGTTCGAACCGTGGACCCCGCCGTCGAGATGTTACTCGCACAGGCCGAGGCCATGGACGTATCCACGGCCTTCAGTCGCGCTGCCGCAATGGCGCCCTGCCCCATCGGCGAGGATGGCCGGTGCTGCAAGAACTGCCACATGGGACCGTGCCGGTTGGTCAAGCCCGGCCAGCGCGGCGTGTGCGGTGCGACGCTGGAAACCGTCGCCGCGCGCAACCTGGCCCGCGCCATCGCCGCCGGCGCGGCGGCGCACTCGGATCACGGCCTGGATATGGCCTTCACGCTGGAAGCCGTCGCCAAAGGCGAAGCGCCGGGCTACGAAGTGCGCGATGTCGCCAAGCTGCGCAATGTTGCCCGGCTGATGGGTATCAAAACCGATAGCAAGCCTGTGAATGATCTGGCGCTGGATGTGGCCGAACGCGCCATGGAGAACTTCCGCCAGATGCGCGGCGAGCTGACTTACGTGAGCCGCGCGCCGAGCAAGCGGCAGGAGATCTGGCGCAGGCTGGGCGTTACGCCGCGCAGTGTCACGCGAGAGATCGTCGAGACCCTGCACCGCACGCACATGGGCACCGATCAGGACGCGGAGCACATCTTGCGCCACGCGCTGCGAACGGCACTCTCGGACGGCTGGGGCGGCAGTATGCTCGCCACCGACATCTCGGACATCCTGTTCGGCACACCCAGCCCCACCGTCGCTCAAGTCAATCTCGGTGTGCTCAAAGAGGATGAGGTCAACATCGTCATCCACGGCCACGAGCCGACGTTGTCGGAGATGGTCGTCGCCGCAGCCCAAGAGCCTGAACTAATCGAGTACGCCCGCTCGAAAGGCGCGGCGGGCATCAACCTGTGCGGCATCTGCTGCACTGCCAACGAAATTCTGATGCGCCAGGGGGTGGCCGTCGCCGGCAACTTCCTGAGCCAGGAGCTGGCGCTGCTCACTGGCGCGGTCGAGGCGATGGTGGTGGATGTGCAGTGCATCATGCAGGCCTTGGGCGACCTCTCGTCGCGCTTCCACACCAAACTCATCACGACTTCGCCAAAAGCGGACATCACCGGCGCGACGCGGGTCGAGTTCGACGAGCACCGCGCCCCCGAGATCGCGCGGCAGATCGTCCGCATGGCGGTGGATAACTTCCCCCGTCGCAATGGCCGGGTAACTATCCCGCAGATCACCAACGACCTGGTGCCGGGCTTCTCCCACGAGTACCTCAACTACATGCTGGGAGGCACCTTCCGGGCCTCGTTCCGGCCGCTCAACGACGCGGTGATGGCGGGCCGGATCAGGGGCGCGGCCGGCGTGGTCGGCTGCAACAATCCGCGCACCGCCCACGACGAGACCCACACCTACCTGGTGCGCGAGTTCATCAAGAACGACGTGCTGGTGGTGATGACCGGCTGCGGCGCAATCGCCAACGCCAAGTGCGGGATGCTGCTGGGCGAAGCGATGGAATACGCCGGGCCGGGGCTGCGCGAAGTGTGCGAAGCGACCGGCATGCCGCCCGTGCTGCACCTGGGCAGTTGCGTGGACAACAGCCGCATCCTGACCGTGCTGACGCAGATGGTGAGCGAAGGCGGGCTGGGTGACGACATCGCCGATCTGCCGGTCGTCGGTTTCGCGCCGGAGTGGATGAGCGAGAAGGCGCTGTCCATCGGCACGTACTTCGTCGCCTCGGGGGTGTACACCCTCTTCGGCATCAGTTCGCCGGTCGGCGGGAGCGAAGAGGTGACGCGCCTCATCGGCGAGGGCTGGGAGAAGCAGGTCGGCGCGCGGATGGAATTCGAGCCGGACCCGCAGCGCATGCTGGCCAAGGCGCTGGCGCACATTGACGCCAGGCGCGCCGCGCTGAACCTGGCTCCCTACGATCCCTCGCGCTTTGGCAAGAGCGGCGACCGGCGGGTGCGCGAGTGGATGGCCCTGCCGCCGGAAGAGCGAGAGGCGGCTATGTATGGCAAGGCGCGGTCGTGATGCTCAACCCAGGAGGTCTCGATGCGAACGTTCAAGTGCTGTGACTGCCAAGTTGGTGAGTCAACCTGACTCGTGTCAGTCACTACAGGAGGTGATTACTCCTCAAATGGAATTCCACTACACCAATTGCCAACACATGCAAAACCAGTATTCGGAAAGGAGAAGCAAACAATGGCTACACATGCACCCTCCATACCCGGTGCTCCGGGCAAGATGACCGCCGAACAGATCTGGTCGGTCGAGGCGGGCGAAAGGCGCCCGGTAGGCGTGATCCACATCGTGATTCTCGCCCTGCTCATCGGCATCGGCTTCGTGGTCGGGGCGTTCGGCAGCATCAGCTTCCCGCTGGGCTTTGGCGTCAACTTCTTCTGGACGGGCATCGCCGTCCAGCAGGTCGGCGCCATCTGGTTCGGCGCCTGGGGCGTGCTGGCCGGGACGATCTTCCCCTTCTTCTCGAATGCCGTCGCCGGGACGCCGTTCTACATCTCGCTGGCCTATGTGCCGGCCAACGCCGTTCAGGCGTTCCTGCCGGCGTGGGCCTTCCGGTTCTTCAAGGCCGACCCGCGCCTGCAATCCGGCCGCGACTACCTGATCTTGCTGGCGACCATGATCGTCTCCAGCGCATTCGGCGCCCTGTGGTCGCCGCTGGTCGTGCTCAGGGGATTCGGCCTGCTCACCACCGAATCGGTCCCGCTGTTCATCTGGGGCTGGTTCGGCGGGAACGTGATCGCCGGCCTGGTGTTCAACTTCATCCTCCTGAAGGCGCTGTCCGGCGTCGTCATCCGGACCCCGTCCTTTGTCAAGAGGTGGTTGTCCTAGCTGCCCAAGGCGATCTCTCGTAAGACGGAGGGGGTGGAAAGCGCCCCCTCCGTCTAATCTCAAGCAGGGATGCGATGAATAAAACGCTGCTTGGTTACGTGCCCGAACAATCGCCGATCTACGCAGTCCACCCGTTTGTGAAACTGTTCTTCCTGCTCGTCGTCAGCCTGTTTCCGATGTTTATCGCCTCGCCGGAATGGAACCTGGCGCTGATGCTGTTCATCCTGGGGCTGATGTGGCTCAGCCGGGTAGACATGCGGGTCCTCCGGATCTACGTGCCCATGGTCATCTCCATGGGGTCCGTGATTTTCCTATCTTATACAGTGCTCGGGGGCGTCCATCCCGAGTTCGGGCTGGCGGCCAGGATCGCCGGCGTCAACATCTACTGGGAACGCATCCGCGACGCCTCCGTCGTCTACGCCCGCATCCTGCCGATGATCTTCACCATGGTCTTCTTTCTGAGCACCTCGCGCGAGCGCGACGTGATCGTCGCCATGCGCAGCGTCCGCATCCCGTTTGTGGTCACATATGTATTTGCCATGGCGCTGCGGGCGGCCGGCATGGTGCTGGAAGACTTTCAGATCGTGCGCCAGGCCGAGCAGGCGCGAGGCTTCGACACCGCCGGCAAGTCTATCCCCTACAGGATCCGAAAGTACGTGATGTACATGATCCCTCTGTTCGCGCTCTCCCTGCGGCGCTCGGAGGAGTTCGCCAACGCTTTGCTTGCCCGGGGCTACGCCTTCACCGGGGAAGCCAGCCGGGTGAAGCGAGCCGACTACGTGCTGACCCACTACTCGTTCCGGCCGGCTGACTTGCTGCTGACGGCGGCCATCGGCCTGGCGTTTGCCGCACTGCTGGTGCTGCGCTTTGGCTTTGGCTATTTCGAACTCGAACGTTCATGGTTCATCGCCTGGCTCAAGACTGCCCTGGATTGAGCCGGGCCGGAGGCTGAATTGGCGCCCATTATCGAGATTCAGAACTATTCCTGGCGTTACTCATATGCGAAGATGCCGGCCCTGAACGGCATCAACCTGATCATCGAGGAGGGCGCCTTTGTCGGGATCATCGGGCCGAACGGCTCGGGCAAGACGACGCTCGCCTATTCGCTCGATGGCCTGATCCCCAGCCAGTATCGGGGGATCAAGCAGGGCGCAGTCAACATCCTGGGCAGGGAGGTCGAAGCCTACCCGGCCGGCGCTCTGCAGAAACTGGTGGGCGTGGTGTTCTCCGACCCAGAGGCCCAGTTCACCGCCATGACCGTCGAGGACGAACTGGTCTTTGGCATGGAGAACCTGGGGCTGTCCGTCCCCGAAATCCGAGAGAGGCTGGAGTGGGTGACCGAGCTGGCCGAACTCGGCCATCTGCTGGAGAAACCGCCCTACGAAATCTCCGGCGGGCAGAAGCAGAGAGTAGCCCTGGCGGCGGTGCTGGCGATGACGCCCCGGGTAATGATCCTGGACGAGCCGACCTCTATGCTGGACCCGGTCAGCCGCAAACGTGTGTTCGACGTGCTGGTCAGGCTCAAGGAGGAGCAGCGCAACACGATCATCGTGATCGAGCACAACCTGGAGAATCTGGCGTCCCTGGCCGACCGCATGATCCTGCTATCGAACGGCGAGCTGCTGCTGGAAGACGAAACCCATGCGTTCTTTGAAAAGATGGACCTGCTGCTGGAAAACGGCATCCACCCGCCGGGTGCAATGCTCTTCATTCACCGCCTGATGCAGGAAGGCTACTACGCCAGCCGGCTGCCTCTCACCGTTGACGAAGCCGCCGCCTGCCTGACGGAAGTCGTCGCCCGCCTGAAGCCGCCCGGGCCGGCCTCAAGCCGGGGGTGATAGCATGAATGCAGAAAGGCCTTTCATTCGCGTCGTGAATGTAAGCTACCGTTATCCGGACGGCACGGAAGCGCTGAGTGGCATCAACCTGGATATTTACCAGGGCGAGTTTATGGCCTTCGTCGGCCAGAACGGCTCGGGCAAGACCACCCTGTCCAAGTGCCTCAACGGCCTGTTCAACCCGACCTCGGGCGATGTGATTGTGGACGGCTTGAACTCGAAGACGACCTCCATCAGCCAGATGGTGCGCCGGGTGGGTTACGTCTTTCAGAACCCCGACCACCAGTTGTTCAACAGCAACTGCTGGGACGAGATCGCCTACGGCCCGCGCAACATCGAGTTGCCCGAGCCCGAGGTGAAGACCCGCGTGGCCGAGGCAGCCAGGGTCGTGGGCCTGCCCGAGACGTACTTCGGCGAGCACCCGTTCTTCCTCCCCAAAGGGATGCGCCAGCGGGTGGCGATTGCCTCCATCCTGGCGCTGCAGCCGAAGGTGATCATCGTGGACGAGCCGACCACCGGCCAGGACGCGCGGCAGTCGCTGGAGATCATGGACTTCCTGGCCGACCTCAATCAGGCTCAGGGCCACACCGTCATCATCATCACGCACGATATGCCGATCGTCGCGCGATATGCCCGGCGCGTCGTGGCAATGGGGTCCGGCAGAATACTGGCCGACGGCCCGACGGCTGAGGTGTTCAGCCAGCCCGAGACGCTGGCCGAGACCTTCATTGAGCCGCCTCACATCACCCAGCTGGCCCAACGCTGCCGCTCGCTCGGCTTCGACCCGGGGACGCTGACGGTCGAAGACATGCTGCGGCAGTTCAAGGAACTCGTCGCTTAGGAGAAACCATGGACCTTCAGTCCGACCTGATCATCCAGAACGGCATGGTGGTCACCGCAAACGATGCAGTCCAGGCCGACGTCGCCATCAGGGGCGACAAGATCGCCGCAATCGGACATGGCCTGGCCGCCAGAGAGTCGCTCGACGCCGGCGGCCTGCTCGTGATCCCGGGCGGTGTGGACCCGCACGTTCACCTGCAGTACCCGCAGGGGCCGAACCGCGTCGTGTCCTCCGACGACTGGCTGACCGGCACCGTGGCGGCTGCCTGCGGCGGCACAACCACGGTCATTGACTTCGTGGAGGCCCGCCCTGGCCAGACATGGATGCAGGCTTTCGAGGCGCGGCTGGCCGAAGCCGAACCGCAGGCGGTGATTGATTTTGGATTCCACATGAGCTGCAACCGCGCCGACGAAGCCAGCCTGGCCGAGGTCGGGCCGGTGATCGAGGCTGGGATGCCGAGCTTCAAGATTTACATGGCCTACGACGGCATCCGCCTGACCGACCCGGAGATGCTGCTGGCGCTGGAAGCCCTGGCCGAGCACGGCGGCCTGGCCATCGTGCACGCCGAGAACCATTTCGTCATCACGAGGCTGGTGCAGCGGCAACTGGCCGCCGGGCACGTCGAGCCGCGCTGGCACCTGCACACCCGCCCGGCGGCGGGCGAGGCCGAGGCCACCGAGCGCGCGCTGGCGATGGCCGAGATCGCCGGCGCACCGATGCACATCGTTCACGTCACGACGGCGCGGGGGCTCGAGGCGATCCGGCGCTTTCGCGCGCGCGGCCGGCCGGTCACCGGCGAAGTGTGCACCCAGCACCTGCTGCTGACGGAGGCTCTCTACGACCAGCCCGGCTTCGAACCGGCGAAATACAGTATGGCCCCTCCCCTGCGCACCCCGGCGGACCTTGCGGCCATGTGGGCCGGCCTGCAGGATGGCAGTCTCGACTTCGTCGTGACCGACCATTGCCCTTTCACGCTGGCCCAGAAGCGCGGCCAGCGCCGCACGCCGGAGTTCCGCCGTCTGCCGGGAGGCACCATCCGATCCGAGCCTGAAGCGCCCTGGTGCGAGGGCCTGCCGCCCTTCAACCAGATTCCGGGTGGCGCGCCGGGCATTGAGACCCGGATGCCGCTGGTCTACCACTTCGGCGTGAACGAGGGCCGGCTGTCGCTCACCGAGTTTGTCAACCTGACCAGCACCGCCGCCGCCAAGCTGTACAGGCTCTATCCGCGGAAGGGGACGATTGCTCCGGGCGCAGATGCCGATCTGGTGCTGTTCGATCCTGGTCGAGAAGTCACCATCTCCGCCGAATCGCTCCACCAGAATTGTGACTATACGCCTTACGAGGGATTTCGTGTGAAAGGCTGGCCGCGCACGGTGCTCAGCCGGGGAGAGGTGATCGTGCGCGACGGGGAATTCGTTGGGAAGGAAGGGCGGGGGAGGTATCTCAAACGCGCTTGACCCGCCCAGGCCCTGAAGCGGGCTCTGCAAAACCGGCCAGTCCCGTCGTTCATGCAGAATGCGGCTCCAGGTGCATGGGGGCGCCGACCATACGGAGGTTTCGATGCGAACGTTCAAGTGCTATGACTGCCAACACACCTGGCAACTACCGCACGGCGAGGGAGGCAGAGGGGCGGATCTGGTCTGCCCCCGCTGCGGGAGCAAAAACATCCACCGCGCAGAGGCGGATCGCGGACGCCGTCGCCGCGCGCGTGGCCGGGCGCCATCGCAGGCAGACAACCCGACGCAGGGCAAATAATGCCCTGCCATCGAGAAAGCGAGGGAAACGACGATGTCAGATAGAGGCAGATCGCTATCCGGCCGGCGAATCGGCGTATTTGGAAAAGGAGGCGCCGGAAAGAGCACGGTAGTCGTCCTGCTCGCCGGGGCGCTCCGCGAGCGAGGCTACGCTGTCTGCGTCCTGGACGCCGACTCGACCAACATTGGACTGCCGCAGGCCTTCGGGCTAAGCCAGTCCCCTGTTCCGCTGATGGAATACTTCGGCGGCATGGTGTTCAGTGGGGGAGTGGTCACCTGCCCCGTCGATGATCCCACGCCGCTGGCTGGGGCCGAGATCGCCCTGGATGATCTCCCCGGCCAATACCTCGGTCGAAACCGGGAAGGGATCACGCTGCTGGCTGCCGGGAAGATAGCCGATCAAGGCCCCGGCGCAGGGTGCGACGGGCCGGTCGCCAAAATCGCCCG
>Ga0209751_10003004_pt1 | contig 16513 bp, 10 predicted proteins | sample RifCSP13_1_FD_184019 | JGI IMG/M metagenome (GOLD analysis project Ga0209751, IMG submission 184019) | Soil microbial communities from Rifle, Colorado - Rifle CSP2_sed 13_1 (SPAdes) (version 2) | ecosystem: Environmental > Terrestrial > Deep subsurface > Rock core/Sediment | place: Rifle... | reverse complement strand
TTTCGTTCCTTTGATTCTATAGATAATGCACCCGAAGAAAAAGAAAGGGGTATTACTATTAATACGGCTCATATTGAGTATCAGACTGCAAACAGGCATTACGCACATGTTGACTGTCCCGGTCACGCCGACTATGTAAAGAATATGGTTACGGGTGCTGCACAGATGGACGGAGCTATACTGGTTGTGGCTGCTACCGATGGTCCTATGCCCCAAACCCGTGAGCACATTTTGCTTGCCCGTCAGGTAAACGTTCCGAAGATCGTTGTTTTCCTGAATAAGGTTGACATGGTTGAAGATCCGGAGATCATTGAACTGGTTGACATGGAAATCAGGGAACTCCTCACTTTCTATAAATTCGACGGTGACAATGCTCCTATTATTCATGGTTCGGCACTCGGAGCACTTAACGGTGAGGCCAAATGGGAAGAAAAAGTGGTAGAACTGATGGCCGCTGTTGATGAGTATATTCCTATTCCTCCCCGTATCAAGGACAAACCTTTCCTTATGCCGGTTGAAGACGTGTTCTCCATAACAGGTCGCGGTACCGTTGCCACCGGTAGAATTGAAACCGGTGTTGTTCATACCGGAGATGAGGTTGAACTTATCGGACTTGGTGCCCATGGCAGAAAGACAATTGTCACGGGTGTTGAAATGTTCCGTAAAATTCTGGATGATGGTGAAGCCGGTGACAACGTTGGTCTTCTGCTTCGCGGAGTTGACAAAAAAGAGATCAAAAGAGGCCAGGTTCTTGCCAAACCGGGATCCATTACACCGCATACCAAGTTCAAAGCTGAGGTGTATATCCTGAAGAAAGAAGAAGGTGGCCGTCATACCCCGTTCCACAATCATTACCGTCCCCAGTTCTATCTGAGAACGTTGGATATAACCGGTGAGATCATTCTTCTTGAAGGAACTGAAATGATCATGCCCGGTGATAATGTTTCGATCATTGTTGAATTGATCTACCCGGTTGCCATGAGTCAGGGTTTGCGTTTCGCGATCCGTGAAGGTGGCCGTACGGTAGGTGCAGGCCAGGTAACTGAAATTCTTGAATAAGGAAAATCAAAATAACCGGATAAATTCGTTATCCCAATGATGGCGGATTTATCCATTTAAGGCATACGGGTGTAGCTCAGCTGGTAGAGCACTGGTCTCCAAAACCAGGTGTCGGGCGTTCGAGTCGCTCCTCCCGTGCCAAAAGAAAAGACTATGAAAAAAATAATTATATACATCCAGGAGGCTTACAAGGAGCTTGTTCACAAGGTAACCTGGCCATCCTGGAAAGAACTTCAGGGTAGTGCCATACTGGTTATGATTTCATCCTTAATCATTGCACTTGTTGTTGCATTTATGGATTTCGGGTTCAAAAACATTATGAGTGCTGTTTATAATCTTTTCGCGTAACAACCTTCGGGGGAATTTTTTAAAATGGAAGAACTGGAAAAAAAATGGTATGTTCTCCGTGCTATAGGTGGTAAGGAAAGGAAAGTTAAAGAGTATATCGAAAGTGAAATTACCCGCCTTAAATTGCAGGAGTATATTTCACAGGTACTTATCCCCACTGAAAAAGTTTACCAGATAAGAAATGGTAAAAAAATTAGCAAGGAAAGAAGTTATTTCCCCGGGTATGTCCTTATTGAGGCAGTATTGGTGGGAGAAATTCCGCATATCCTTAAAAATATCACGCACGTAATCGGGTTCCTGGGTTCAAAGGGCGATGAGTTACCTACACCGCTCCGTACATCCGAGGTTAACCGCATCCTGGGTAAAGTTGATGAGCTCGCCGAGGGTGATGAGGAACTCAATGTTCCCTTTTATGTTGGCGAATCGGTTAAAGTAATTGATGGTCCCTTCAACAGTTTTACCGGGGTCATTGAAGAGGTAAATGATGAAAAGAAAAAGCTCAAGGTAATGGTGAAGATCTTTGGGCGAAAAACTCCGCTGGAGTTAAGTTTTATGCAGGTTGAAAAAGAATAACATGCTTATATAATATACGTAACCGGATGATTGTGATATCCCTAATGCTTCCTGAATAATCATCGTGATTGCGTGTGAATCAACTATATAAATCAGAAACAAGTAAATTATGGCAAAAGAGGTTGCTGGACTAATTAAATTGCAGATAAAGGGGGGTGCCGCCAATCCTTCACCTCCGGTAGGTCCTGCTTTGGGTTCAAAGGGTGTGAATATTATGGAATTTTGCAAACAGTTCAATTCCCGTACCCAGGACAAGGCAGGTAAAACATTACCGGTTGTGATCACGGTATACAGCGATAAATCATTTGAATTTATCGTTAAAACCCCTCCGGTAGCTGTTCAGCTTCTGGAAGCTTCCAAATTAAAATCCGGTTCCGCAGAGTCAAACCGGGTTAAGGTTGCCTCCATTACCTGGGAACAGGTAAGAGCCATTGCTGAAGATAAGATGCCTGATCTTAACTGTTTCACCGTCGATTCAGCAATGAAAATGGTTGCCGGCACTGCCCGCAGTATGGGTATCACTATTAAGGGTGATGCCCCAGTAAATACATAAACTTTTATTTCCGGATTAACATGGCAAATTTGACAAAGAACAGAAAACTGGCTTTGGAAAAGATCGAGACAGCCACCCAATATAAACTGTCAGAAGCATCTAAACTGGTGAAAGAAATTTCTACCGTAAAGTTTGATGCCTCGGTTGATATTGATGTACGGCTTGGTATTGATCCCCGCAAAGCCAATCAAATGGTTAGGGGCGTGGTTACGCTACCCCATGGTACCGGTAAAACAATCAGAGTGCTTGTACTTTGTACTCCCGATAAAGAGGAAGAGGCAAAAGTTGCCGGCGCTGATTTTGTTGGACTCGATGAATATGTTGATAAGATCCAGAATGGCTGGACCGATGTTGACGTAATTATCACCATGCCTGCTGTAATGGGCAAGATCGGCAAACTGGGTAAAATCCTTGGTCCCCGCGGACTGATGCCGAATCCCAAAAGCGGAACCGTAACTATGGAAGTCGGAAAAGCGGTAAAGGAAGTAAAAATGGGTAAAATTGATTTCAAAGTCGATAAAGCCGGTATTGTTCATACTTCCATCGGAAAGGTATCTTTTACAGCCGATAAAATAGCTGAAAATGCAAGGGAATTCTTACATACCCTTGTAAAGCTTAAACCTTCAGCAGCAAAAGGCTCCTATATCCGCAGCATTTTCATTTCCAGTACAATGAGCCCCGGAATTAAGGTCGATGCCAAAGCATTTGACGAATAATTTTAAAGACCATATTAGAATATGAATAGGGACGAAAAAAACAGGATGATCGATAGCCTGAAGGATTCCATCAGCAATGCGAAGCATTTCTATCTTACAGATATTTCGGCAATGAATGCCGAAAGTACGAGTAAACTCAGAAGAGCTTGCTTTCAAAGGGAAATTACTCTGGTTGTCGTTAAAAATACCCTGCTGAAAAAAGCTCTGGAAAAATTCGAGGGCAAATTTGACGGCCTTTATGATGTTTTGAAGGATTCCACTTCGATCATGTTCTCCGACGTTAACAATACGCCGGCAAAACTGATCAAGGAGTTTCGCAAAGCAAACCCAAGGCCGATACTCAAAGCTGCTTATGTCGAAGAATCTATATACATTGGCGATGATCAACTCGATGCATTGTCAGGTATTAAGTCTAAGGAAGAACTTATCGGCGATCTTATACTGCTGTTGCAGTCACCCGCCCGTAACGTTATTTCGGCTTTACAGTCAAGCTCAGTGAAGCTGGCTGGTATTGTAAAAACTTTAAGTGAAAAAGAATAAATATTTTAATAACTAATTAATATTCAATAAAAATGGCAGATTTGAAAGCTTTCGCAGAACAATTGGTTAACTTAACTGTTAAAGAAGTAAACGAATTGGCCAAGATATTAAAAGAAGAATATGGTATCGAACCTGCAGCTGCCGCAGTGGCTGTTGCTGGTCCTGTTGCCGGTGATGGTGATGCTGCAAAGGCCGAAGAAAAATCAACTTTTTCGGTCATTATGAACCATCCGGGCGGTGCCAAACTTCAGATAGTAAAATTGGTAAAGGATATCACCAACCTGGGTTTAAAAGAAGCTAAAGAGCTTGTTGACAAATCCCCGGTAGCGATAAAGGAGAACATTTCCAAGGAAGAAGCTGAATCGATAAAAGCTCAATTAGCAGAAGCAGGAGCAGACGTTGAACTTAAATAAAGTTACCCTCGTGATGATAACATTTAGGTTTAATTCCGATGTTTCGGGATTAAACCTTTTTGTCATTTCTCATAACTTTAGTTCAACACTTATATTTTAAAGCATAATGACCAAATTATATACAGAACGAATCAGCTTTGCCCGGGCAAAAAATCAACTGTCCTATCCTGATTTTCTTGAGATCCAGCTAAAGTCGTTCCACGACTTTTTCCAGCTTGAAACTACTCCTGAGAACAGAAAAAGTGAAGGGCTGTTTAAAGTTTTCCAGGAAAACTTCCCCATTACCGATACCAGGAACAACTTTGTTCTTGAATTCATGGATTATTTTATTGATCCACCCCGTTATTCCATTGAAGAATGTATTGAAAGAGGCCTTACATACAGCGTACCGCTTAAGGCCAAGTTGAAACTGTATTGTACCGATCCCGAACACGAAGATTTTGATACGGTGATCCAGGATGTATACCTTGGTACTATACCCTATATGACTGATCGGGGGCTGTTTGTCATCAACGGCGCCGAGCGCGTTGTGGTCTCCCAGCTTCACCGCTCACCCGGTGTGTTCTTCGGGCAAAGTATCCATGCAAACGGAACCAAGCTGTATTCAGCCCGGATCATCCCTTTTAAAGGCTCCTGGATTGAATTTGCGACCGATATAAACAATGTAATGTATGCTTATATCGACCGCAAGAAAAAGCTTCCCGTTACCACCCTGCTCAGGGCCATCGGGTTTGAAAGCGACAAGGACATCCTCGAGATCTTTGATCTGGCTGATGAAATCAAAGTATCAAAAACAGCTTTGAAAAAACTCGTCGGTAGAAAACTCGCAGCCCGCGTTCTCAAATCATGGGTGGAGGACTTTGTGGATGAAGATACCGGTGAGGTTGTATCCATTGAGCGTAACGAAATTATAATTGACCGGGAGACAGTACTGCTCGATGAACATATAGATCCCATCATCGATTCGGGTGCCAAGAATATATTGCTGCATAAGGAAGGCCAGAATCTCACAGATTTCGAAATTATTTACAATACCTTGCAGAAGGACCCCTGTAACTCCGAAAAAGAAGCAGTCCTTCACATATACCGTCAGCTTCGAAACAGCGAACCACCTGATGAAGCTACCGCCCGTGATGTAATCGACAAGTTATTTTTCTCAGACAAGCGGTACGATTTGGGCGAGGTTGGCCGTTACCGGATCAACAAGAAACTGGGTCTTGAAACAGCCATGGATGTCAAGGTCCTCACCAAAGAAGATATCATCCGCATTATAAAGTACCTGATTGAGCTTATCAATTCAAAAGCCGATGTCGACGATATTGACCATTTAAGTAACCGAAGGGTTCGCACCGTCGGTGAACAGCTGGCCACCCAGTTCGGTGTCGGACTGGCACGTATGGCAAGAACCATCCGGGAAAGGATGAATGTTCGTGACAACGAAGTGTTTACACCTATCGACCTGATCAATTCAAAAACACTTTCATCGGTCATCAACTCGTTCTTTGGAACCAACCAGCTTTCACAATTCATGGATCAAACCAATCCCCTTGCTGAAATTACCCACAAGCGGAGAATGTCTGCACTCGGACCGGGTGGTTTGTCACGGGAGCGTGCCGGTTTTGAGGTACGTGACGTACATTATACCCATTACGGACGCCTTTGTCCCATTGAAACACCCGAAGGACCCAACATTGGCCTTATCTCCTCGCTGTGCGTATATGCAAAGATCAATACGCTGGGATTCATTGAAACCCCATATCGCAGGGTGGATAAGGGAACCGTTGACCTGGGAACCGAAGGGATTGTCTGGCTCAGTGCCGAAGAAGAAGAATCCAAGGTGATTGCCCAGGCGAATGCCCCGATGAAAGATAGTGGCGAATTCGAGAACCTGAAGGTTAAAGCCCGTTACAACGGCGATTTTCCGCTTTCGGACGCCCACGATGTAGATCTGATGGACGTATCTCCCAACCAGATCGCCTCCATTGCAGCCTCCCTGATACCCTTCCTCGAACACGATGATGCCAACCGTGCACTTATGGGTTCCAACATGATGCGGCAGGCCGTACCCCTGATCAATCCCGAAGCTCCTGTTGTAGGAACCGGTATTGAGCACGAAGTGGTGCGTGATTCACGTTTTCTTGTCATTGCCGAAGCTGATGGCGTTGTGGAATATGTAGATTCCAATGAAATTGTCATCCGGTATGCCATGACCGAGGAAGAGAAATTCGTAAGCTTCGACGGAGATGTTAAACGCTACAAGCTTTTAAAATACAGGAAAACAAATCAAAATACCTGCATTAACCTTAAACCCATTGTCAGGAAAGGGCAAAAGGTTACCAAGGGACTGATCCTCACCGAAGGGTATTCCACGAGTGCCGGAGAACTGGCACTGGGAAGGAATCTTATGGTTGCCTTCATGCCCTGGAAAGGATATAACTTTGAGGATGCCATTGTAATTTCCGAAAAGGTAGTCCGTGAAGACCTGTTTACCTCCATTCACATCGACGAATACATGCTCGAAGTGCGTGATACCAAACGCGGACTGGAAGAGCTCACTGCCGATATTCCCAATGTAAGCGAAGAAGCTACCCGCAATCTCGATGAAAACGGGCTGATACGTATCGGAGCTGAAGTGAACCCGGGAGATATCCTGATCGGTAAGATCACACCAAAGGGTGAATCGGACCCCTCACCCGAGGAAAAGCTTCTAAGGGCTATTTTCGGTGATAAGGCCGGAGATGTCAAGGATGCCTCACTTAAGGCACCTCCGTCACTGCTGGGTGTTGTGATCGATAAAAAACTGTTTTCCCGCTCCATCAAGGACAAGAAGTTGAAATCATCCACAAAACCTATCCTGGATAAGATTGAAGAAGAATTCGAACGTAATACAAACGAGCTGAAATCCAAGCTGATCGATAAACTCTTCATTGTTGTGAACGGGAAAACATCCCAGGGAGTTAAAGATTATTACAATGTGGACGTTATCCCCAGAAGCGCCAAGTTTACGCTGAAACTTTTGCAGGATATCGATTTTCAGAGTATCAACCCCAACAAATGGACCACAGATAAGGATAAGAATGAAGTCATCAAAACCTTGATCCATAATTATATCATCAAACACAAGGAAATTGATGCCATTTATAAGCGCAAAAAATACAGTATTACCATCGGTGATGAGCTGCCTGCAGGAATTGTGCAGCTTGCCAAGGTATACGTGGCACAAAAGCGCAAGGTAAAAGTGGGGGATAAAATGGCCGGGCGACATGGAAACAAGGGTATTATTTCAAGGATTGTGCGCATGGAAGACATGCCCTTTCTTGAAGACGGCACACCCGTTGATATCGTGCTTAACCCCCTTGGTGTTCCTTCACGTATGAACCTGGGCCAGATCTATGAAACCGTTCTGGGATGGGCAGGCAGAAAAATGGGAGTGAAATTTGCATCTCCGATTTTTGATGGTGCTTCCATCGAGCAGATTGCCGATTACACCGTTCAGGCCGGCCTGCCGCGATTTGGCAAGACCTACCTGTATGACGGCGGAACGGGTGACCGTTTTGATCAGCCTGCAACCGTTGGTATAATTTATATGATCAAGCTTGGTCATATGGTCGACGATAAGATGCACGCAAGATCCATAGGTCCTTACTCCCTGATCACACAGCAACCGCTGGGCGGAAAAGCACAGTTTGGCGGACAGCGTTTTGGTGAAATGGAGGTCTGGGCACTCGAAGCATTCGGTGCAGCCCACATTCTCCAGGAAATTCTGACAATAAAGTCGGACGACGTGGTTGGAAGGGCCAAAGCCTATGAAGCCATTGTGAAAGGCGAGCCATTGCCGCTTCCCGGCATACCCGAATCACTGAACGTTTTACTTCATGAGCTGAGAGGACTCGGTTTAAGCATAAACCTCGTCTGATCCCTGCGGTTGAAGTTATTCAGATAGTTTGAATTTTGATACCTAATAAGAGAAATCAGATATGTCATTCAGAAGGGACACAAAAGTAAAGTCGAGCTTCTCCAAAATATCCATCAGCCTTGCATCGCCCGAGGAGATCCTCGAACGTTCAAATGGTGAGGTACTTAAACCCGAAACAATCAATTACAGGACATACAAACCTGAACGCGACGGGTTATTTTGCGAGCGCATTTTCGGACCGGTAAAGGACTATGAGTGTCATTGCGGAAAATACAAGAGAATACGTTATAAGGGTATTGTTTGTGACCGTTGCGGTGTTGAGGTTACCGAAAAGAAAGTACGCCGCGAACGCATGGGCCATATTTCACTGGTTGTTCCGGTTGCCCATATTTGGTATTTCCGGACATTACCCAACAAGATTGGATATTTGCTGGGTCTACCCTCTAAAAAACTCGACAGCATAATTTATTATGAACGGTATGTAGTGATAAATCCCGGTATCAAGGCCATTGATGGTGTTCAGTACCTCGATTTCCTTACTGAGGAAGAGTACCTTGACATCGTTGAATCGCTTCCGAAAGAAAATCAGCTGCTTGATGACAGCCATCCGGACAAGTTCATTGCAAACATGGGTGCTGATTCACTGTATCAGCTTCTTCAGCGACTTGATCTCGATATACTGTCATATGATCTCAGGCACAAAGCCAACACGGAAACTTCGCAACAGCGCAAAAACGAGGCACTGAAGCGCCTGCAGGTTGTTGAAGCATTCCGGGCATCGAAGGGCATTAATCATCCCGAATGGATGATCCTCAAGGTCGTCCCGGTTATCCCCCCTGAACTCAGGCCGCTGGTTCCGCTCGACGGAGGCAGGTTTGCAACATCCGACCTGAATGATCTGTATCGCAGGGTAATTATCCGGAATAACCGGTTGAAACGTCTTATCGAGATCAAAGCTCCCGAAGTCATTCTCCGCAATGAAAAGCGTATGCTCCAGGAAGCCGTTGATTCACTCTTTGACAATTCGCGGAAATCGAATGCTGTAAAAACAGACGCCAACAGACCGCTTAAATCACTCAGTGACAGCTTAAAAGGTAAACAAGGCCGGTTCCGTCAGAACCTGCTTGGTAAACGCGTGGATTATTCGGCCCGTTCTGTTATCGTGGTTGGTCCCGAGTTGCAGCTCCATGAAACCGGTCTGCCGAAAGAAATGGCCGCTGAACTCTATAAACCCTTTATCATCAGGAAGCTGATAGAAAGAGGAATTGTTAAAACGGTGAAATCAGCCAAAAAAATAGTGGATCGCAAGGATCCGGTAGTGTGGGATATCCTGGAAAACGTGCTCAAGGGACACCCGGTTATGCTAAACCGTGCCCCCACCCTCCACCGTTTGGGTATTCAGGCATTCCAGCCAAAACTTATCGAAGGGAAGGCAATTCAGTTGCACCCGCTGGTTTGTACGGCATTTAACGCCGACTTCGACGGTGACCAGATGGCTGTTCACCTTCCGCTGGGAAATGCAGCCATTCTCGAGGCCCAGATCCTGATGCTTGCCTCGCATAATATTCTGAATCCTGCGAACGGTGCTCCCATAAATGTTCCTTCACAGGATATGGTCCTTGGGCTTTATTACATGACCAAGGCCTGCAAGAGCACACCCGAACAGCCGATAAGGGGTGAAGGTTTTACTTTTTATTCAAGTGAAGAGGTTATCATTGCCTTTAACGAAAAACGTGTAGATCTCCATGCAATCATAAAAGTAAGGATACTGGATTATGAAAATGGAACAGCGGTTAAAAAAATAATCGAAACCACCGTCGGAAGAATCCTTTTCAACGAGGTCGTTCCCAAGGAAGTAGGTTACATCAATGAGATCCTTACCAAAAAATCGCTGCGCGAGATTATCAGTAACGTCCTGAAGAAAACAGGTACGGCACATACAGCCAGATTCCTTGATTCGATAAAAGACCTTGGATTCCAGATGGCATTCAAAGGAGGACTGTCCTTCAACCTCGATGATGTGATCGTTCCGAAGGAAAAGGAAGACCTGATGAACGAAGGCTATTTGCAGGTTGATGAGGTGATGAACAACTATAACATGGGATTCATCACGAATAATGAAAGGTATAACCAGATCATCGACATCTGGACGCATACAAATGCCAAGCTTACCCAGACCCTGATGAAAAGGTTATCATCGGACAAACAGGGATTTAACCCGGTTTACATGATGCTTGATTCAGGCGCCAGGGGCTCAAAAGAACAGATCCGCCAGTTGTCGGGAATGCGAGGTCTTATGGCAAAACCCCAGAAATCGGGTTCCTCCGGATCAGAGATCATTGAAAACCCCATCCTTTCGAACTTTAAGGAAGGTCTTTCGGTACTTGAGTATTTTATCTCCACCCACGGTGCCCGTAAAGGTCTTGCCGATACGGCTCTCAAAACTGCCGATGCAGGTTACCTGACACGCCGGCTTGTTGATGTATCGCAGGATGTGATTATCAGCGAGGAAGATTGCGGTACATTGCGCGGACTTATTGCCACGGCAATTAAAAACAACGAGGAAGTGGTTGAATCGCTGTTTGAACGTATCCTGGGGCGTACTGCCGTTCATGATGTTTACCACCCGCTCACCGGTGAACTCATCGTTTCATCAGGTGAAGAGATCAACGAAGCGATAGCCCGCAGCATCGAAGACTCCCCGATTGAAAACATGGAAATACGGTCCGTACTTACCTGTGAATCGAGGAAGGGAGTATGCGCAAAATGCTATGGCCGTAACCTTGCCACCAGCCGCATGGTTCAGAATGGTGAGGCCGTGGGCGTAATTGCAGCGCAGTCAATCGGCGAACCCGGAACACAGCTTACCCTGCGTACTTTCCACGTTGGGGGTACCGCCATGAGCATAACCACCGAATCGCGCATAGTTACCAAATACAATGGTGTTGCCGAAATAGATGAATTGCGTGTAGTAGAACGTACCGAGGAAGATGGCAGCAAAATTGATATTGTAATCGGTCGTTTGGCTGAGTTGCGCATTATTGACAAAAAAACAGGTATTGCACTTACTACCAATAATATACCTTACGGAGCCAAGTTGTACATTAAGAATGGTGCCGATGTAAACAAGGGAGACCTTGTTTGCGAATGGGATCCGTATAATGCCGTGATCATTTCCGAAGTTGCCGGTAAGGTTGCTTTTGAAAATGTAATCGAAGGCGTTACTTTCAAGGAAGAATCGGATGAAGTTACGGGTTACCGCGAAAAAGTCATTATGGAAACCAGGGACCGTACCAAAAATCCCGGTATCGAAATAGTTGATAAAGCCGACCATGTAATGAAAACCTATAACCTGCCGGTAGGATCGCACCTGAGCATTGATGAAGGCAGCATGGTGAAAGCAGGCGAAATACTTGTAAAAATACCCAGGGCTGTTGGTAAATCAGGCGACATTACCGGAGGTTTGCCTCGTGTAACCGAATTATTCGAGGCGAGGAATCCGTCAAATCCTGCCGTTGTTTCTGAGATCGATGGTGAGGTATCTTTTGGAAAGGTAAAGCGTGGTAACCGTGAAATCTCAATAACTTCAAAAACCGGTCAACAGAAAAAGTACCTTGTTCCGCTTTCCAAACAGATACTTGTGCAGGAAAACGATTATGTAAAAGCCGGTATTCCGCTTTCCGACGGGGCTACCACGCCATCGGATATCCTGGTGATCAAAGGACCCACCAAAGTACAGGAGTATATAGTCAACGAAGTTCAGGAGGTATACCGCCTGCAGGGTGTAAAAATAAACGATAAGCACTTTGAGGTAATTGTCAGGCAGATGATGCGCAAGGTCGAGATCATCGATCCGGGCGATACCAAGTTCCTCGAAAGGCAGCTGGTTGACAAATGGGAGTTCTTTGAAGAAAACGATTTTATCTATGGCAAGAAGGTAATTGAAGAGTCTGGTGATTCCCAGATTCTTAAACCAGGTCAGATCGTTACCGCCCGTAAACTGCGGGATGAGAATTCAATTCTCAAACGTAAGGACCTCAAGCCGATAAAAGCCAGGGATGCAATTCCTGCAACTTCCCAGCAGATATTGCAGGGTATCACAAGGGCTGCCTTGCAGACGCAAAGCTTTATGTCCGCTGCATCCTTCCAGGAAACCACCAAGGTACTCAACGAAGCCGCCATTTTTGGCAAAATCGACTATCTCGAAGGGCTGAAAGAAAATGTTATTGTGGGTCACCTGATACCGGCAGGTACGGGAAACCGCAGGTTCTCCAACATTATAGTCGGTTCAAAGGAAGATTTTGACAGGCTTGCCGAGGACAGAAAATACAGCATCGAAACTGTTAAAGAAGAGCATAATTAACGCTCCCATGGAAGAAAAGAAGAATCAGAACCAGCTCAGCATTGAGCTGAAGGAGGATATTGCCCAGGGGATCTATTCAAACCTGGCCATTATTACCCATTCTCCTTCGGAATTCATTGTTGATTTTGTGCGCATCATGCCTGGCATCCCCAAGGCTGAAGTTAAATCACGGATCATTCTTACGCCCGAACATGCCAAAAGGCTGCTTCATGCCCTTAAGGACAATATTGCCAAATATGAGACCGCGCATGGTCCTATCAAACAGGCAGAAGGACAGGGTGGCATGCTGATCCCCATGAACTTCGGCGGACCATCCGCTCAGGCCTGATAGGGAGCGACTGTCTGCATCAATAAAAAAACCGAAAAGTCAGCAGACTTTGCGGTTTTTTTAATTTTTACTTCTTAAAATTTATACTTATTCTCTTCTATCAGCTTGTCTGCAATTCTCCGGCGGGCATCCCTTACATTTACACCGGCAACTTTGGTAAGCATATCGATGGCCTTTTCCAGTGCAGGTGCCACATCGGAAGCAGCAAAGGAATAAACACTATCCAGGGCGGCTTTCCTGATTTTTTCAGCGGCATCATAAACATACACATCAGCCATATCGCGGTAAACCCCGGCAGCTCCGGCACCCTTCAGTCCTTCAATTTTCTCTACCCTCAGGACCAGAGACTCAGCGATATAGGTCTCTGAGATCATATCAGAAATGCAATTCAGTACTTCCTGTTCCTGTACAAGATTCTTTTCGAATTTCTTTGAAGCACCATGGATAAGGAGGAGAACAGATTTTTTAAAGTTCCTGATAACCCTGTATTTTTCCTCATAATAACTTTCATTTCCGGATTTACCATCGGTTATATTTCCCAATGCTGAGAACAACTCTCCGGCCTTTTCAAAGAGCTTGAAATCTCCTTTCATGGCTCTTTTCATTGCCGTGTCCACTACAAGCAACCGATTTATTTCATTGGTGCCCTCAAAGATACGGTTGATGCGTGAATCGCGGTATCCCTTTTCCACAGCCATTTCGGCAGAGTAACCCATGCCACCGTGAATCTGAACCGCTTCATCAATAACAAAATCGAGTATTTCAGAACCATATACCTTCAGAATGGCTGCCTCCACGGCATAATGACTGATACCGTCAATAGTAGCACGCCCCTTGTCACAGCCTTCGGTTTTGTATTTATCAATCAGGTCGTCAATATCCTTGCTTACACGATAATTCGCTGATTCGGCAGCGAAAGTCCGGATAACCTGCTCAGCCAGTTTATGTTTGATGGCACCGAATGTGGATATCAGCAGACCAAATTGCTTTCTTTCGTTGGCATATTTCACCGAATCATTGATGGCTTTTTTTGCAGCACCAAGTACATTGGCTCCCAGTTTGAGCCTTCCCATGTGAAGGATGCTGAGTGCTATCCTGAAGCCTTCACCCCGTTTACCGAGCAGATTTTCAACCGGTACTTTCACATCATTGTAAAAGATCTGTGCCGTTGAGGAGCCTTTAATACCCATTTTATGTTCATCCGGACTGATAACAACACCCGGGAAATCGCGCTCCACAATAAATGCGCTCAACACCCTGTCGTTGTCAATTTTCGCAAAAACAGTCTGGACATCCGCAAAACCTGCATTGGTAATCCACATTTTCTGGCCGTTAAGAATATAATGCCTGCCATCTTCCGACAACCGTGCGTTGGTTTTACCGGCATTGGCATCGCTGCCTGCACCGGGTTCGGTAAGACAGTAGGCCCCGATAATCTCACCGGTTGCCAGCCTGGTGACATATTTCTGCCGCTGTTCTTCATTTCCGTAATACAGGATGGGTAAGGTACCTATACCGCAATGTGCCATAAACGCTACAGAGAAGGAATATCCTGCGCCAATGGTCTCAGCTGCCAGCATCTGGGTAACAAATGACTGCCCGAAACCATTGTATTCCTCAGGAACAGAAATCCCCATCAGACCCAGTTCACCGGATTTTTTGAGCATTTCCTTCATCAGTTCCCTGTCCTGTTTGTCAACCTTATCCACATTGGGATAGACTTCCGTATCCAGGAAATCCTGGCAGGACTGGGAGATCATTCTTTGTTCCTCGTTAAGTTCCTCAGGAATAAAAACATCTTTTGCTTCAATGTCGCTTACAAGAAATTCGCCGCTCTTTAAAATTTTTCTGTTCATTGTTGTTATTTTGGTTATGATAGATTGCGATTGTCGGAAGATTTATCTGATAAATATGCATTGATTTTATCAATCTGCAATAATTCAACCTCTACGTGGTTGATAAACAGGATATTCACAAATCCAGGTCCATGGCTATTAATTCAGCAATATCATAGTTCTTTACCTCTTCTTCCTTGTTCTTGTACTTGAGCCCATCTGTCAGCATGGTCATGCAAAACGGGCAGGTAGTGGCAATCACCGAGGCCCCTGTTGCAAGTGCATCTTCCGTTCTTTCCATAAAAACTTCCTTATTGCCCTTCTCAGCCTCCTTGAACATCTGGGCACCACCGGCACCGCAACAAAGGGCAAAGCTCTTATTCCTTTTCATCTCCACAAAAGTGTCAGACAGTGATTTCAAAATTTTCCTGGGTTCCTGGTAGATTTCATTGGCTCTTCCCAGGTAGCAGGGGTCGTGATATGTTATCCGTGCCGTGTTGTGCACGGATTTATTCAGTTTAAGCTGTCCGTTACGAAGAAAGCCATCCAGAAGGCTGATATAGCTGATCACTTCATATTGCCCCCCAAGGTCGGGATATTCGTTTTTGAATATATTATAGCAATGCGGGCAGATGGTAATAATTTTCTCTACCCCGTACATCCTGAAGACTTCAATATTCTGCAGGGCCTGCATCTGGTAAAGCATTTCGTTCCCGGCGCGTCTGGCGGGATCCCCTGTGCATGATTCCTCTTTCCCCAGTACTGCAAAGCTAACTTTCAGATGGGTCAGGATTTTGGTAAATGCCCTGGCCACTTTTTTGTACCTGTCATCAAATGCCCCGGCACAGCCGACCCAAAAAAGGTATTCCGGTTTTTTTCCCCTGGCAAACAGGTCAGCCATTACAGGAATTTCAATCTTACGGGTTTCCATATCCTCAATCACTTTATTACTTCATCACTTCATCACTTAATCACTTTATGCCTTTACCTTCATTTCCAGGTCTTTTGCCCAAAGCAGCCTGTCCTCGGGGGAAAATTGCCAGGGAGCACCATTATTCTCGATATTGTTAAATACTGCCTTCAGTTCGCCTGGAGCCGAAGCCTCCTCCATAACCAGGTACCGCCGCATGTCAACAATCAGCGTCGGGTGATTGATATTGATCGGACATTCTTTTGCACAGGCATTGCATGTGGTGCAAGCCCACAATTCCTCCAGGGTAATATAATCACCAAGCAAGGCTTTATTGTCGGTAAATTCCCGTCCTTTTTTAACCATTCCCGGTCCCTTCTCCTTCATACGCGCCCTTACATCCATGATGATCTTTCTGGGTGATAGCAATTTACCGGTAATATTGGCCGGGCAAACAGCGGTGCACCTTCCGCACTGGGTGCAGGACAGCGAATCAAAATAATTTTTCCAGGAAACGTCTTCCACATCCTTCACCCCGAAACGCTCAACGGGCGCGTCAGCCAAAGGCTCCGGAACAGCAGCATTGGGATCGAGCATCAGCTTCACTTCGCGGGTAATATTGTCCATATTTGTCAGTTTGCCAAGCGGATCGAGGCGCGTGAGGAAAACATTCGGAACCGACATGAAAACATGGAAGTGCTTTGAATAGGGCAGCATATTTGCAAAAACAAAGATCAGCAGAATATGGGCCCACCAGGATACTTCATGGAATGTATGCCAAGTGTCAGCCGAGGTATTGCCGAACACCGATGCCACGATGCTGCTTACCGGGAATACACCATGAACGGTTTCTCCGGATATCACCTGTAAACCATAATAGGCTGTGTTCATGCCCAGCAGCGAGACCATAAGCAACAGGATCATCGAGAGGGCAATATTGGCATCGATATGGGTGGCGG
>Ga0209751_10003003_pt1 | contig 16513 bp, 24 predicted proteins | sample RifCSP13_1_FD_184019 | JGI IMG/M metagenome (GOLD analysis project Ga0209751, IMG submission 184019) | Soil microbial communities from Rifle, Colorado - Rifle CSP2_sed 13_1 (SPAdes) (version 2) | ecosystem: Environmental > Terrestrial > Deep subsurface > Rock core/Sediment | place: Rifle... | reverse complement strand
GGTGATTGACGAATATAATCTGTTTGATTAACTTACTAACTGAATAATTAAATATTTAAATAATGGATTATTCTATACTGGGGGTATGGATCAAACCATAAAGGAAAACTCTTTTGAAGCAGAGTTGAAAGAACTTCAAGAGCGAATATCAGAGATCGTAGAGGATGCAACAGTAGAAGTGTATAAATGGAAACTCACAGGTGATCTTGTGATAAACCAGAATAAGATTTATTGGAAACTAAGGTTGCATAGTAATTATGAAACGTTAATTCATATTGATATGAATCTTATCAGGGAATTAGATAAAGAGTTCCAATTCTATCAAGTAGAAACTTTACAACGTGGTTGGTTGGAGCTAAGGTTTACTACGACTATAAAGAATCCCTGAATCTCCGACTTTGCAATTTCAAGATGATTATCGATATAGTAATACCTGATGCTAACATGACAGTTGCACCATAGGGTACTATGCCATAAACTATACTGGGTAATACCCCTAATCCTATTATTTCGGGGTTGGAAAATATGGTTAGAAATATCCAGGTCATGCTAGCTACTAATTGACAAACAGCTAACAAACCTAGTATGTTTAAATGTCTAGTAATAGTTAACTAGCTTCACCTTATCGTTGAACCATTTTCGTATGTGATCTTCATTGTGTATTTCATGTTGGGCTACTATGTGTAAATACATTACTTCTGTCTCATAGGTATGAATACCACAAATGCAAAGGTAGGCATCTTTAGTAGTTTCCAAGTTGATTTATCCTCTTATACCTTCTCCTTAATATAAATAATGTTGTTACACTAAATAATATTACTAGGATTAAAATCTCTGAAGCTCCATCCTCAGTAAAAAGCTTGATAGTTGCGGTAAATTCTGTATTCAGGATTAAGAGCTCACTTAGAGCCATACTGTATATCTTTGCACAAATGGTTAGATTAAGAATACAGTTTAATGAATCAATGTTAGAAATATTATCATTTAATGATCTGGATATCTCTAACCTTCTTTCTAGGTCATCTGTAAGACTTAGTACCTCTATACTTATGCTTCTGAATAATACTTGTACCCTTTCAACGTTAAATGTTGTTGTAATGCTTTCAATAAGGGAAACAAATATTTGTTTTATGTTAGTTACTGAATCCGTAAATATCAAGGATTCACTTGTACCTCTGAATAGTTGTGATAGTGTAGCTAGTGATTCTGACATGGATATAGAATTATCGTTAGACCTGAATAATGACAGTAACCTAGATACTGTAAAATCAGTTGTTAAGGCATCTGATATTGATCTACTGTAAGAATTAATCAAGGTTGGGTTACTGAAAGCTCCAAAATTGAGAAACCAGACTGGTGAAGAGGCTGTATTGTTTGAAAATAATAAAGCGCACTCTTGATAACATTGTCTTTGTACAGCAATGGACGAACCGGGGCTTACACCAGTTAACGTATATAACAAGGATGAATTAGTAAATGTCCTACCCGAATTTGTCTTATTTTGATATATACCTCCTGTTGGCTTAACCATCCACAGAAAAGTATAGTCGTCAGTGCTGTTTTTCTTAAGAATAGCGACACTCGCCCTTTGCGTTTCAATATTAACATCACTCACTACCTGCTTCTGTGTTTTGCTCATCTCCAACGTATAATTAGCATACCGTATCGTCGTATTTGTATTACTCTTATACACAACGTGCAACGTAGCATCTGATGAACCCTGTATGTCCCAAATCGTAGGGCTAAAGTCTGTTCCAAGCAACCTCTCAGCACTTACAGACATATTATTAGAATAATACATCCTCATCCGCAAATCCGAAGTTTCAGTACCCGAAGAATAAACCATACAGAATCTATCATATCCACTAACAGTACCACAATTAACCATCGAATAAAACTGCCTTCGTTGCGTCACTCCCAAATCTATACTCGAAAATGATACGCCAGATTTGTCCAAAGCCCGGTACAAAAAAAGTTTATGAACAGTCGGAGTTATTCCTGTTTGTTCAGAGGTAAAAATATGGGGGTAGCCGGTGCTATTCAGTAACACTGTTCCACCAACATTAGCGCCTTTACTAGATATTTTTGTTTCTACTAATTGCGCGGAAAATATACCCCCCGTTGAAAAACTGAACAATCTAAATGTATGTCTGCCATTCGCAGAGCCATTATTTCTGGAATCCCATTCAAATATATGGGACGCATTATTCGTTACAGACCATCCACCATTCAATACTTCATTCGCCGTTAAATCTACTATCGCAGACCAATCGGCACTTGCAGGATATTTTACATTCGTCTGTGATCTCTTTATCACACCGTTATTTACCTGTGAAAAAAAAGCCAGCCAATAACCACTCATGTTTAACAACCTACCGCTAAAAGTAAAATCTAACGGTGTAGTAGAACCCGATGTGCCAACTTTGCTAACTGTCGGGTCCAAACAACCACTGGCAGAAACAGAAACAGACACCGAACTAACCAACTGATCGTAAGTTATAATAAAACCTTCTGTTGCGGCATCATTCCAATCGAACATTAAACCTTTAAACACAAACGTATTATTTACGAACCTCTCAAACACAGTTATCGGCAGCTTCAAGACGACTGGGTTCTGTAAATTCCAGCACAGAGTCATTTTGAAGTTATCACCGACGTACTGCCAATACATTCTAAGATACCTTCCCCCAATTGTCTTAGACAGGAGAACATGAGTACTGTTCTTTGATACAACTGGTGCAGAATTACCAAGTACAGCCGTCCCAAAATCGAACTCTTTTACACTGTCAACATAGAATCTTATAACACCATTAACAATTAAAGTTGTGTTAACAAAATATGTCCTACCAAATACCTTATATGGTGCTAAATCAGAATACCTGAAATCTGGAACTATTACTAATGGTTCAGATACGGCAACAGAAATAGGTATCGAAGGTAGTACTAAACTACCTAAAAGTAAAAACAGAAATAAAGATATTTTTTTTTCATTTTTCTAGCTCAAAGTTATTGTCCAAGTGATAGTTATCTGATCCCCTGATATCAGGTTTGCAGAGCTAAAGGTATTCCATGCCACAAAACCCGTTGAAGTGGCATTTATCAACGAATTGTAAAGCCCTGCCTGTTGTACGTTTGTTACTGAGGCTGTAGCTGTAAACAAATGCCTTAGAGTTATCGTGCTTGTAGTATTAGCATGGTGTATTGTTGCTATTGCCCTGCCCAAAGAACCATAATTAATTTCAGTGGGTAATACCGTACCACTGGCAGAAGGTGAATTTGTAGAATTACCCAGTGCTATAACCGTTGTAGCATTAGGGTTAGAACCCCCAAGTGATGCGTTGACATTAAAAATAAACATCTGTTTGGCTATCATGTCCTTGCCAGTATTCGTAATCAAGTTACGATCTTCATGATGATAGATCAACTTACCTTCTCTTACTATGTCAACCTGTACCCAACCTTTTATGTCAAGGATATCGTTAGAGCTAGGGATAACATTACCATTACTTTGTGTCCCAAATATAGAATACCCTAAAATTATTGCTATTACGGGTATGGCTAGCAAGAATTTCTTATATTGCATCATCAACGAGATTTTGTAATTCATATTTAAGGATTACCTTCTAGTTCTCCTTAAGGCCCTTTGTTCCCTGTATTCCCTTATGTCAGCTGGCATATCCATAGCAGTTGTAATGAATACTATCATTGATAAAAATACGAGTATAAGTCCCAGTGTAGTATTCATATTCCAGCTGCCCAAAGTCAGGGGTGTACTTATCTCCTTTATTGTAAACGTTGTAGTGTCTAACCACTGCTCACTTACAGCCAGTCTTGCACCTGATATTCCCATAAACAAGGAACCCAGTAATTTTGTAAAAACGTTTTCTACGCCGTAGGTAAGTAATATCGCCATCAGGACATAGATCAACGATTCAGGGATAAGGGCCATTTATCTATTTCAACAACCTTATTATCAGGTACACATAGAGAACTATAAGAACAGTATTGATCAACCCCCATAATATAGTCGGTACTTGGCCGCTACCGAAATTAGACGTAATGATAAGGTTAACGGTCGTAATGAAAGCAATACCTATCCCTGTAGCTGATATTATGTTGGCTAATTGCCCGGCACCGCCTAATCCAGCCAATATTCCTAATCCAATAAACACTGTAGCTATGCCCAGTGCTACAACAAATATCGTGCCTGTAGTTTGCTGGCTAGAACCTATTGTATGCGGTATGTCGCAAAGAACTTGAGTAGGCGGGAAAAATCCAACCTGTTCATCTATCAAAGGATCAGCTTTGCACCAATATTGTGTTTCGGGCTGTCCTACAGCATTGATTACGCTGTCAATAGATAATATGGTTCTACCTTTCAGGTCAGTACCCCCTACGATAAACTGTTGCATTAACGATTGTGATTCATAGTTTTGGCCGTAATCTACGGCCGAAAATACGGTCATCAATCCCAGTACAGAGCTTAAGAATATCATTATCGCCAGTACTTCCTTCATTATTCCCCACCCGAACCCCCCGAACCGCTAAAAGGTTTTAGTACTATCATGGCTATACCAGCTGCAAGAATGATTATTTCAATTATGATCGTCCACTGAGGTATTATGCTCTGCCATGCCATTGCATTTACCCCTAACAATACAAAGGGTAAAACTACCATTTCAGTCGTACCCGTTTGTGTCCTGAATTTTATCAGGACTATAAATATTATGGTAAAGAGTATTGCCATAGGAAGTATTATCGCCGTAAATATGAAATTAAATATGCTGTTAGTGTTTACGTTAGGCCCGCCATAGACAGGGGGGCCTGGTGGCAATCCTGGTACGCTACCGTTACTATTCGGTATTCCCATAAACACCCTAAGTGAATCTCTTGTACGGAACTGATCTACATTTATGCTGCCCTGAATAGGGCCTCCTACAGGATTAAGGATCAACGAATCTATAAAACTGAAAAATTCTTGCAGTATTTTTATCCCTGCACCTGGTACGTCTCCTATGCTTATCAGGTCAAACAGGTTAAATCCATCAGTAAGAAAAAGAAACGTGCCTATATCTATTGTAAATGATGAAGTATTCTTGCCCCTGTAACCTGTTTGCCCGCTAACATTACCTGGGTACTGGATAAAGAACTGATAGTATCCGAGCGTAGGGGTTTCAGTAGGGGAAAACTGAAATAATACGTGGCCGTTTATGTCAGTGTACAGAGCCGAGTAATTATTATAATTTATTCCCCCGTTGGAGCTAGACCATAAAGTCAGGTGTGCAGAGCTCAAGCTGTAAAAACTATTGTTAATAGGGCTTTGGAAAAGTATTCTCGTTGTAATGTTACCTATGTCTCCCACCTGTAAAGTAGCGGGTTTTCCAATAGGAATAAAGAACGTATCTGCACCTTTACCTATTTTTTGTATCGTGTAACCGTTATTTATTTGCCCATAATCATCAGGTGGAGTATTGGAAAATTGTTTTGAATATTTTTGAACCCCATTAACATCTATGGAAACAGATTCTAATTCAAATGGATTAAGAGCTTGTCCAGCATTACTATATGCATCAAAAAATGCAAAAGTATTAAATGTTTGACTATTCATAGTATTATTAGTATTAGTATTTTGTGCAACTAAAATATTATTAATAAATAATTTAATACCGCTACCCGTTCCATTATTTCTCCAATGATATAATGTATAATTACTAAAAGTATTGATATATGTGGAACTTATAGCTATGGGTGTAGTTGCCTGAAGGTTTCCACTATTATCAAACAATGTAACAGTCATAAATGGTGTTGCACTAGCTCCCGAAGTGCTAGTTACACTAATAATTGCAAAATTATTAAGTGGGTTGGCGTTGTTAAAACAATCTCTTCCAGTTACCGATATTACAAAATTAATTTTATTTGCTAAACAAAATACTATTAATGATGCTCCAGCACTAAGAAAAAAAGAACTACCAGATATATTAACCGTTATCTGCATCCTAAACACTGTATTAACCGTATTAGGAACAGTGATAGCAGTTGTTAGATTCTTGTATTCCATAACTGTATTAGATGAATCTATAGGTGTAAACCTCCATACTGTCAACGCCTCAGCATCTTGAATAGGTGAATAGATGCTGAATACGGAGAATATCAGAAGAATAAGGAATAAACCCTTTAACTTCTTGGATATTACATTATTTCTCTGACTTTTCATGTTGTAATATTCCCTGATGGTTGTTTGTTCCTTCCATATAAGAACATTACAAGTAATCCTATTACGGTAAACACTGTTACCCAAGGGGGAAATATAGACAGGGGTGGCATTGAAATAGCTGTTAAAGCTAGAAGGAAAATCAGAACCAGTACTTTATCGTGGGCCCCTAATTTATGGCCTGCATAGGTCAGAGTACCAATGATCAACATACCTGGGAAAATGTAAACTAATGCACTAGCAGCTTGTTCCACACTTGCATCTACTAAGGCTTGATCATCACTTACCCCCGTCCTTCTAGGGATATCTCCAAAGGATACGCAAAATGAACAATAGGCCCTGAGTAGATCGGTAAAGTTAAATGATTCTGATATTGAGATACTTACGGCTAAGGCACTGGGTACACTAGAAGCTGCAAGTAATAGAATGATTAACCCGAAATGATATTTTTTCATTCATTTTTACCAAAACCATTTCTAGCTAGAAACTAAATGTCCACTGGATAGTAATAGATTGTCCATTACCTAGAGATTGTGGTGTAAATGATGCAGCTGCAAAAGCAATAGTACTGAATGTTTCCAATATGCTATGATAAGCATGTAAACAAACTCTACCTATACCGTTAAATGTTGCACCTGATGAATTAACCCATGTAGTAGTCAATACAATAGAGTTAGAATGAAATGTTTGTGTTACGGTATCAGCCCTCTTTTGCGTCAATCCAGCAGGTACTGTAACTGCTGAATTACAGCTAGTTTCACTTGATAAAGGTGTACCTCCATTAGTTGATAACTGCATCGCTACGGCAGTATAGTTATTGTAAGGCCCAAAAGGCCCAGATTCTACAAATAAATTACATGTAGTTACGTTAAATATCTGACAGCCGATAAAATCATAGAAATAAATCTGTATTACATTATGGTCTTTGTAAACACTCTTACCATCAATGAATACTTCAATCTGACCTTTTAATGGTATGGATTCTCTACCATAGGGATTAACCGCTTGATTTTGTAATTGGTTTAATGTCTCTATCTTGAACTCTTGAAAAACAGCCAGTCCCATAAGGGTAAATATGGAAAAATAAAGTAGGAACCTAACCTTTCGGCTAGGTTTTTGTGTATTAGACATGATAGTCTAATCTTTTAGGGTTCTTTATGAACTTTTCCTTTTTTACTTTACCTAGAATACCCCGAATGCTCTCAGTATCAGGAAGATTATTCCAGCAGCTACGATAAGGCCGACTAGTGTAGTACTCAGTAGTGAAGCTCCTGCACCTGTTATGACTGGATCATGGGATGCATCACCATTGACGAGTAATCCTGTTGCATTCATGAAGAGACCGATGATACCTACCGCTATAATGGTAAGTGATATTGCTGTACCTAGAAGTTGTTTTGCATCACCAAAGGTTCCTCCATTGAAGGCTTGAGTGAGCTGTGCCGTAGTTGCATGTGTCCATACACTTGTTTGTACAACCATCATGTTAGTTGTTTGACCTGCGAATGTAGCTATTCCTGACGTTTGTACTCCTGACATATAGAAGCTAGCACTGAAACCCGCAAGCAACATCATGCTTACAAGTACTGCTATACTTCCCTGCTTACTCACATTACTCGGTGAGTACGAGTTACCTAAACCCATTGGGTTCATTGAGAAAATAATACCAAGAACCTTTATATATAAAAGTTGGTGTAATACGAGTATAACAGTAATGTTATATGGTTGAGCTAAAAGATATTTTAGAATCTGACGGTAAAAGTAATCAGACCGTATCTGATGTTGTAAAAGAGCTTATTACCACTGATAAGAACCTGTCATCAAAAACAGAATTAACAGTAACACAGGTAATAGCTTTTACTAAAGCTGAAACTTGGTCAGATCATTATAACTCTGAATTGGGCAAGAAAGTAATCAGATATTATAAGGAAAATCTTATTTCCCTGAATAGAAAAGGCAGGACGGAATTAGTCGATGCACTGGGTAAAGCTATGGTACATGAAGCTGAAATGAACAGGCCCAAAATCCAGCTATAAGGATTAGGATAAATGCCTGAGTTTTTAACGGTTTATGAGCTTGTACAGTACTATATTGTACTGTACATACCCTACATTTTGATAGCTGCATCAGGTGTAGTCGTAGTATGGTTGTTTGCTACAAAATCATTTTCACGTAGGAAATTCATACGAGCTAATTTCTATGGTGAAGCTAAAGAGGTCATACACCAGAAGGTATTTGAAAAAGAGTTGTTACAAGAAGGTCAAACTGTCTTGTTTGTACACAAAACCAAGGGTACTAAAAAACAGGGTAAATATGAAGTGATCAGTAAATCTGTATATTATGACAAAGGGAAACCCAACCTGAATTATAAATTTGGTTCTCCTAAACCAATTGACCCTACAACCTGGGAATCACCTAAAGAATTTACATCTGAAGAAATAGGCAAGATATCGGATTCAGTAGTATGGAAGGATTTACTCAGCTCCATATTTTCACGTAAAGAAATGATAATACTATTCCTAATCATAGTTAATATTGCTATGGTAGGACTTAACGTCTATTTCACTTACAATACGATTCAAACCTTAGATCGTCTTATTTCTGTTATTACACAAAGATTGCCAGTGATACCCCCTGTTGGTGTACCTATTGAAATACCAGTGAAACCATGAGGCTTGGAATACATGGCCCTCCTGGTTCTGGTAAATCCCTTATTGTAGCCTGGATGGTTAAACAATGGCACGATCAAGGAAGGGTAATATTATCTTTAGGTATGGATTTTAACCCAAAGTTTATACAATATAGAACTATTGAAGTCAACGAAATATTACATATAGCTACAACTGGCAAACCTTTTCCAGAGGAATTAAAACCTAACTTTAGAGGTATGGTACTAGTAGGTGATGAATTTTATACTTTGGCAGATTCAAGATTCAGGGATTCAGCCAGTACTGTCATTTCATACATCATAGCACAAACTAGAAAGCGGTCTATGTATTTTGTCCACATTGAACCTAAACGTAAATGGGCGGATTCAAGGATAAGGGATTTATCAGAAAAGATCGTTTTATGCGAAAAATGGGACAGGGAAACTGATACAACCTGTTATAATGATGAATGTATGAAACCCCATAAATTTCATTATAACAGCATCAACATGTACACTGGAACAAAAAAAGGATTCTGGATAAAGAAACCAGAGGAAATTTATCCTCTCTATGATACCAAACAGTTATTCGGCGTAACAACGGCTATGAATGAAAGATTACTGGAAAAAAGTCTATCTGGTAAATGAACGATGGTAATAAACTACATGGAAGATATTGTAACAGAGAAATTAAACAAGGAATACAAGCACCTGATAATAGAGGTTGATGTATATAACAGGTTTCACAACATCAAGCCTGATGATATTACGGTATCAGAAATGCTAGGGGAAATATTACTACATAAAACATATTTGAGGATTTGTTTTAACAAGATAAGAAGGAAAAGGTCTAATGCTCAGAAGGTAAAATTTGATAAGGCGTTTAAATAATTTGACAAGCTATGTTTAAATCAATAGATTCAATAGGTTGTTACTAATGAGACTGTCAGATACCAAGATAATATTTCTATCTCTAGGCCTAGTATTTTCCGTAACATTTACAATAACACTAGTGTTATTGTACGCTCAAATGTTTCTAGGTTGGTAATCAAGAATGAGAGATAACAAGGAAATCATAGAATTAAGGGAATTGTTCAAGCGGCTAAAGAAATTCACTAAGTTATCTAAAGAACAAGATGCTATGTTGACTATCTTAAGATGGGTTATAGATGATGGTGAATAAGAAATTGGTAAAACAAAAATCTCTAAATAAATACACTACAATAAGCTTAGAAAGGGTTGTTAAGGAAGAGCTGGATAAGAAACTAGACAGAGGCATATCATACAATAAATTCTTTAAACATCTACTGAAAAGGTATAGAGATTACCCTAACGTTTTTGTCGTATCTAAAGAGGTTCAAGAACTAAATTGAAACCATTAATTAAAATGTTGAGGTTCTGTTCTAATTGTGGTAATAAAGTCAACTTACAAGATTATTTCCTTTTTGTTTCGGTAAGCAAAGTAATACTTTTAGGGTTTCTGACAGCTAACTTTTCTAAGCATTGGTTTTGTTCTAATAAATGCCTTAGTGAATATAATGGAAAATTGCCTAAGATCGATAAAGCAAGTTGACACTACACATAGAGGTCTAGGTATCTATCTAACCCTGGTACAGTTATGCGTCAATGCTGACCGTTCAATTATCGTAATAGCTCCCAGTGGTTCTGGTAAAAAGGTTCTGGTCAATGGATTCAAGACACCATCTACCATCAACCAGGAACAGGATATTAAATGGGATTCGGTAACGGCTACCCAGTTAGTGAACAGGATAGGATTTTTACACGATGCAAAGATGTTATGGCGAATAGAAGAATTTGGTACGTTGACGGATTTTCATAGAAAAACCCTCATGACAATAGGATCAAAAATCATTACCGATAAATCATATTACAGGGACATGGGATCACCCAGTAAACCCATAGTCATAGACATAAAGAATTGTGAGCTGGTGATGGTAATAGGGATACAACCGACAACCCTAGCAGACATGATCCACAAAGAAGTAATGTGGGAAGCTCTGGGTAAAGACCGTTTTATGAAGATTATAATATTGAATCCTTTAAGGGAAAAGGAGATAGATACATTTCCAGATTTTACACCGTCAGTACTAGAAACTGAGAAGTTTGAAGTACCAGAAAAACCTTTGATATCCAAGATATTCAGGCATCAGGTAAGTGATGGTAGGATGAATAGATGGTGTAGAGATTTAATATCATCATTTATGACTTTTGAAGGATATTCAGAATATCAAGAAAAATACGAGTTACAATTCATGGAATTGTTTGGTGAAATAATTTCACTCTTTAGTAAACTATCTTACACTGAAACATTGGATCAGCCCATAAAGGTTAATGGTGGTTCGATGATGCTGTTAAATGAAATAGCGAAACATAATTATAATGGGGGAATTACCCAACATACCTTAGCAGACACCTTCAGGATATACAGGCCTCGCATAGATGCCTCTGAAGTTGAAGATACGACAAGACTGGATACGATTAGATACCATGCTAAAATACTACTATCAAATGATCTTATCAAGAAAACAAACGTGGAGCCTATAACATATCATCTATCTGATGATCTTACCAAATTCTTTAATTGGTATCAAGGAATACTAAGTTAATTGTCAAATGATTTTACACTCAATAGATTATATAGATACCAATGGAGAGCTTGGATATGCAAATAGAACAAAGAAAAAATGAAGTAAAAATCTCCGTTGATAGACGTATTGCAATGGGAAGGGGTAAAAATGGGTTCTATCATTTTGACTTCCTAGACATTGATAACCTTAGTTTCAATCGTAATTCAACAGTGTTAAAGTACAAGACAAAAAACGGTTGCCATATTGTTGATCCATCACATACAAAAGATAGAAGTAAATTACTGGATTATTTTAGGGGTGAAGTCGATCCTAAATGTCCCCACAATGCAGTAAGAATTTATCCTACTGAAGATTATGAGCTATTAAATTTCCCTGAAAATACTGTACAGTGGTGTCCTAGAGTATGGGGTATCTATACTATGATATTCCCTGGAATGGCTTCTACCCCTGTTAAGATAGATGTAAACCCATGCCCACCCTTACACTTTGGCATCTATACGGTAACAAAGGATAATAAAAAATTACATGGGATAGAAAGAGTAAATGCCTAAGCGTAACGTCTTAGAAATACCAACTATTAACTGGTGTAATAAAATGACTATAAACGAGATACATTTTTGCATATTACCAAAGGGACACAAAGGGGAATGTAACCATCTAAAAGGTAAGTAGATTGCCTGATACCGATTACGAACTTCTTGAGGAATTAATGGAAGATGCTTTTGAGGATAAAATATATGATGATAACCGATTTAAGATGCGGGAGAATATGAAAAAATGGGCATCACCACATCTTAACAGCAAAAATGAAAGGATATTTGTAGCACTAGCCGAATCGATGTATAACGAATCTTTTGAAAAACATAGGATAGCAGAGGGTTATCATACTACAGAATCTAAGTATGGTAAAAGGTACTTCAGGAATAGAAGGGTATACAGGCAAAGGGATTAGTAATGCGTAAAGTAAGAAAAATTAGGCATTACATAAATTCTAGGGGTTACTGTCAAATTTTCTTAGGGAGAAAATACTTTAAAATGTGTAATAAACATGGTAAGGATAAAAAACGGTTTATTGGATATAGAAACCCAACAGTATCTAGTTTAAAGATCATTGAATCCTTTAGGAAACTAACCGATGACATCAAGGTACAAAATCATTTTAGGATATGGTTAAAGTGATAATCCAAACAAGTTATTTTTGTAACAACTGTAAAAGGTTTTGTCAGCTTTATGATAGAGAAGATAGGGGAATAGTATCTAAATGTTGTTTTTGGACTTTCAAAATTATTAAGATTAAAAAACCTTCAATGAGGGTTAAAGACGTTCTAGCATTTCAAAGGTTAAAGTAATGATTAAACACATACACTGTTTCGATTATGCTTATAAACAAATAGAGGGATATAAAATACATAGAATTTGTGAAAAATGTTGTTTCTGCATGGTAACACAAAGTTAGGCATTGTTGAATCTAGGGGTGTTACTTTGGTGTGTTGAAAAAGGGGTGGTGAAATAATTTGCAAATACTCCAAATAGTTATCTAGTACTTTGAATTTTCTAACAAAAGAATTGAGTTCTAATACACGAGTTATGGTATTCGTGGACGGTTCAAATGTTTTTTGGGGTAGAAGGAAATATAACGAATTAAACAAAACAAATTTGAAGATAGATTATCTAAAACTAATCGGTCATCTGGTGAACAACCGATCATTAGTTAGAGCAATATACTATTGTAGCAAACCAATCCCTCCGAATGACTCATCCCAGCTTCAATTTTACGATTACCTGAGAAAATGTAATGTTCAAGTTATCGAGAAGGAACTTAAGACAAGGCAAAAAGTAGGAACAACTGAAATGAGGTTTGTCGAGAAAGGTGTTGATGTAGCTTTAGCAACAGACCTTCTTGGCATGGCATGGGAAGGAGCTTATGATGCGGCTATTTTGGTTTCCGGAGATGGTGATTTTACAGGAGCTGTTAATCGAGTGATGGCTAAAGGAAAGAATGTGGAGATCGTTTCCTTCAAAGGCTCTTGTAGTTCCGAGTTAAGAAACAGTAGTATCAAGATCACTTATATCGATGATATAGCACAAATCATCAAGACGATGTAATAATTGCAGGCGGATGCCAAAACTGACACGAAGAGGTTAAACATTCCTCCCGCCTACCGTTTTATGTTCATTATTCATGAAGTAAGAGACATTACTTAAATGTTCTGATTTGTTAAATAATATTGACATTCTATATAAATCTCGGTTGATTTTCTTAAGCTCTCTCATATAAATTGGTCTATATTAGTTCTCTTTTCCATTGCTTTCTTTAATAATTCTTCCCATTTGTTCCGTCCGTTTGCAACATCGATTTGAGCTACCTGAGCCGGCGTTTTTCCATCTAACGTTTGGTGTGGTCTTATGAAATTGTAGTAAATCATCTGTCCATTTCTGAGAGGCGTGTTATCCTTTTTCCAACCCCTCTGAACTTTATTTCGTTCACGAATTGTATTGTGCAATCTCTCAGCTAATTGGTTTCCATCGGTGCCTTTCTTGCAGGCTCCAGAGAGTATTCTATTGTGTTTCGGTCTATTCTCCTCTTTGAGGAATTACAGAGCCATGTTTGTTTCACGAAGAATATCGAAGAAGTCAGGGTTTTTCCTTGGAATGAATACTATATATCTGATGGGAAAAGATGGTATAGATGGTTTCCAGAATTACCACACCAAAATCAACACACCAAAAGAACACACTCAGATGACACAGTGTACAAAGTTATAACCTAGAATCATTCTTAGAAGTGTTTGCAGAGCCTAGTTAAAAAAAATAGGGGAGGGGAATTAAAACCCCCTAGTATAACTATTCCTTACTGAATTTCTTTACAGGCTTAAATTCAAACTTGGCAATAGCCTGAATCTTATCCTTAAAGTGATCAGCACATATATCGATTGTTGCAGCTTCCCTGTCTTTATTCCACGTACCCCTGCCTATCTGTACTTGGTAGGATGATTCAGGACTTACAAGAGGGTCTTTGCAACCTATAATATCACACTTTACGAGTTTACCCATATCTATCTATTCACCTCTGTTATTACCCATCAATAGATAACATTAGTTAAATTGAGATAGTCAAACAAAGTTAGCCTTAAGTGTAAATCAATAGATTCAATAGATTTATATCAATAGATTATAATACGTAGAGCCATGTCAAACCAAGAAACTGAAAGGCAATCACGATATTTCTACGTAGCATATTGTGAAGCTTTCAATTATAGGCATCTACATTTCTTGAATGAAAAGAATATAATAATTTGCATAGCTGAAAGGGAACGGGATAGGCAAGAATGTAATTGCAGAGGGACGTTATAAAATGGAAGATTACCTAGAAGTAATAACAGAAATAAGCGATAAAGTAACGCTAATACAGAGAATCCCAAAAGTCTATAAAATCCCAGAAGGCACGATAATTCTAGTGTGAGAGATGAAAAATTTTGAGTAAAACAACCCCCAAAATTTGTGTATGTAGCCATCCTGAATGGGTACATGATATAGGGCCTATCGATACAAATTGCATTTCATGCTACCATGAAATGAGGCGTATGTGTCATAAGTTTAAAGAAAGGAAACCTAAGAAATGAGTAAAGAAGAAACTCCAAAACGGTCAATCTTCACGATGCAATTAGTCTGCGGAGAGTGTGGGCATCAAGCAGAAAGACATCAAGATTATAATGGTTGTAATGATTTTGGCTGTGAGTGTAGGATCAAGCATGAGCCAGAGAGGAAACCTAAGAATTGACAACCATAAAATCCTTGAGTATCAGACTAGATAAATTAGAACAGAAGATAAATTATGCTGAGTGTTTATTTATCTGTTCGATACTGCGTTCTCCTTGGCCAATATCTAAATGGGATAAATTACATTGTAAGCAGGTATCCAAGAATTGACAATTGAATCTCCAAAATTAATTATAACACAGTGCGGAGCATTGATAGAGGCTGTATTAACTCAATTTGAATTAAGTAATAATTTAACCTATTGTCCAGTTCTTTGTAAGTGTTGTAAGAAACAACACGAATGGGAAATCTTTCGGGTGCAAAGTTAAATTGACAACCAAAGAACAAAGACCCAACGCAGATTTAGATATGAAAGAGTGTGTTTGTAGTGCTGATTGTACCAAAATTCAATGTAGATGTTGTCTTGAGTGTAAATGTGAGATATGCGAAGAATTACGAGAAAGAGGATTCTAGGAATTGACAATCCAAAATCTAGCAGATGTCAAGAAGGCCATTCAAGAACATCCATGTCCACAATCAGATAAGGAATGTCATGCGATTGAACTTACAACATTTGCTCTTGAAGTTCTTTCAACTCTGCTTCAAAAGAGTTTTGTACCTTGGGTTGATTAGACAATTTACTTCCTTCCCCATAACCCTACTTCTTTCTCCATAACCGCGTACACTGTATCTGTCTCTTTACCCGTAAGTAAAAGCAGATGATACCCTTCCTCTGCAAGTTTATTTATTTCTTCCTCGATTTTACTGACAGTACTTTCTGCTATCACCTTATACTTATAGAGCATATTTTCACTTACTCTAATATAGAAAAAACTGACTAAGTAGTTCTGGTGATGAAGTATATCCTTCTACACAATTATGATTAGCTCTACCTATGGATTCCTGTATTACATTACCATCCTTTATGATTCTTTGTACGATTTTTCCGCAAGTGCAACATTCTATCCTTTCTTTGTATTGCATGCCCCCCTATAGAATAATCTATTATTTAAATATTTAATTATTCAGTTAGTAAGTTAATCAGGTTATTTCATACGTCAATCACCTAACATAACTTAACCCTTAGGTACCCCTTTTCTGTCTAATTCCGTGCCAGTATAAATACCCTATATATACTACATTAACCCTAACGTGAATTATCTTACACTATCTACTCTATTATTTTACACTACTCCTCACAAACCACCATTTCCACTGGTGTTTATATACCACTATTTTATCGCTAGGGTTAAGTCATTTAAACCCCCCTTTCTCAATCCAACCCTA
>Ga0209751_10003000_pt1 | contig 16519 bp, 12 predicted proteins | sample RifCSP13_1_FD_184019 | JGI IMG/M metagenome (GOLD analysis project Ga0209751, IMG submission 184019) | Soil microbial communities from Rifle, Colorado - Rifle CSP2_sed 13_1 (SPAdes) (version 2) | ecosystem: Environmental > Terrestrial > Deep subsurface > Rock core/Sediment | place: Rifle... | reverse complement strand
TACCGGATCATGCCAGCGCGCAAGAAAAAGTAATCATGTTATTGTGACAAGGTGCCTTAGATAACATTCACGATAGGGCCAGATTCGTGTAAGCTATGCCGCATGAGGCTCACCTACACCTATCTGACCCGTTATCCGAAAGTGTTTCAGTCGTTGACCGGCTTGCGCGTGCGTGAATTTGAGCGCCTGTTGGACGATGTCCTTCCGTTGTACCAGGCGGCAGAAATCAAGCGGTTGAGCCGACCCGACCGCCAGCGGGCGATCGGGGGTGGGGACAAGTGCGACTTGGCCGAAACCGAGCAACTGCTGGTGACGGTCATCTGGCTGCGGACCTATTCGGTGCACCTGGTGCTGGGGTTCTTGTTTGGTGTCAGCGGGGTGACGGTGGGCCGCCTGCTGGGACGGTGGGTGCCGGTCCTGGGACAGGCGGGGCGCGACACGATGCGCCTGCCCGATCCGGGGAAGAAGCGGCGGCGCACGTTGGACGCGTTGCTGGCCGACACGCCGGAACTGGCGGTGATCATTGACACCTTCGAACAACCGGTGCAACGGCCTCGGCAGCGGGCGGAGGCGGATGGTTACTACAGTGGCAAGAAGAAACGTCACACACTCAAGAGCCAAATGGCGATTGATGAGCACACCGGCACGATCGCCGACGTCGCCGCGAGTGTGCCCGGACCCACGGCGGATTTGGCCCTCTTGAAAGACTCGGGCTTGATGCAACGCTTGCCCCCTGGGGTGGGCGGTCTGGGGGACTTGGCCTATCTCGGCTTGGCGTCCCTGCATCCCACGGGCTTGGGGGCGACGCCCCGGCGCAAGCCGCGCAACCAACCCCGTCCAGCGGAGGATGTGGCGTACAACACCGCCTTTTCCAAGCGGCGTATCAAGGTCGAGCATACGATTGGCCGGGTGCGGCGCTACCAGGCGGTCACGCAACTGGATCGCCACCACCGCCGGTACCATACAGCGCGCGTCGTGGCGGTCGCTGGACTGGTCAATCGGCAGATCACCAGCCGTCTGCCCTGCTAGTTCCGAAACCCGGGGTAAGGGAGAATCCATTCTCACCGCCTATCGTGAAGATTATCTAGTGCCTAGGCGCCCAGGGTGGAAGTTATCCTTTATACTTTGCACATGTTCCCATGTTCGCCGGCCCAGAGTTTCAATCGTGAATCTCTCGCTGAACAGCCGCTGTCCATTCTCAGCCAGCCGCAGCCGCAAAGCCGGATCGTTATAAAGTATAAGAAGAGCGTCTGCCAGGGCTTGTGGATGAGCGCGGTCCACCAAATAGACGTGCTCGCCATGTAACAGCACGGCTCGGACGGTCGGGGAGTCGCCCGTGACGACGGGACGCCCCATAGCCAGCCCCTCATAAATCTTATTTTGGATAGTCATAAGCGATTGCGGCGTTTGACCGAACGCCCCCAGGCACACGTCGGCTTGAGCTACGTGGTCAATTAACTCTGCCTGTTCAAGCCAGTCAATGAAGGTGACGTTCGTCAAGCCATAACGCCGAACGAGGGCCTCGGCCGGGCCGCGTTCTGGTCCAGTGCCGACCAGCTCGAAGCGTACTGCAGGACAATCCACTAGTAAACGAGCCGCTTCGATGATGTAATCAATTCCGTGGTTGCGGATAAAAGTGCCGTAGTAGATCACGCGCAACATCCCATCGGGGGAGCGAGGTGGTAAGGGCTTGAACACCTGATTATCTGCCCCGGTCGGGACGAGTTCAATGCGCGCGCGAGCCAGCCCATAAGCCTGCCGAAGCCATGCTTCGTACTCAGCCGTATCAATGATGAGCAAATCAGGCAACTGGTAGGCAAGATACTCTAGCCATCGCAGTATGTGGCGGGCGGGTAACTGTCGCTCGGAGGCAATCAAGTACAGCGACATAAAAACATCAAAAACCAGTGGACACCGTGCCAGCCAACTGAGAAAACGTGCAAGGAATACGTCGAAATGCCCCGCGTAGCCCAGCATCATCACATCGTAGGAATGACGCAAGGGCCAGTAAACGCGCAATAGATCAAAATACGCCTTGATAGCCCGTCCGATAACGGCGGCGAGCTCACCTCGGGCTGCGGCTACTTTGTCAGCAGTGCCATGCCAGAGCGGGATATGGCACTCGATCACCTCAACGCCGGCAGCGCGCAGGCCGGCGATCATGATCCGATTGCGTGAATAGGTCTTATCGTAGGTGCCAAAGTAGAGGACTTTACATGGTGACATACTCAGGGATGCGCGGATGGATTTTCTCAATAATCAAGCCACCTGATCGTAGTGCCCTTCGCGCATTAGGTCGAGGCACCCGCGCGGTCCGGCAGACCACCGCCCCGCCGCTCTTTGCGCTTCACAACTCTTTTCCCACGGAAATCTGAAATCCAGAGAGCTCAGACAGAAGTTACTCCCCACAGCTGTTAGCCACCCCGTCAAGCTTGAAAATCCACACCCGATCTTGATGATAGATAGGATAAAAATCGGGGATGGCGAGCAATTGCTGTGGATCCAAAACCAACCCATTATAGTTTACTCGCCCTTGCCGTTGTCCGATATAAACGTAGCCGAAGCCGCGTTCGCGGAGTAATGCGAGGACATCGGGGTGGCCAATCCCTTTCGCGTTGATCTCTGCGCTCAGCTGGTTGATCCACATCCGATAATCAGGCCGGGGGCCGCGCTCGGTGACATAGTTGATGGGCGGAACATTCGTCCGCCGGTGGGCAAGCACAGGCAACCACCAGCCCCCATCCGACCCAACGATCAGCGTGTCGCCATAGGCAAAAAAAGAGTTCACCAGGAAGCATGCCGACGGCGGCGTATTCTCGCGAATCCAGGCCCCGGCGCGCACGTCTGGGCGGGTCGCCAGGGCATGATCAGCCACGCGGACATCACTTAATCGCCGGTAGCTGCCCCATAAGCCGATGGCTAATAACACAACCATCACCGGCAAGCCGGGTAGGTATGGGTGATTCTCAATCAGCCAGCCCAGCGCCGCGCCAGCCAGGACGCCCGCCGGAATATAGGCCGCGATCAGAACTGCGAAGTTGCTGATCGCGCCTTCACCTGGCAGGGAGAGCCACTGCGGATTGGCGGCGAGTATCATCAGAAACCACCACAAGCTGAATACCTCTACCCCTTTCTGCCTCCGCCACAATCCCCAACCCATGATGAGCGGCAACACCAGCCAGATGAATGTAGGCAGAAAAACGGGGAGATCGCCAATCGCATTGTATTGCCTGGTAAAGCCCGACGTCTCCACGGCCGGCGTCGCTAACTGTCGAGCAAAGTTCAAGGTGATCCGCCCGGCGAACGTGTGCAGCAACCACGGGAGGAAGATCAGTCCACTCCCCACGCCAATCCCCAAGGTCTTAATGAGAAAGCCGCGCACGCGCTCTGGCCTGAGCGCGAACAGGCCAGCCGCCGTTAGAAAGAGCACGCCAAAGATCACGACCCGATAATGGGTCAGCGCCAGGCCGCCCATGGCTAACGAAGTCAAAGTGATTAAGCGCCAGTTCCAGCGTTCCGATTCGAGCGTTGACCAGGCGAGCGCGATCGTTGCCGGAAGGATCACCTGCCCCGCGAGTTGCGTATAGCGCCCCCAATTGACGTAAAACATCGGCATGGGCGAGAGCAACCCGGCGACGAGCACTGCCCCCACCCCGGCCCAGTGGCTACGGCCCAGCCGCGCGGCCAGCGGGTAAAGCGCAAAAATCGCGAGGCCGTTCAGGATTTGCCCGGCCCACAACACAGCGTACGGTATTTCCATCCGTGTAACCCAGTGCAGGATGGCAACCGCGGCGTGAAAACCAAAATGGTAGGTCAATGTTTCCAAAGCAGCGTAGGGTGCCCATGCATTGAACAGCCCGCCATTGTTCACCAGCAGTTGAGCAATCAGCGTGTGCTGATACGCGTCGCCCCACATCGGTAATTCGAGCGAACGGATGGCGACAAACCGCGCCAGAAGGACCAACCCCATCAGGCTCAGGAATGCGAGGTCGGGCCAGCGCCGCGGGGAATAAAACCACGCCTGCCCCACCGACTTCAGCGTGAGCCACGCTCCACCATGCGGTTGTGATGTCGAGCGAAATCGAGAGAGAAGGATTAGTGCGCTCCCCGCTAGCGGCAACCACGCATACAGAGGCCCAAGATGTACGCGGATCAAATCCGTGACCAGCAACAAAACGGGATAGAAGGCTACGCTCAGACCGACCGCTAAGCCTAATGTTTCTAGCAAGGGGAGAGGGTTTTCACGTGGCCACAACAACACTAACAACGCCCAGCCAGGAAGCAGGAAGAGCAGCAAGCCCACGCTCAAGATGCCGGCCCAACTGAGCGCCTGAAGCGCCAGACCTCCCAGGGCATCGCGCGGCGCATAGGTCAACCGAAACGCCATCTGTGCCTCGACGGGGATATTAGCCCGATACATGGCACCATCCAGGTAAGCGTCCGCTGTGGTGCCGCCAATCTTCGCTTCGCCCTCGCCCACCAGTTCAAACAGAACGTAGTAATACCGTTGGCGTGAATCCCGTTGGGGCGCGAAACTGAAGCGATAAAACGCCGGGACAGAGACCCTTGGCAGGGGAAGGTAACCTTCGGCCAAGTCAAAGGTCGCTTGGGGGTCGGCGCGCAGATGCAGACGGATTTCACCTCCACCAGGCTTTAGCGGCGACAGGTAGATCTCGATACCATCCAAGCCGGCTTGACGGGCGACGAAGGTCTGGCCGACGGTTTCGCCGGCCTCCAGACGAACAGACTGCAGATCGTCTATACGGAGTTGTTCAGGCGCTGCGATGGAGGCGCAGGCAGCCAGACTGAGGGCCGCCGCAGCCAGCAAAAACCACTTTGGGTAATTGCACATCATTGAGGCGCCTGGCGATCCGATTCTTGCCTGTCTTGCTCCAATTCCAGCCGCCGCAGGCGATAGACGATTTCTTCCAATATCTTGCGGTTGGAACTGATCAGGTCGGCGACGAGGCCGATCAGGCCAACCTGAAACCCGACGATGAGCAGGATCGCGGCAAGGATGAGGGACTGGATGTGCCCGCTGCCCTCTCCGTTCAAGTAGAAGAAGAGGAAACGCGCCCCAACCAGCAGGCCCACGCTCAGCAGTCCCGCCCCAATCGTCAGGAACACCGGCAAGGGCCGGTAAGTCGTATACGCCCGCACAATCGTCGCTGCAGAATTGGTCAGGTAGTGATAGGTGTTCCGCATCAACCGCGATGGGCGGGTGGGCGGGTTGGTGCGCACCGGCACATACTGGACGGCGATTTGACGAGCGCCCGCCTGGATGAGCGTCTCTAAGGTGTACGAGTAGTTGCTCAAAACTAAGGTGCGGAGGGCCGCCTCGCGGCTCAACGCGCGGAACCCGCTGGTTGCATCGGGAATATGCAGGCCGGAGGCTTGAGTCACCACGGCGCTGCCCATGCTCTGCAGCCAGCGCTTGAACAGGGAAAACGTGGGGACGCGCGCGATCCCACGATCTCCGATCACCAGTTCAGCCTGCCCCGCGAGGATCGGGGCAATCAGTTGGATGATGTCCTCGCTCTGATATTGGTTATCGGCGTCAGTGTTGACGATGATGTCGGCACCGCCTCTCAGCGCGGCTTCCAGGCCGGCGACAAAGGCCCGCGCTAATCCCCGATGGCCGGGGAACCGCACGATGTGGTGGACCCCGGCCGCCCGGGCCGTTTCGGCAGTCGCATCCGTGCTGCCGTCGTCAATCACCAGATATTCGATCTGATCAATGCCGGGGAGTGTCCTGGGCAGGGCGCGCACCGTCGCCGCGAGGCCCTGCGCCTCGTTGTAACAGGGGATTTGAATAATCAACTTCATGGGGAAAAAGGCGGCGCTCAAAACTGGCAGGTGGGTATCCCAGCGCCGCTCGGGCTAGTGAGACTGGAATTTGCGGATATCACTGATATACCAAATGTGGTCACCGACGCAGTTGGTTTCCGGGTAGGTCCAGGCAAGTTGGCAGCCCGCAATCCCTTCATACAGCGCGATCGCTTCGAGCATTGAGCAGCGGCTGTGGCGTGCCGCCGATATTATACACTTCGCGCTTCCCGCCTCAGGGCCAGCCCGACCGATGCAACCGGACAGGAGGTGATCCAGCAGAAATCGGGGCGCAGCGAGCGCACCCCGCGCCCCGATTTCCGCCCTACTCCCTCTTCCGCATCCGCCGGGCAAGCAAGATCGGGCCTCTGCTTCCGGCCGCAGCGAGGCCTGTGTCGTCACTACTGGATGACGACGGGCGCCTCACTGCAATACGTGACTGTGTTTAGGCCATCACCCACCGTCACGCAGATGTAGTACGTGCCTGGGGCGACGGCGCTGGTATCCCATAAGTACGTGACTGGGTTGGGCACCTCGATGGGATCACCGATCGAGGCCAGCACGTCGCGCCCGACGATCGGTAAAAACTGTTTGAACGCGCCAGGGGTCGGCGCGGGCGGCGTGTACTGGGCGGCCGCGAACTTGGTCTTGTTGCTGAGATCGTCAGTGTAGTAGAAGATCCGTGACGCCACTAGGGAAGCGTTCTTGTTCAGCCCAATCTGGACGGGGAAGACCGAGCCGTGCATCACCGCGTCCGGCTGGTTGAGCTTGATCCAGTCCAACTTCTGCACGTAGTCGCCGCAAGTGGAGACGATGAAAGCGCGCCGGGCCGGATCGGTCTGCTGAGGGTTACAGGAGATGTTCTCATTCGGGTCGAACCGGAACTGCAGCACCAGGCTGGAGTCCTTCCATGTCTTGGGCAGCGAGTCGCACTCCGCGGCCAGCGGGTCACCGGGCGGCGGCGACCACTCCTCTGCCGCGCCGTTAAACGAGTCATACAGGTCCACAGTATAGGTCTGGTAGCCGACGTCGAAGGTAATATCGTGTGTGACTAAGTGACAGCGAAAGCCTTGGCGGCCACTGGCGCCCTGCACCGACCAAACGAAGCGAGCGAGCATGCCGTCCACCACGTTCTGCCAAGCAGCTGAGCCGTTCTGCGAGGACATGCGGAAGGTCAGGTAGCGATAACTAGCCGGGTTGGCCTGCCGCGGGGTGTTGAGATAGACGCGCGCGTCCACGCCGGCCGGCTGGGGGCCAGAGGCCGTGACCAGGTTCAGTTCGCCGCTCACGAACGAGGTGCTCTTGAACTTCTCCAGGCTGCTGGCATCCGCGCTGTCTTTGAAGTCCCAGGCGTTGCCGGCATACTCGGAATACTCCGGGCCACTGGTGAACGACGGCCGGGCAAAGGTAGCGATGGGCGCCTGGTTGACGACGAAAGGGGTGGTGGTGTTCTCGTCCAGGCAGCAGGAGGTAGCCGTCCCCAGGCCGAGGTAGTACGAGCCCGGGGCCAGGCCCTGGGTATCCAGCGCGTAGGAGCCGCTAGCGCCATTTACGTCTTTGGCAACACGGATGTAGTTGCTGGTACCCACCGGCCGAACGTAGATCGAATTGATCGCAGCGTTGGACGTGAATGTCACTGTCTTATTCGAGGCCATACAGTCGGTCAGACGCACCCAGTCCACCTTGAAGGAGATGTTGGAATTGATGGTCGGATCAATGCGAATTCCCCTCCAGGCGGCATTGGTGCTCCAATCCGTTCCAAACCAGAAGGAAGACTCACCAGCGGGACCTGTCTTATTCGCCAAGTTGATCTTGAACAGCCGCCAAGTGTTGGCCGGCGGCGCGCCGGCGCCGAAGTCCCCGTAGTATAGGGTGAACACCGCATTCCCCCAGGTTGGGCCGCCGTTCAGCCGCTCATCGGCGAACCAGAACAGGCGCGCCTGGTCCGGCCCAAACGAGTTGGCCGCACCCGAATTGACGTTCATAGCGAAGTATAGGCACCTGTAGGTGGCAGAGTCGATCGGGTAACGGCCCCCCACCTTACCGGCCTGGATAACGCCCTCATAACCGGGAAAGAGGGGGAAGAAGGCCGCCGTATTGCCCGTGTTCACGTCGGCAACCGAAGTGCCGATGAACAACCCGTTCTGCACCGCCGGGCTGGCCACCAGGTTGCGCTGTCCGGACTCGTTCAAGTACTGCGACACATCGGTGAACTCAGACATGTCCCACGGGTCACGCAGTATCAACGTGGCAAAGTCCTGACTCTCGGCCACAGCCGACGGAACGGTAATCGCCTGGGCCCGGCGCGCCTGTGCGGATGAAGGCATGCCGACCAATGCGGCCAAGATTACCACAATGGCCAGTGTCGACAACATCGGGTTGCGGTTCATGAGACCTCCCAGTCAACAAGGGTGGACGGAAAAACCTGCGACGTGTACCAGGGCGCGCGGAATATACCACAGATGCCGTTTCCCGACGACGCCAATGGCCGTCCGAGAGCCACGCTATCACTGGCGGCTGGCGACGAGCGCAAAGCTGGGGCCGTTGGGGTGATCGTAGTCATCGAATCCGATCCGGACATTGGCGAAGTCAAAATACTTCAGACAGGCGACAATCTCGTCTCGCTCCATCCAATTGCTATGTGGCCGGCTGCCCCCACAAAACCCACTCCACTGCACAGCGTACCCGTATTGCTGCCGATATAGCGTGTGGCGAAAGCCTGAGTACTCGGCTGGTTGCGAAAAGGGGAACTTGTCACGCAAGTTCCGACGCGTTGCCCAGGCATCATCATAGAAATGCGTCCACAGCAGCAGGTGTGCAGTGCAATGCGCAGCAAGCAGCCCGATGAGCTCCACAGGATTGACCATGTGGTACAGTACACCACTCGCCAGGCCAATGTCAAACTGTGGACAATCGCCGCTACGGAGATACTCGACAAAATCGCCGCACAGAAATCTGACGCGACGCAGGCCGAGGATCTCCTTGGTGATCAGGCATTTGAGATAGGCGCGCGTGTTCGCTTCAATCGCTGTTACCGACTCTGCACCCATCTGCTCAAGCATATAAGAATGGCCGCCCTCGAGCGGCCCCAGTTCTAACACCCGCTGATTCTGGAAGCCGCCGATTTCAGAGGCAAACCAGTGGACGCGAGCATCCTCGAACAACTGGATGGTGCCGGCCCTAAGATGGTTGACCGGGGGTGGCAGTTGTGACGACCATTCGTCCTTGAAGATATCCAGAGCATTTTGCGCGCTCGGATAGGAGGTCACGTAGTAGTTGTTGATCGAGTCCGGCGACGCTGGCTTCGGCGGCTCCAGCAGCCGGCCTCGCAGATGGCGCAGGACGAGACGCCAATTACCCACATGCCGCAGGAGTTGCATACTTTCTCCCTTCTACTCCACATGACTTGTGCCGCGAAAGGTCCGCGGCCAAAGATGGGCTGGAATACATCACTGTTAAGACCTGTAGTTTGGCGAAAAAACCGCTAACGTTTGAGCATGAGATACTCCTGAGCGGGCTCGGGGAAGCCGAGTCCGCTGGTTCCAACAGGAGGTCATCCCATGCTCACTCGAATTCTACACAACTCTCCGGCGTTATGCATCTTTATCGAGCAGCTCGACCTATCCCTCAGCCAGCCCCAGCTCCGACACGTCTGCAATCTCGCGGATGCGCTGCTGGTGTGCGACTCCGACAAGACTTTGGCCGCGTTGCAACGGCAGTTTGTCGAGTGCGTCAATGCGTCGAACATGGCCGACACCTTGCGGATTGCGCCCTGGACGGCGCAAGACGTGCGGCAGCCGGTGGGGGCGTTTCTCGTTCAGGACACCTTGGCGCAGGCCCGGCAGGCGGGCCCGCTCGACTACATTTGTGTCAGCCTCCTTGTACCTAACCCGCCTGACGGGTGCGCTCGATCACGCGCAGCATCACCGGGCCAAAGCGCTCCATGGTCAGGCGCTTGGCGTAGGTGGCGCGGGCGCCGCGGCCCAGACGCTCCGCCAGCTGCCAGTCGCGATGGAGGAACTCCAGCGCCTGCGCTAGCGCGCGGTGGTCTTCGGCCGGCACCAGTAGCCCGCTGATGCCCTGCTCGATTACCTCCGGCACGCCGCCGACACGGGTGGCAACAATGCTCTTCCCGTACGCCATGGCTTCGATGAGTACGATAGGCAGCGCCTCGTCTCGTGAGGCGCTGACGACGATATCTGCCGCCTGCAGGTAGGCACGCGCCTGCTGGTGGGGCACCTGACCGACCAGCCATACATCGCTCAGGCGCCGAGCAGCCGTCTCCAGCTGCCGATAAAACGATCGATCCAGGATGCGTCCCACGAGATAGAACTGCATCTGCTCCCGCACCCGCAGCGGCAACGCGGCGACGGCGCGCAGCAACACATCTTGGCCCTTACGGTACTCCAGGCTGCCCAGGCAGACCACGCACAACTTGTGCGGATCCCGGTTCGGGATGCCATCCGCCGGCCCAGCCGTCAGCTCCACGTCAAAACCCGTGTGGAGGGACAGGAAGTTGTCCGCTGCTAGGTAGGCTGCATACTGAGCCGCGGTGGCACTCGACGGGAATATAACCCGATCCGCTACGGAGAAGGCCCGTCCCACCCAGGGGATGCGCCCGGCGTATTCCTGACCGAAACGCGACTCGTGGATCCACCACAGGCACGGTTTTTGGAAGGCGCGTGCCGCATACACCGCGCGCCAGGCGACGATGGAGTTGACCAGCACCAGGTCGCACTCCGGCAGCAGCACCGCGGTCACGCGGGCATCGTCCAATGCGGCGCGCTCGATCACGATCGGCACGCCCTTTCGGGTGTACCGCTCGTGCAGCGGCCCATCCAGTGGCGAGAGCACCGTCAGCCGATAGCCGCTGGCGAGCAGGTGCTCCGCCAGCAGGAACAAGATCAGCGGCGCGCCGCTCAGGCTGAGATCATGCGTCACCAGCAGCAGGCGCCCCGCCCCCCCCGGGTCTGCCGCCCCGTCCCCCTCGGCCAGGGTAGGCAGCCGCTCCATCAGCGCGGGTGAGATGAGCGGACCGGTCGGATGCTGCACTAGGCCAAAATCGGCCAGGATCTGGCCCAGATGCTCCGCCCGTCCGATCTCGCCGGGTCGCACGATCGCAGGGCGACGATCCGTATATGATAGGTTCGGGTTGAAGTAAGGATCGCCGCCCTGTATGGCCGGCAGCATCAGGCAGGAGGCGCGCAGCACGTCGCTGGGGGGCTGGGAGAAGCCGCGCGTGCCGCCCTCAAGGTGCAGCAGCCGCGCAAACGGCGTGTACACTACACGCTGGCCCCGAGCGCGCACCCGCAGGCACAGGTCTATATCCCCATAGCCCACCTGGTACGCCTCGTCAAACCGCCCAACCTGCTCAAACACCTCGCGCCGCAGCATCAGGCACGCACCGGTCACCGCCTGGTAATCGCGATACCACTCGGACGAACCGAAAGGCCCGTAGACGTTCTCCGGCCCGCCGTCAAAGATGTGACTGCCGTGGCCCGCCAGACCCATGATGATCCCCGCATGCTGGATGGTGCCATCCGGGCGGACCAGCTTGGCGCCCACCGCGCCCACGCCGGGCTGCTCTGCCCACCCCACCAGCTCGTCCAGCCAGTCGGCCGTCAGCACCTGGGTGTCGTTATTCAAGAACAGCAGCAGATCGCTGCTGGCATACGCCGCGCCGAAGTTGTTGGCCTTAGAGAAGTTGAACGGGCCGGCGCAGCGGACCAGGCGCACCCGCGCGTCGCCCGCCAGCTCGGCGTAGTATTGCTGCGTCTCCGGCTGAACGCTGCCGGTGTCCACCAGCACGATCTCATAATTGGGAGAGGCGGTCAACTGCCGGATGGAGGTCAGGCACGCGCGCAGGATGGCGACGTTGTCTTTAGTAGGGATGATGATAGACACCCGGGCACCGGAGGTAGGCCAGAGGACGCGCACCTGACCCAAGCTGGGGAACACGACCTGCGCCTGCCCTGCGCCACGGCGCTTGAGGTGAGCCGTGAGGCAGCGCGCCTGGGCCTCAAACGCCCAGGGCTTGGCGTTGGCGTCGCGCGCCGCCGACCCCTTGACCTGGCGCCAGTGATAAAACACGCGCGGGATGTGAAAGATGTTCTGCGTCCGCTCCGTCAGCCGCAGCGCCACGTCCCAATCCTGTGCGCCATCCATAGCCGGATCAAAGCCGCCGGCCTGTACTAGCAGGTCACGGCGGATGATCGAGTGCATCAGGTAGTTCACCGACAACAGCATGTCTGGCGACCAGTGGCCGGGTTTGAACCATGGCTCGTGCCGGAGCCGGCCGTCTTCAGAAACTTTATCCTCATCGAAATAAATCAGATCAGCCTCAGGCGTCTGGTTGAGCTGCTGCACGACCGCATATAGCGTGTCCGGCGACAGCAGGTCGTCGTGGTCCAGTAGCAGGATGAACTCGCCCTGCGCCATCCCCAGCGCCACGTTGGAGTTGCCCGAGATACCCTGGTTGTTCTCGAGTAAGCGGACACGGATGCGACGATCCTGCTTCGCTGCGGCCGTCAGCACATCGTGCACGCCGGCTGCAGTCGAGCCCCCGTCGGCCAGGCAAAGCTCCCAGTGTGGATAGGTCTGGGCGCGCACCGAAGCGATGGTATCCTGTAGCACCGCGTGCTGGGGATTGTAGACCGGCGTGAGGATGCTGATCAGCGGCTGGTACGCGAAGCGGTCCGCCTCCCGCCGCTGGCGGTCAAGTTCGGCCGGGCCGGGCTCATGTGCCGCCATCCAGGCCTGGTAGGCGTCCACGTCGCCTGCCAGGCCCGTCATGCGCCAGCCCTTGTCCAGCACCCGGCGTGCCAAGCTGAGGGCATCCCGCACTAGCGCCTCCCACCCCGATGGGCGCAACCGGGTGAGCGTGCGCACGCCCAGGTCCAACGCGCGAGCACGCAGCGTGCCCGGCGGGGCCAGCACCCGGTTGGCCATCTGCAGTAGCTGGATCAGCTTCCATGACGGGCGCCCAGTGATCTCTGCCAGCTGGGCCTGGAGCGCCTGCGCCTCGCGCGCCTGCTGCTGCAAATGGGCAAACTGCGCCTCGTGCTGCGTAATCCGGTCCTCTAACGCCTGCACAGTCTGCTCGCCGGTTTCCAACCGCTGCCGCATCTCCGCTGTCAGGCGGCGCAGGTCGGTGTTCTCTTTCCACATCAGCCAGAAACGGCGTTCGTAATCCCGAACCACGCGCGTCCACGGGTCGCGCGTACGGCGGACGCGGACAGCCCACGGCGTGATATATGAGGCATCATAGTCGACGTCGCGCACGAATCCATGCAGCGCGAACTGTTCTGCCCAATACTCGGGGGGCTGGACGTTGAAGTGGGTAGCCTCGCGGTAGTCGAACGGCGCGGAGGAGAACAGGATGTCATCCGCCGCCTGGCACAGGTTGCCCAGCACCCGCCTGCCGTCGCCGGAGGACAAGTGTTCCAACACCTCGATGCAGATCACCAGATCATAGCGGCGGGGGAATGGGTCGAGGATCGAGCCAACCCAACAGAAGGGTCGCAGGTCCTCACGCACCCGGCTGATGGCCTGGGCCGAGACGTCGACGCCGTAGGCCTCGACGCTGCGATCGCGCAAGGCCTCGACCAGAAACCCCATGGCGCAGCCAACGTCCAGCGCAGTGCGGGGATGCAGGTCGCACACTAGGCGCTCGGCGATGCGGCCGAAGAAGTCCAGCCGCTCGGGTGTGCGCTCATACAGCGTGCTACCGCCACGCGCACAATAGGCGTTGTATAGAGCGGCGTTCTCGTTGGAGGCAGTCATCCAGTTCTACCGCAATTCCCATTTGGAGTATCAGTACCACATTTCTGCCCAAAATAAGCGACCTTATGGTCGTCTCAGGCTTTCTCGCCTCCTCACTGTTCATAGTGAAAAGCCGGGTTCCTCAGATACTGTGGCCAACTCATCCCCTGGCTGTCCCGTTTCGACAGTACCGGGTCGGTATAGGGCCATTTCACGCCGACATCGGGGTCGTTCCACGCCAGCGTGCTCTCCGAGGCGAGCGTGTAGAAACCAGTGCACTTATATTGTACTTCAGCCACCTCGGAGAGGGTGGCGAACCCATGCGCAAAACCCGGCGGCACATACATCTGTTTCATATTTTCCGCGGACAACTCGACCCCGAACCATTGGCCGAATGTCGGGGAGCCGACCCGCAGGTCAACGGCGACATCAGATCCTGATAATGAAGCCCACGCAACACCTTAGCGCCTGAGCGCGAATGATTGTCCTGAACGAAATTGAGCTGCAGGCCCGCTTTGGCAAAATCGCGCTGATGGTAGTTCTCGATAAAAAAGCCACGCTCATCGCGGAAGTATTTAATCTCGATGATGCACACATCACGCAGAGGCGTTGGGACGACAAATGTCTCCATGGGGGAGTCCTTGGTCAGAATTGGGGTGGCGCATTCAAAGCAGAAGGCCGCTCTATGGTTTTCTTTCGACGACCACGCGGACTGCCAGGTTCAACAGGTGCTCACGCAGAGTATTGGGCGGCGCGAGAAACAGCCGCAGGCGCTGCAGGAGTTGCACTAATTTCCAGGAAGGTCGGCTGGTGATGTCCAGCCATTGGAGCTGGCGGGCATGCAGTTCTTGTTCCTTCGCGTCCAGTTGTGCTCTTAGTTCCTGCTCTTGGGCGGCCATGTGTGTCCTGAGCGCCTCCAACTGTGCGCGCAGGGCTTGTACGGCCTGTTCATCGGCGGCCAACTGATCGCGCATTTCCACGGTCAACTGGCGCAGGTCCACATTCTCTTTCCATAACAACCAGAAATGCCGCTCGTAGTCGCGGATGACCCGGTGCGGGGGTTCGTGATTGCGGCGGAAGCGCACAGCCCAGGGGTTTATGAACGAAGCATCAAAGTCTACATCGCGCACAAAACCGTGCTGCGCGAACTGGTCGGCCCAATATTCAGGGGACTGAACGTTGAAGTGCGTCGCCTCGCGGTAATCCAGTGGGGTCGAGGAGAAAAGAATGTCATCCGCAAACCGGCAGAAATTGGCGATGGCCGCCTCGCTGTCCGGTTGGCGCAGATGCTCTAGCACTTCAATGCAGACAATCAGATCATAGCGCCGGGGGAATGGGTGCGAGACCGATCCGACCCAGCAGTACGCTTGGACAGCCTCAGGCACTTTTCCCATAGCATATTCCGAAATATCGACGCCAAAAGCTTCGACGCCTCTTGCGCGTAAGCCCTCGACCAGAAACCCCATCGCGCACCCTGCATCCAGGACCGTCTGCGGGCCGATGCGACTGACAATTTTCTCGGCGATCCCGCCAAAGAACCCCAACCACTCCGGCGACCGTTCGTAAGGCCGGCCGCATCCATGCTGGAAGTAGTATGCATCGTAGAGTTGGGTATCGTCGTTATCAGGCATGGCCGGACGAGCAGACAAGAGGTTCAGCGTTTCCGAGGCGAACTTCTGGCTTCAATATGCTGATAGCGCCAGTAGACCTGCCACGGCGTCACCGCCGATTCCAGCAGGTGAAACACCTCGCCGGCGGAGATATGCGGCCTGGCCCACAACTGACGTCGTTTCCGCCATGCGTCCGGCAAGGCTCTCAGGCCGGCCATCCGCCCACGCCAAGCGCTGGCGCCTCGCCGTTCCACCAACGCATACCCGAGGGAGAGAAGTTCGTAAAATAAGATGGGCGGAAGGAAGAAGATAAGATAGGGCAGAGGATAGTTCTTGGCCAGCATCAGAATTTTGTTCTTCGACAGCAAATAGGTTTTGAACGGCGAACCTTCCCGTGAGGTCGCAGAATGCAGATGGTAGACGCAGGCGGCCGGCGCGTAAATCGCCTTCCAGCCGCGCCAGCGCGCGCGCCAGGCTAAGTCCGCATCTTCCAGGTAAGCAAAGAAATCCTCGTCAAACAAGCCCACGTCATTAAAAAGCTCACGCCGGTATAACGCCGCGCCGGCGCACGCGCCAAATACGGGCACAGGCTCTCGCTCGGTCAACTCTACCGGCGTTCCCCCGCCCCGGTCCCAACTGAGGCCGCATTGATCCACGCAGATCCCCGTGGAGTTGATCATCCCCGGCTGGTCGGCAAACACCATCCTGGAAGCGACCATGCCCACCCGCGCATCTTGTTCGACCGCGGCGACCATTTCCGCAATCCACCTGGGCTCAACCCACGTATCATTATTAAGCAGCGCCAGGTAATGCCCGCGTCCGGCCTGAATGCCCTGGTTATTGGCTGCGGCAAAACCCAGATTCTGGCGGTTGCAAATCAGGCGTATGTTGGGGTAATGCTCCGCCACCCAAGTCGCGCTCCCATCGGTGGAGCCGTTGTCTACGATGATGATTTCGACCTCCGGATAAGTCTGGGTGATCAATGAGGCCAGGCACTTCTCCAGATAAGCGCGACCATTCCAGCTCGCGACGATGACCGAGACCAGGTGAGGCATTCGCCAAGCTTATACGGGCGATTTGAGATGTCGGCGATGGGCCAACGGTACGGCAACACAAAGCAGACAGCCGCGTATTATAACATCCCCCAAGGCCTCCCTCCGGAGCGAGGCCCAGGCCATGCGCCTCTTCACCCTTTATGCCGCCGTGTTTAGCTCGGCCAGCGAGAGATGCGCCCACTCGCCGCCCGGAGTCATCAGGCCATAACGCTCTTTGACGCCGCCGTCATGGTTGCTAACCCGAAAGGCATAGAGCCGATCATGGAA
>Ga0209751_10002998_pt1 | contig 16522 bp, 16 predicted proteins | sample RifCSP13_1_FD_184019 | JGI IMG/M metagenome (GOLD analysis project Ga0209751, IMG submission 184019) | Soil microbial communities from Rifle, Colorado - Rifle CSP2_sed 13_1 (SPAdes) (version 2) | ecosystem: Environmental > Terrestrial > Deep subsurface > Rock core/Sediment | place: Rifle... | reverse complement strand
AAGGAACTGCATTGCCCTTACGCCTTCGACAGCCGCCTTGAGCGCACCCGCGTCGTCCGCCTTCACATGGAAGGGCACATATACGGCATTGAGGCCGACTGCCTTGAAGGCCGCGTTCTGCATGGCAGGCGAGAGAGTATGTATGATGGGGTCGCCGAATATGCCTGTTATCTTCGTATGCCCGTTTATATTCATCCTGATAGTTTCCTAATCTCTATTTACGAGTATTCTTTCAGACCTTTTTATGTCCCGCCTTATCTGACGTTGCAACGCCTCGGTTGAGGCAAACGCCTTCTCGCCCCTGAGCCTTCTTACGAACTCAACCCTGACCCTTTTACCATAAATATTATCCCGGAATCCAAGTATATGCACCTCGATCGACCGCTCCTTGCCTCCGAAGGTGGGCGCCATCCCGATATTCACGACAGCCCTGTGCCGGGCTTCCCCTACGACAGCAAAGGCCGCGTAGACCCCGTCGCCGGGGACGATCTCGCTCTGGGTCCTGATGTTCGCCGTGGGAAAGCCTATCTCTTTGCCTATCGTCCTTCCCCTTACGACCTTTCCCTTTATTGCAAAGTTACGGCCCAATAGCGCTGCCGCCTCCATTACCTCGCCCTCCGTAATACGACGGCGAATGCGGGAGCTGCTCACTACCTCTCCGCCCTTTTTGTATGCGGGTATCACATGGACGCCGAAGCCCAGCTCTTCTCCAAGCTCCTTCAAATAATCCGCAGTGCCTGTCTTGCCCTTGCCGAATGAGAAGTCGTGGCCGACGCAGACATCCGCGGCGACGGGCCGAAGCTCCGCCTCGACAAACTCCCTCGGGTGCCTGGCCGCAAACTCCTTCGTGAACCTGGCTATTACCATGTAGTCGATTCCAAGCGCCTCGATGATCCGCGCCTTATCCTCTATGTCGAGTATGAGCGCCGGGCTTTTATTGGGGGCGACGACCTTCAGGGGATGGGGCTCAAAGGTATACACCACGGAGCTAACACCGAGAGAGGCTGCCCTTTCCCTTACTTTCCTGATTATCCTCTGGTGTCCGAGATGGAGGCCGTCGAAGTTGCCGAGCGTAAGTACCGCCTGCTTCGTCTTTCGTTTGAGCCCCTTCGAGTTACGGAAAATCTGCATAAGGTTAAAATTTACCTGACCTCAATATCTGCACCGCGAGCCAGAAGCCGAGTACAGACGCGATGATAAAGCCGAGAATGCCGAGCACGGGCAGGCCCATGACCGTCGGCGCGCTCTCCGCCGCTATTACCATCGAGGAGCCTACGATGAGCGCCGCGATGATGACCGCGAAGGTGAGCCTGTTGGAGGACCTGTCCACCTCTCCCATAAAGTCCTCGAGCCCCCTGTGCATGAACTCGATGCGGAGCTTGTCATCCAATATCTTCTTCATCATGCGGCCTGCCTGCGACGGGAAGTCCTTCATCAGGTCCCGGTATTCGGCAGCCATCGAAAGCGCGCCCTCGGCAACCGCGGACGGGCTTATCCGCTCGACATAGAGCCTTCTGGCGTAAGGCTCGCACTCGTCGAGTATGTTCACGTCAGGATACAGGACCCTTGCCAGCCCTTCAAGCTCTATGATGCACTTGTCAAAGAGCATCAGGTCCCTCGGGAGCCTTATCTCGTGCCGGGCCGCGAGCCTTATGTAATCGAGCAGGACCTCGCCGATCCTCACGTACTTCAGAGGCCTGCCGAAATAATGGAGCAGTATGTCATGGTACTCCCTTTCAAACGCGGACCGGTCTATGGTCTCCGGCAGTATATCCATGCGCTGGTAGACCTTTATGGTCGACTCGTAGTCCTGGGTCGCGAACCCGATCAGGATATCGGCCAGGTTCTGCTTCATGGACGCGTCTATCCTGCCCACGATGCCGAAGTCGACGAACGCTATCTGGTTTTGGGATACTACGAAGATGTTGCCTGAATGCAGGTCGCCGTGGAAGAGTCCGAACTCGAATACCTGCTTGAAGAATATGTCGGAGATCAGGTGGGCGATTGCCTCTGTGTCTATGCCCGCCTCTTTGAGCTTCCCGACCTTGTCCACCTTAATGCCGTGGACGCGCTCCATCGTAAGGACATGCCTGGCAGTGCTCTCCCAAAAGACCCTGGGCACCTTGACCCTGTGGTCGCCCTCGAAGTTCTCCCTGAACTTCCCGGTGTAGCTCGCCTCGAGGGTAAAGTCCATCTCCCTCTTTATGACCCGCGAGAACTCGTCGACCATGCCCAGCGGGTCGTAAAGCCTGGCCTCCGGGATGTACTTCAGGGCCAGCCTGGCAAGATACCCCAGGATGGCGATATCGGTCTCTATGACCGCCTCTATGCCTGGCCTCTGAACCTTGATAACGACTTCGTCGCCGTCGCGCGTTACTGCCCTGTGCACCTGCGCGATCGAAGCCGCCGCTATGGGCGCTTCTTCAATAGATGAGAAGAGTTCGGTATAGGGCCGGTTGAACTCCGCCTCTATGACCTTGATGACATCCTTAAAAGGGAACGGGCTGACAGAGTCCTGGAGCTTCAAAAATTCCACGACGAAGTCATGCGGCGCGACATCCGGCCTGGTGGAGAGTATCTGGCCGAATTTTATGAAGGTCGGGCCCAGCTCTTCGAGCGCGAGCCTGACCCTTACTGGCTCTGTAAGCTCCTCTGCCTCTTTGGTAAACCTGCGGCCCGCGAGCCGGAGCGGTATGGAGACGACCCTGGTGAGGTGCATCCTCTCCATTACCGGAAAGAATCCGTGGCGCACCAGCACGCCCGCTATCTCGCGGAGCCTCCGGGCGCTCTTGTACGCGGCATGGAACCTCAAAGGGCTCATCTCTTCCTCTTTTTCTTTCCCCTGTCCTCTTCCTGGGCAAGGACCAGGTCGATCCTGCGCCGTTCAAGGTCGACCCCGGCGACCTTGACCTTTACCTCGTCAGCTAGCCGGTACGCCTTTTTTGTCCTCTCGCCTGTAAGCGTATGCCTCTTCTCGTCGAAGATGTAATAATCGTCGGTCAGCATGGAGACATGGACAAGCCCCTCTACGAAGTAGTCCTTGAGCTCCACGAAGAAGCCGAAGCTCGTCACGCCTGATACGAAGCCCTCGTACTCTTCGCCGACCTTGTCCTTCATGAACTGGCATTTCTTGAGGTCCGCTATCTCCCTTTCAGCCTCCATCGCCTTTCTCTCGCGGGCAGATGTGTGGCCGGCTATCTCAGGCAGGGCCGATTCCATCTCCGAGCGCGCCTCTGCCGTATACTGCTTTTTAAGAAGCAGCTTCAGGAGCCTGTGCACGACAAGGTCAGGGTATCTCCTTATGGGCGATGTAAAATGCGTATAATCGTCGAATGCCAGGCCGAAGTGGCCGACATTCTCTTCCGAGTAGACCGCCTGCTTCATGGAGCGCAACAGCACATGGTTGACGAGCTTCTCTTCCGCCTTGCCCTCGACCAGCTTCAGCACGGCCTGGAAGGATTTGGGCCCCTCGGGCCTGAAGCGGATGCCGAAGGTCGCGACGAAGTCCGCGAAATCTGCAATCGAGTCTTCTGATGGCTCATCGTGCACCCTGTAGATGAAGGGGAGGTTCCTGGCCGAGAACTCCTCGGCTACCGCCCTGTTGGCGGAGAGCATGAACTCTTCGATGAGCCTGTGGGCAATATTCCTCTCGGATTTTACTATTCCCTCAACTTTTCCCTCGATGTCTATTATTATCTGCGGCTCAGGAAGGTCGAAGTCTATCGAGCCCTCCTCAGATCTTCTCTTCATGAGCTTGTGCGCAAGCTCGGCCATCAATTTCAGATCAGGCGCTATCCGGGCGTATCTCTTCGAGAGCTCCGCGTCCTCGTCCATTATGAGCTTCTTTACATTCGTATAGGTCATGCGCTCTGCGCTTTTTATGACGCTCTCGTAGAACCTCTTTTTTACGACCCTGCCCTCTTCGTCAAGGTCGAGCTCGGCGGTCATGGTGAGCCTCTCCACGTTGGGGTTCAGGCTGCATATCCCGTTCGAGAGCGCCTCAGGCAGCATGGGTATGGCCCTGTCCGGGAAATAGACCGATGTGCTCCTGGCATAGGCCTCTTTGTCTATCTCGGCGCCTTCAATTACATAGTAGCTCACGTCCGCTATCGACACCCAGAGCCTGTAGCCTTTCGCCGTCTTCTCAATCGAGACCGCGTCGTCAAAGTCCTTTGCCGTCTCGCCGTCTATGGTAAAGATTATCCGCTCCCTCAAGTCTACCCTGTCTTTTATCTCAGCAGGGAGGACCTCCCTGGGAACGCTCTTTACCTCGTGCATTACGGCCGACGGGAACCTGTTCAACAGGCCGTACTTCCTCAATATGACCTCTGCCTCGACATCCGGGTCGTCCGGGTCGCCGATTATCTCCAATACCTTTCCCGTACCGCCCATGTTCTTTGCAGGCCAGCGCGTTATCTCCACGGAGACTATCATGCCGTCTGAGGCGTTCTTTGCCTCCTTCGGCGGTATTATTATCTCGTTTATTATCCTCTCGTCAGACGGGATGATGACGCCGAAGCCCCTGCCCCACTCGAACCTGCCGACTATGGTCTTGTTGGCGCGGGATATCACCCTTATTATCGAGCCCTCGCGCCTCTCTCCCCTGGCGCCCCTCTTTATGCCTTCTACCCTGGCGACCACTGTATCATTGTGCATCGCGCCCGAGAGCTTGCGGTTGGCTATGAAGATATCGCCCTCCCTGTCCTTACCTCCGCCCTCAGGCACGACAAAACCGTAACCGTCAGGGTGGCATGTGAGCCTCCCTGTGACAAGGTTCATTTTCGATGGCAGACCGTACCTGCCGCCGCGGGTCTTGATGAGCAGGCCCTCAGAGACCATATTCTTCACGATGCGCTTGAAGCGGTCCCTCTCTGCCCTGGGCACGTCAAAGGCATGGACAAGCTCTTTGAGCGTAAGAGGGCCTGCCTCCTCCTGCTCCATGAAGGCCTGAATATTTTTCTTAAGCTCTTCCGTGTCCTTCTCAGGATTCATAGTCGACTACCGCTACCGACTCTCTTATTGTGGCAATGTACTGCGCGACCTTTACGTGCTCGGGGTGTGTCTGGTAGAGCTCCAGGTCCTTGAGCGAGCCTAACTTTACCGTGAGCGAGATATCGTACGACCTCTCTGACATCAGGACGTCCGTGCCGACATCGATGCCCTTTATCTGGGGCACCTTTGTGCTGAGGCCCTTGAGCATCCTTACAGTCCTTGCGATGGTATCGGAGGACCTGTCTTTAAGTTTAAAGAGAACTACGTGAGTAATCAATTTTCACCTCTTGGACGTATTCCGGATATCAAAAAAAGATGCTAACCTGATTATATATCCTCAGGGCAATTGGCGTGTTTTTCCGGGGAAAATAGAACGGAACTGCCCCGGAAAGGGGCAGTTCCAGATGAATATCCTTGGCTGGGGCTGGAACAGGTCTGGATATGGGGGAACCCCCTATAGAGGATTATTTTGGAACCTTTTCCCAGTCCTTGAGGAACCTTTCTATGCCGATGTCCGTAAGCGGGTGCTTTGAGAGCTGCTCCAGGACCTTGAACGGGATAGTGGCCACGTGCGCGCCCATCCTCGCGCTCTCCAGCACGTGGACAGGGTGCCTGATGCTGGCCGCTATTATCTCCGTAGTAAATCCATAATTCTCGTAGATATCCAGTATCTGGCCTATAAGGTCCATGCCCACCTGGGAGATGTCGTCGAGCCTGCCTATGAACGGGCTCACAAAGGTGGCCCCCGCCTTGGCCGCCATAAGGGCCTGCACAGCGGAGAAGACGAGGGTAACGTTGGTCTTTATGCCTTCCTTTGATACGGCCTTTACCGCCTTGAGGCCGTCGAGCGTCATTGGGACCTTTACGACGACATTCTTGTGTATCTTTGCGAGCTGGCGCGCCTCGGCGATCATGCCTGCCGCGTCAAGGCTTATGGCCTCGGCGCTCACCGGGCCGTCTATTATCGAGCAGATCTCTTTTATGCGCTGCTTGAAATCGCATTTCTCCCTGGCGACCAACGACGGGTTTGTAGTGACGCCGTCTACAAGGCCCCATTCGTCAGCTGTGCGTATCTCTTCCAGATTGGCGGTATCTATAAAGAACTTCATCAAAAACTCCCTTGACTAAAGGTTTTTACTATGCGAATATTTCGTGTTGTCGCTGTTGCCCTGCATTCGCAGGGCCCCGTTTTTCAATGATATTAGCCTGATTCAGGCCCTATTTCAAGGTCAAATTGGCCCTGATGAAGCCTGAAGGGTCAAACGTTGCCGAAGTGGCGGAATTGGCAGACGCGCAAGATTCAGGTTCTTGTGGGTGAAAGCCTGTGGGGGTTCGAGTCCCCCCTTCGGCACCATTTTAAAATAAAAAAGGTCAGGTGAAACCTGATTCCTTTTTTATTTTAAAGGTTGATGTCGGGACTCGAACGGCTTCCACGCGCCTCGCGGAGCGAGGATGAGGGCGCAGGATGCGCCCGGAAGCGAGGAAGACCGGAGCCGGAGCGAGACGGACAGGACGTCCGGCGAGCGTAGGCCGAGTCCCGACGCATGCAGACGGACAAAAGCGGGTCCGAGCAAAGGCCGAGCCCCCCTGCATACTGTAACACCGCACTTTTTCCCTTTACCTTTCATCAGTCCCTTCCGAAGAGAAATCCGGCCCTGAGGCCCTAAGAGATAGATGAACCCGCATAGTATCCTGATAATAATACCGGCCTTCAACGAGGAGGCCTCCATCGCCAATGTCATCGCGTCTGTGCGAAGGTGCGTGCCAGGGGCCGATATCGTGGTCATAAACGACGGCTCCACGGACCGCACCCGGAGCATTGCCGAGGGGCTCGGGGTCGTGGTCCTGAACCATATCTACAACCTTGGCATCGGCGCGACCATGCAGACAGGCTACAAGTACGCAGTAGCGGGCGGATACGACCTGGCCGTACAGTTCGACGGAGACGGCCAGCACCCGGCCGAGCAGATAAAGGACATCATAAGGCCGGTCCTCGATGGCAAAGCCGACCTTGTCGTAGGCTCCAGGTTCCTTGGAGAGGGCAACTACAGGCCGTCCATTGCCAGGGGCGCCGGCATGGCGTTTTTCTCAAGGCTGGTTTCCGCCATATTGAAAGAGCGGCTCACGGACACGACATCCGGCTTCAGGGCAGCGGGGCGCGAATGCATAAATTATTTCAGCTCCCGCTACCCGGACGACTACCCGGAGGTGGAAGCTCTCGTATTGCTTCATAAAAAGGGTTTTAGTATAATGGAAGTACCCGTTACCATGACGGAAAGGGCAGGCGGGAGATCGTCCATAACGCCGCTGAGATCGGTATATTACATGGTCAAGGTCTTGCTGGCCATACTGGTCGACCTCATAAAAAAGACGTAAAAGTCAGAGGGCTTACGATGTATCTTTTCCAGGCATTCGCGATCATAGGCTCGCTCCTGCTCTTCTTCATAGTAATAGACTTCATCAGGCGCGGGCTCCTCAAGGAAAAGTACTCTGTCCTTTGGCTGGCCTGCGCCCTGGTCATCACTGTCCTCTCCCTTAAAAAAGAGCTGCTGGATACTGTCGCGGGCTATATCGGCATCGCGTATCCGCCGTCCTTTCTCTTCCTTGTCGCCTTCATATTCGTACTCCTCATAAACCTCCACTTCTCGGTCGTCATATCCATTTTCCACGAAAAGAACAAGGTGCTGGCGCAGGAGATCACCCTGGTAAAGAACGCCCTCAAGGAAGCGGGCATAGACACGGCCGGGGGGGCGAAAAAGGACGATAAAGGGCTGCCGAATGGATAGGCTTTTCGCGAACAGGCGGTTCAGCCCACTCTTTTTGCTCTTCATGTCGCTCGTCACGCTTGGAGTCTATTCAAACTCGTTTTTCGCCGCGTTCCAGTACGACGACGTACCGATAGTCCGCGACAACTTCCTCATACGCGACCTCGGGAACCTCGGTGTCATGCTCGAGAACACAAGGGCCGTGACCCTCGTTACCTTTGCCCTGAATTATGCCGTAGGCGGGCTCGACACTACCGGCTATCATGTAGTCAATTTCGCCATACACATAATAAACGCGGCGCTTGCCTATATCCTGCTCCTTGCGACCTTCAAATTCCTCAAGGTCGACCAGACGACATCGAGGCGCATATCGGCTTTCGCCGCGCTCCTCTTTGCGGTGCACCCCATACAGACCCAGGCGGTCACCTATATCGTGCAGAGGATGGAGTCCCTCTCAAGCATGTTCTATCTGATCGCCATCCTCCTTTTCATAATGGCCTCACAGGCGTCTAACATCATAAAACGGGGCGCTCTCTATGGTGGCGTGGCTCTCTCGTATGTCCTCGCCTTCTATTCAAAGGAGATAACCTACACGCTGCCGGCAGCGATCCTTCTCTACGATTATTTCTTCATCGCAAAGGGGCAGATCAAAGGCGTACTCAAAAAATGGCCTGCGTACGCGCTGCTGGCGGTGCTCTTCGGCTATTTCACATACGCGACCGTGGTGCCCCTCGGAGGCTTCAATGACCTGAGCGACGAAACGGCGGCAGTAGAGACAGATAAGAAATATGCCGCTCCAATAGTCAAAAGCGAACTCGCGCCTGCAGGACCTGCGGAGCTGGACTACACGGCAGGCTTTAAGATATCCCAGGTGAGCCCGAAGGAGTACCTCTACACGCAGTTCAATGTCATGGTCTATTACCTGGGGCTCCTCCTGGTGCCAGCCAACCAGAACCTCGATTACGATTTCCCCTGGGCAAAAGAGCTCTTCAAGGCCCCGGCAGTTCCGCCTGGCACTGTACTGAACATGCCGATGCTGCCGCCGATAGTATCACTATTGGTACTCCTCATTATAATCGGCGCTGCCGTCTATCTATTCGCGCGTACATGGAAGGATCCTCATTCAAAGGCCCGGGCGGCATCTTACTTCATCATCTGGTTTTTCCTGGTGCTTTCGCCTACATCGAGTTTCGTGCCCATTGTGGACGCAATTTACGAACACAGGGTCTATCTGGCCTCGCTTGGGTACTTTACGGTATTTGTCATGGTGGTTGACGCGGTCATAGGCCGCATTATTACCGGCAAAAAAGCTCCAAAACTGACAAATTAAAGGGTCTTTGCCGGTTTTGGCTTGTTTCTGGCCGTAAACCCTTAAATAAAATAATGTATTGACTGAAACGAGCTTCTAAGTTATCCTATGCGGAAATAGTCATGAGGGCTATACAGGTCATGAAGGCTCAGATTGCGCTCCAGCCAAAACAGGTCCTTATCGCTGAGGACAACTCAAAGACCCGGCTCTTCCTGAAAAACCAGCTCGAGTTGCTCGGCTATCAGGTGGAAGCGGTCTGTAACGGCGCCCTTGCCGTTGAAAGGGCCGCTGAGTTGAACCCGGCCCTTGTCATAATGGACGTCAAGATGCCAGAAATGGACGGGATAGACGCCGCAAAGGCCATCTCGTCAAAAGGTCCTGTTCCAATAATCCTCATAACCGGCCTCTCATCCGATGAAATGGCCACCAAGGCCATAGAATCCGGCGTTTTTGCCTATCTCGTAAAGCCGATCACCAAAAAACAGCTTGAGCCTGCCATAAAATTAGCCCTCGCGAGATACTCCGAGTTCAAAAGCCTCAAGGTCGAGGTATGCGACCTCAAGGACGCGATCGAGACAAGAAAGATGGTCGAGCGCGCCAAGGGCATACTGATGAAGCGCTGCAACATCTCCGAAGACGATGCCTTCAAGCTCCTGCAGTCCCACTCCCAGAAAGAGAACAAGAAGATGAAGGAGATAGCGGAGACAATAATCTCCGCGAGCAAGCTCCTTTAATCCCCTCTGCAATTTTCCGACAAACCTTTTAAGGCGGTCTTTTAATTGTTTTTCTTTGTCCTGCTTTCTTTAGCAGGCCGCTGAAAAGCCACGGCGTTTTTCAGCAGCCTGAGGGAAAGGAAGGATTTGACTTGCTAAACCAGGACTGATATCCTGATAGAAAATCACGCTGGGGGAGCCCGTTTTGGGCTGAGAGTTCCCGCAAGGGAAGACCCTGACGACCTGATCTGGTTAATGCCAGCGTAGGGAAGCGGCCGCACATATCCAACCGGCGCCATTGGCGCCCCAAAAGCCGCCTTCCGGGCGGCTTTTCAATTTCATGCACCTTGACCATGAAAAGATATCGGCTCTCGCTGCCCTGGGAGAGCCCGCCGAGGCAGAAGCCCTCGGAGTGCTTGAGAAGGCCTCCCTTGCCGGGGGCCTCTCGCTTGAAGAGGCGGCAATCCTCCTGTCGATAAAAGACTCGGCCCTTTTGAACGAGCTTTTCAGGATAGCAGGAGAGGTAAAGGAGCGGGTCTTTGGCAGGCGCATTGTCCTATTTGCGCCGCTCTATCTTTCAAACTATTGCACCAACGGCTGCACATACTGCGGCTTCAGGAGCCAGAACAGGGATGTGCCGCGAAAGGCCCTTACAGTTGATGAGGCCGTATCCGAGGCAAAGGCGCTCGTGGCCATGGGCTTCAAGCGCGTACTCCTTGTCACCGGGGAGGACCCGAGGTGGGGCCTCGACTATATTACCTCTTGCGTAAGGGCGATATACGAACGGACCGGTATGCGCATCGTCCATGTCAACGCGCCGCCGATGGACACCGATTCTCTCAGAGAATTAAAGAAGTCGGGGGCCGGTGTCTATCAGTCCTTTCAGGAGACATATCACAGGCCAACTTACGCCGTCATGCACCCGAGCGGCCGTAAAAAGGACTATGATTTCAGGCTCGACGTGATGGACAGGGCAATGGATGCAGGCTTCGGGGATGTCGGCATAGGCCCTCTGCTGGGCCTCTATGACTACAGGTTCGATTCACTCGCTTCCATAGCCCACTCTGAGCGCCTATTTAAAAATTACGGCACTCACGCGCATACCATATCGATTCCACGCCTCAGGCCAGCTGAAGCAGGCCTGGATGACGCGCCATACAGGGTATCTGACGAAGAACTCAAAAAGGTAGTGGCTGTCTTTCGTCTGAGCGTGCCTTCCGCAGGCATTGTCGCGTCGACCAGAGAGCCAGCGGAGTTCAGGGCCACGCTCATACATACAGGCGCAACGCAGCTCAGCGCAGCCTCCCGGACAAACCCCGGAGGATACGCCGGAGAAAAGAGCCTCGAGCAGTTCTCGACGAACGACCACAGGAGCCTCATCGAGGTAATAAGGTCGATAATAGACGAAGGGCTTCTGCCGAGCCTCTGCACCACATGCTACAGGGTGGGCAGGACAGGCAGCGAGTTCACTGGCAAGACAATGGCCGGGGAGATGGAAAAATTCTGCCAGGCAAACGCCGTTCTCACGCTTAAAGAATATCTCCTCGACTACTGCCAAAACGGCTCAAAAGAAGCTCTCCAGAAGGCAATAGATGAAGGCCTCAAGGGCGTTGACCCGGGCATTAGAAAGGCTCTCGCGCAAAAGCTCGACGAGCTCGAGGCCGGGGAACGGGATTTGTTCTTCTGATTGAGTCATTGAAGAGTTTATTTGCGTGAGAAAGACTGATTTAATTTCCTCTCCCCCAGGAGGAGAGGATGAAGGTGATGGGGTCTTTTAAATAATCCCCCTCACCCTGCCTCTCCCCAAAGGGGAGAGGGGAAAAACTTACCCTCGAAATGAAGATAAAGCTTAATGGAGAAATAAAAGAGGTCGAGGACGGGATTACGATACAATCACTCCTTGACTCGCTCTCGATAAAGATCCAGGGCATAGCAGTCGATCTAAACCGCGAGATAGTCCCGAAGCGGCTATTCGGGTCGACCAGCCTCAAGGATGGGGACGAGGTAGAGATAGTGAGGATGGTCGGGGGCGGCTGATATTCCCCTCCACCTTATTCCAAAGCAGGAATGGGGGATTATTTAGCAGGGTGTTGAAAAACACCCTGCTAAGGCAATCCATGGATGGATTGCCAAATTGCGAGACTTGAAAAGTCGAGCAATTTGTAAGACTTGGACGAATTCACTTCGGCCAAGTCGTGTTTGAAAAAGTCCAGGACGGACTTTTTCAACATCCTGTTAGTCTGTCATTCTAAGGAGCCGGAGGCGACGCAGAATCTCGGCGCAAAAACAAAGGAGTGCGATCCTTATCTCGCCCCATCCCTGGGGCTCGACCCTTCGGGCTGCCGCGCCTTCGGCGCAGCATTCAATTTTTGCTATCCTGCAAAAATTGTCGCTTCGCTCAGAATGACATTAAAGATCTTGAATGGCATTGCGAATCTCCCCTAACCCCTCTTTAGAAAAGAGGGGGATAAAAGACAATTCAGGAGAAATTTAATGGACTCAGTCAAAATAGGCAAATACACATTCAAATCCCGCCTCATGGTAGGCACAGGGAAGTACCCAAGCAACGAGGTAATGGTAAAGGCTCTCGAGGCCTCCGGGGCAGAGGTGGTCACGGTCGCGGTGAGGAGGGTGAACCTGGACCGCAGGAGCGAATCGCTCCTCGACCATATTGATCTAAAAAAATACACGCTCCTGCCAAATACCGCGGCCTGCTACACGGCAGAGGACGCTATAAGGACGGCTCGGCTTGCGAGGGAGGCCCTCGATACCGACCTCGTCAAGCTTGAGGTAATAGGCGACGAGAGGACGCTCTTCCCTGACAACGAGGCGCTGCTCGTTGCTGCGCGCGTGCTTGTGAAAGAGGGCTTCACGGTAATGCCCTACACCAACGACGACCCCATTATGGCAAAGAAGCTCGAAGAGGCCGGCTGCGCGGCTGTCATGCCGCTGGCTGCGCCCATTGGCTCTGGATTGGGCATACGCAACCCGTACAACATAAAGATAATATTGGAAACTGTAAAGGTGCCCATCATAGTGGACGCAGGAGTCGGCACTGCCTCTGACGCGGCGATAGCGATGGAGCTTGGCTGCGACGGGCTCCTGATGAACACCGGCATTGCCGGGGCAAAGGACCCTGTTGCAATGGCAAGGGCCATGAACCTCGCTGTCGAGGCCGGAAGGCTCGCATATCTCGCGGGCAGGATAGAGAAGAAGCTCTACGCGACAGCTTCGAGCCCGCTTACGGGCCTGATAGGGTAGGAGACAAATGCATCCGGTACTTATAGAATTCGGGCCTGTGGCCATACGCTTTTACGGGCTCATGTATGTGATCGCCATACTGGTTGGGAGCGTCCTTATAAGGAAAGAGGTCGAGAGGAAGAATATCGCCCTCATTCCCGACGACGTGATGAACTTCATAGTGTGGACCGTAATCGGCGGCATAATAGGGGCGCGGGCCTACTATGTCGTATTCAACTGGGGATACTACGGGGCAAACCCTTCAGAGATACCGGCCATCTGGCACGGCGGGCTGGCTATACACGGCGGCCTCCTGGGCGGCATCACTGCTGCCTGGATATACTTGAGGAGAAAAGCGGTCCTGTTCTGGAGGATGGCCGATGCTGTCGCGCCTGCCATCATACTCGGCCAGGCGTTCGGCAGGTTCGGCAACTTCATGAACGGAGACGCCCACGGCAGGCCCACTGACCTGCCCTGGGGACTAGTCTTTCCGCCGGAATCGATTGCCGGGTCCGAGTTCCCCAACACGCCGCTCCACCCGACGATGCTATATGAGATGTTCATTAACCTGGGCATATTCTCTTTTCTCTGGTTTTATCTGCGGAACAAGGGTCATAAGGACGGCTTCATATTCGCCACGTATCTTACGCTCTATTCGATAGGAAGGTTCATCGTAGAGCACTTCAGGGCAGACAGCCTCATGATGGACTCGCTGAAGGCGGCGCAGGCAGTGAGCCTGACTATCGCGGCCTTGGGATTGATCGTAATATTTTCAAAAAGGCTCTGGAAGCCATAAATCCCGAATAGCTTGCATCTACTCAGGCCGCTCAAAAAGCTCCATATGCGAGGCCCCAGTTAAATCGGGGAGCGAGGAAGGAGGCGTACTCTTTGCCGTACGCCGCACTGACGAGCTTCTGAAGCCAACAAAGCAGATGGACTTTTTCAGCGGCCTGCCGAAAGGATGCGATGAGGTTTCCAAGGCTATATCTCATTACAGACGGCTCGGCATCTTCAGGGGATGCGTTTCTCAAGAAGATTCAGGCTGCCCTGAGGGGCGGGGTGAGGTTGGTTCAGCTCCGCGAAAATCTTTGCGCAAGGGAGCTCCTGGAGCTGGCTAAGAGCGTGCGCGAGTTGACCGAGTCTTTCGGCGCAAGGCTTATTATAAACGACAGGGCGGACATAGCCCTGCTTTCAGGCGCAGACGGGGTGCACCTTACCTCAAAGAGCTACTCAGCAACTTACGCAAGGGAGCTTCTGGGTAAAGACGGCATCATAGGCGTATCAACGCATTCAATAGACGAGGCAAAGGCAGCTGAAGCGGCGAGCGCTGACTTCATTACCTTCGGGCCCGTCTTTCATACGCCCTCAAAGACGGGCTATGGGGAGCCGCTCGGTGTCGATGAGCTAAAGAAAACGGTGCGCTCTATCTCGATACCTGTCTATGGACTGGGCGGCATCAACAAGGGGAACTTGAGGCAGGTATTGAAGACCGGCGCAAATGCCGCGCTGATAGGCGCGATACTGAACAGCCCTGATATTGAAGCAAGCGCAAGGGAGCTATTGAAGGAATTCGATTCGGATACGGAATAAGATAAGGAGTTAAAATGACACAGCTTGAGGCTGCCCGCAAGGGAACGATAACAGAAGAGATGAGGTCCGCAGCAGCATCCGAAGGCGTAGATGCCGAGTTCATACGAAAAGGCATCGAGGACGGTGTAATCGTAATCAATAAAAACAAGCTGCACCGCTCGATATCCGGCCTTGCAGTCGGCAGGGGCCTTCGGACAAAGGTCAACGCCAACATCGGTTCCTCTCAGGACAAGGCTGACATCGAAGAGGAGCTCAAAAAGCTCAAAGTGGCGATAGATGCAGGGGCTGACGCTGTCATGGACCTCTCCACAGGCGGCGACGTCTCAGCCATCAGAAAAGCGGTCATGAATGAATCTACGGTCGCGATCGGCACGGTGCCCATATACCAGGCTGCTTACGGCGCGAGAAAGAAGGGCAAGAGCTTTGTCGAGCTCGATGCTGAGGAGATGTTCGATTCGATAGAGGCGCATGCCGAAGACGGAGTCGATTTCATAACCGTCCACTGCGGCGTGACGAGGAGCTCGGTAGAGAGGATCAAGAAGGAAGGGCGCATAATGGGCATCGTGAGCAGGGGCGGAGCTCTCACGGCCGAGTGGATGAAGTTCAACAAGAAAGAGAACCCGCTCTACGAGGAATACGACAGGCTCTTGAAGATTGCCAAGAAATACGATTTGGTCCTCAGCCTCGGAGACGGCCTTCGTCCCGGCTGCCTGGCTGACGCCACCGACAGGGGGCAGGTCTCTGAGCTTATCACCCTGGGCGAGCTTGCGAAGAGGGCATTCGATGAAGGGGTGCAGGTAATGATCGAGGGGCCGGGACACGTGCCCCTTGACCAGATAGAGGCCAACATACTCCTTCAGAAAAGGCTCTGCAATGGCGCGCCCTTTTATGTATTGGGGCCGCTCGTAACCGACATAGCGCCCGGCTACGATCACATAACCTCTGCCATAGGCGGCGCGATCGCGGCCTCTGCCGGCGCGGACTTTCTCTGCTATGTTACCCCGAGCGAGCACTTGAGCCTGCCCACTGTCAATGACGTGCGGGAAGGCGTCATCGCCGCGCGCATAGCCGCGCACGCGGGAGATATAGCCAAGCGGGCAAAAGGCGCAATGGAAGCCGATATCAGGCTTGCGAAGGCAAGGAAGGCGCTCGACTGGAATGAGCAGATAAGGCTCTCGATAGACCCGCAGAGGGCAAGGGCGATAAGGGAGACGAGCCCTCCGGAGGACGAATCAGTCTGCACCATGTGCGGGAGCCTCTGCGCGATAAAGATACAGAAATAGCAAAAAGGCCCATTATGGGCCTTTTGTGGCGGGTTCAATTTTGTAAATTGAACCCGAAAATCCGATGAAGCCGCTTACGTATATTCGGGTTCAGGGTACAACCCTGAACCCGCAGGAGGCCCACGCTTTCGTCCTTCAAATAACGGGGCATAATGCGAAGCGAGCATAGGGCTGGAGGCGGGGCGGGCGAGCCGGGGCAGAAGGACCGAGGACAGCTGTAAGTCCGAGCGACATAAGGGCGAGCCGGAGGATGGGGGCAGAAAGCGAGCGAAGCCTTATGCCCAAAAAAGCGCGGCAGCGCGCAAAAAGTCTTTGTGTAAAATAAAAAAGGCGGGCAACTTGCCCGCCTTTTTAGTTCATATCTCCGGATATACTGTGGCGGGTTCAATTTACAACCCTGAACCCGCAGGAAATTTCATATCTCCGGATATTGGCGTACTCTTTGCCGTACGCCGCTACTACGAGTGACTTGACAAGCAGATGGGCCTTTTTCAGCAGCCTGCCTAAACTTCAGCTATCTTAACGCAGTTCTTCCCGCTCCACTTTGCCCTGTAAAGGGCGTCGTCCGCGTGGTTCACGAGGTCGCCAGAGTTCATGGCCCCCTTCTGCGGATAGGATGCGACGCCGACG